>JAABUP010001009.1_pt1 | contig 60400 bp, 90 predicted proteins | sample 5559201 | NCBI WGS metagenome assembly JAABUP01 (sample SAMN10711887, study PRJNA513373) | rock metagenome | isolation source: Antarctica rocks | place: Antarctica | reverse complement strand
GTTTGGAAGATGAAGGGGTGGCCACACCAGATAAATGATGGGATCTTTGTACAGCTGGAGTCACTGAAGCCCTTGCGAAAGTGCTGGTTCATGTCCACAGATGACAAGCAGGCACAGGAGGTCAGCAGTGACTACAAGATCCTTGAGCCCATCTTTAGGTAGACAGATGAACAGGGGTTCTGAAAACAGCAGGCAGCATCCAGTGATTGCCTTTAGCCATGCAGGCTCATGCCTTGTCATCTCTGATAATTCTGCTACATGCATGCAGCTGGCCACTACAGTAAACAGCTGTTAGGACATTGTGGATGAGCTGTTCATGCAAACACTTTTCTTGCATCCTGATCGAAGTCCGCTACATCCACAGTCCAACTGGCTGCACGACAAAGCAGCGTTTCACAGAAATGCATTTGTCTAATAGATGAAAGCATTGTGACGAATCTAAAGCTGCACATAGGCTGAGAAACCTGTAGATATCTGAGAACTGAAGACAAAGGTTTTTAAAGCCTGCACACCCTGCTACAAAACTTGAGTTGCTGCATTTGGCAGTGCACTCATGGCTAGGTGAATCTTTTTGGTGCGAGCTTGACCCATCTCCGCAATCTCAATCTTGCGGCCCCAGTCAGTCAGCTTCTTTTCCAAATCTCCAATCTCCGCTTTGACCTTGATGTAGTCTATGATCTGGGGAAGATCACTGCAGGCAGCAATGCTTAGATTGCAGACATATAAAAGACACTGACTGCTCAAGAAACTATGTCAGCTACGGGCGCTGAGTCATGGAAACAGAGACTCACGTGTCTTGCTGCTCAGCTTGAAGGCGCTGCAGTGTTTTCTTGGCAGCAGTCTTGTCCGTGTTGGCTTTTGTCCAATCATTCTCAAAGCGGGCAAGCTGCTCCTTCCGCTCTGCTGTCTCCTTGTCAAGAACCTTCTTTTGAGCTTGCAGTGTGGCCAAGGATGCTTTGTGATCAGCAAGCACCTGTAAGTAAACAACGCAGCCGTCTCAATTTTCAGGTGACTTGCTCCATGGGCTGTCTGAATGTTGATCCGCACCAGATGTCATGGTCTTGTTGTGATCTCACACACGCTTGCTGGCACTCACGCATGTCTGCTGACGAATGCAGGCATACAAATTGTCAAGCCAATGTGTCCTTTCCAGTGAAGCAAGACATCTGCAGGCCTTGCAAAACACTGAGCATGTTTGATGATGATGGGCATGGTGCTATTTGCCCCAAAGGCTGGACAGACCTGCACTGCCTTGCCAGTAGTGGCTTTGAGACGCAGCAGCTCTGTATTGCGCTCCTCAATGCGGTCCAGATACTGCTGGTTCTCAATTTTCAGCTGATCAAAGTCAACAACATGCAGCACTTCGCCCATGTCCTCCTTCTGATGCAACTGTTGCTCCACCTTCCTGACTTGCACCTGCGCAGTGAACGACTGCAAATCAGGAGACAGGTCATCATGTCATTGACATCAATGTTGCCATTGTTGCAAAGCAGGAGACAAGTCATCATGTCCATGACATCAATGTTCCCATTGTTGCTGGGCAGATTATACATCAGGACACATGTACTGATCTTGAAACTAAGCCACACGCACCAACCCATACAATGGTAGCAAGAGCTGACATCAGGCAATCAATCATTGTGTGTGGGGAATGTAGCAAGAGCTGACATCAGGCAATCAATTATTGTGTGTGGGGAATGATGAAAAGTTACTATGTGTTGGGAAAGTGAAACCAGTGCGGCAGACAGATGCAGCAAGCCATAAGCAAGATGCGTCGCAACACCTTCAAGGCGTGGTTCTTGGAGTGCAGCTTGTCTGTGACAGCAGCCTTTTCTTTGAGGCGTTCCTCCATGATCTTGATCATCTTCTCTGCCATTGTCTTGCCAGTCCTGGCATTCTCAGCTCCCACTACATACCAATCCTGTGTGAGTGGCTGTCTTGACTTGTCAATGAGTGGTCGCAGCTAAGCTTGGGGATTTGATCCATTGCTTTTCACAGACACACGGACGAGGCTTAGCAATTTGTGAAGGGATTCAAAGGCAGTCCATCTTGATTTCATGTGCTATATGACTGTGCAGCTCACCAATGACATCACGCTTGAACTCATACATGTCCTTCTTGGTCTCTGCAATGCGCCTGTCTACCTCGCTCAGCATGGTTGCGACCTCCATACACTCCCTCTCACCAGCTTCCTGTGCCTACAAGATTCCGAAGGCTCTGTGAATACCACTTTAGCACAACATACAGCAGCTCTGTAGCATTGGTGCTCAACATAAATCAACATAAAATTGTTCACCCTTTCAATGGCCGTTTGGTAGATCTCAATTTCTGTGGACACAATTTCATTCTTCTCCTCCAGTGAGAGACCATGCCAGTCTTCCTTCTTTCTACCAGTGCTTTTCTTCTTAGCAGTGCCTTTCTGCGTAATGTTGTCATGCTCAATCAACAAGTTGTGGTGTACCTGGTAGGCTTGTCACTTGCAGCTCCACAACAATACCTGTCGCTCCTCCTCTGCAACTGACACCAGTAGAGACGCTGCAACCTGGACAACACCAGGTCTCGACCACTTTACTCAAACATGAACGAGCGAATCCTCACGAGAGGCTCACTCGCTGCAGGTGTCCTTCTAGCAACTGGTTCTCGTTGTGCAGAAACTCCACTTCTTTTTGCTGCAAATCACAAAAAATCAAACAACTGTATCCATAACCACTGAGTTTTGATCGTGCATGTTGCAACATACCAACTCTTCGAGATGCTGGTGTCGGTCGTCTGTGGCAGACGCCATCTTTCAAGTCCTCTAAAAGGGTTACAGCAGTCCGAGCATGGCTCTTTCTCAGAAACGGGTTACTAATTACAGAGCTGCTACTAATCGTGCCCAAACAGGCTGATGTGGCTTCTGTGACTTGCAGCTGGCATTCAAAGCGCTGAAGACAGCGCAGCTCAAATTGCTCTGACCCCACTTGGCACCCCTTTATCTGCTGCGATGCGCGTCACGAGATGAGAGAAATGTTTGTACCGCTCCAATGATACCTTGTCACTGATAACGGTAGATCTTACCATACCTGCCCACGATGCAGCGAAGCCGCAGGCGAACCTGGGTGGTGGCTGGCACAGCTTCTGTGGCTGGCGCTGTTTTGCTCTACAAGCTGTATCACTCAGAGCGCGTCGCCCGAGCTTGGCGTCAATACCAGAGACTTGTCCTTGCCTTCTCCAGCTACAACCAGACATTTCTGGCGGGTGCTGAGATCTCTGCTGCCATCAGCAATGACCTGAAGTCATTCCTGCAATCGGACAGCCAGGAGCTTCCGCAAAGCCTGCGTCAGCTGGCTCAGTTGTTCCAGGCTGAGGAGACACAGGCAGCAACAAGCAGCATAGCAGCAGCAACGATTCGAGGCATCATGTCTGCCACCCAGCATACTGGAGCTTCTCCCTCTGACGGTGTACTGAGCGCCCTCACAAGCGAAAAAGGACACAGCTTAGTGTCCCTTGCAGTGAGCGTAGCTGCTCGGACATCAACTCGTACATACTGTGAGTGTGTTGAGCGCTCAGCAACAGCAGCAAAGGCATCAGAAGAGGCCACTGGTGTCCTAGCAGACACACTTGTTCAGCAGGTTCTGCGCTTTGCCTGCACGCCTGAGGGAGAGAGGCTGTGCATGATGGGGGTCACAAATTTTGTGACCAATGCTACTTCGGTCTACTGTCAGAATCTGGAAGGGACCGACTTCTGGTCAGACCTGTTTGCGGCCATGGTCAAGCCAGAGCACAAACAAGTTGCTGGGCACATGACCAGATGCTTTGTCAATGAGCTGGCAAACACTGTGCGCAGGCCAGCACCCCCAATCAGGTCAGTGATAGCTTGTGCATGCCAATTTCTTGCATCACGTCGCAGATTGCAGTAGATCTGATCTGCTGGTCAATGTCTAAACTGATGCAATGCTCGACAATGTAAGCACATGTCTCGCTGGAGAATAGACCAGGTCTGAAATGTTGGCCTAATGTTGCCTTCCCATACCGGAGTGTGATGTCTCCAATTTCTCGATGTGTACGCTTCTTCTGCTTGCTGCAGTGATGAGCGGGCACAGAGCCCAGGTGTTGGCAAGGGTGCAGAATCAGACAGGCAACAGCAGGTACCAGAGGCCAAGCAGACAGCAGGGCGGTCCAGGCATGCAGCCACCAAGGTCTCCAGCCAAAGCATGGCCAGGGCAGATGCCAAGCAGAAGCCTTCCTTGAGCCTGCAAGCGCGCACTGGTGTTCTGCCCTACACAGGCAGCCGTTCTCAGGCTGACATGCCTCCTGAGCAGTGCTTGAGTGGGCCGCAGTCTTGGTACAGCACAACTGGAACTGCGGTGGTCAGAGAAGCAATCAAGGTAGGCTTGCCATGTCTATGTGACAGCACGAAGTGTGACATATCAAGTTTGTACTCAAAGACATGATAGGCCCTTGTTCCTTGGTGCAAGTGAGATGCTACAACATATGCATCTATCAAGACACTGACCCACCAATGTCTTGCACACTAACTATACATGGTCTGCTCCAAGACTTTGCTACGCATGCATGTCATCTATTGGCTGCTGCAGTACATGTGATACTTGTTTGTGCCGGTATGGTCAGCCTTCTGTATCAAATGCAAATGCTTGATGGGTGCAGGTGCTGAGGATACCTGAAGGCAGGATGATGCTGCTATCCTTGTCAGCCATTGCCATTGCTGAAGGCATACAGACGGGGTACCATGGGGTCAAGGAAGCATGCTCAGACAACATTGATGCTCTGCAGCAGGTTTCTCTGAGCGAGGGGGGCAAGATCATGGGCATGTCAATGCGACAGCTGTATGCAGCATTGTCAATCGTCATCATGCTCATGCTGTACATAAATGGTCAGAGGGCGTCTTTGCATCATGCGTAAGATGAGTTCAGCTCTGCAGGATGGCACACATCTAAACAGCTTTGGATGTGTTAAAACTCACATTTCATTTGTAGGTAGCGAGTTGTGTTTGAGAACCTCCCTTGAAAACATGCAAGGACTTGTACTATGTTTAGGCTGATTGCTGCGGTTGAAGTGTGTGTTTGGCAAGGATAGTAGAGAGCAACAGCAGTGTTGAATTCAATCCCAAACAGTTGCAACGCTGAAGGTTTGTGTCCAACAGCCGGGAAGATAAGAGAGCAAAAGAAGTTTCGATATGTTGTGAATTAGATGTGTTGCAGTGGAGTTTTGCCTTCTTCATGTTGTCAATGCCACTGATCCTGTACTGTCCAGCCACATTCACCTCTCAAACTTTCCGCATCATCAAAGTGACAGGGCTGGCAAAACAGCTCATTGCACATGATGCTCAGATGCATAATGTCAACCGCACTCACATGCTTGTCAATTAAGCAAACAGCATACAGTGGACTGTTAGAAAGCTGACAGCAGCCATCCTTGCATTCTTGCACAAAGCAAATTTGAGGCATGCTGCAACTGCAGATTTTGTAGGACATCATGGCTGTGATCATTAGGCATTCAGGTGGCTGTCTATGGCCGCACAGTCAGCCAAGCTATATATGGAAACTGAAAGACCGCTAACCCCAGAAGCATATAATTGTGCTTAGAGGAATCAACACCTGCAACAGAAATGGTGTTTCAAGTTGTTTTCGTTCATGAACTGGCTTTGCAATCAGATGCAAGCATGCTGCAAGCACATGACACAGAAAGGACAAAATAGTACAGAATGGCATGGCACAGAAAGTTCACAATAGTACAGAATGGCACAACTCAACAGAACAGCACCCGAAGTGCTTCATGTGTGTTTCAGGCCATGCTACTGGACATGGTGTGCAAAACACAATGGCAAATGCTTACTGTATTGCCGTGCTTCTCTGAAGAGGACTCGCTTCATTGTCCTGACAATGAATGTTGCCATGCAGAGGGAGCCGTAAATCCAGGCAGCATAATAGGACCAGCCACCTGTGACAAAAGTAGCACAAGTGAACTGACAAGACAAACACGAAGACTCTGGGTTGCCGCCCAGGAGTCTTCTTCATCATGGAAGTTTTTACTGTGTTGGAACAAAGAAGTAAGATGGCTACAGCTACGCATGAGCCATGCTGTATTATGCCGCGCGTGTTTGCCTTGAACAGCTCTTCGAGATGCAGCCAGCGTGACAGCTTGATCCCCTATGTTGACTGCTAACACAACAACTGTATGAGACATGCAGGGAAGCAAGGCCTGGGCTCACCTAAAAGGGTGACGACTACAGTGTTGATGCACACAGATACCAAAGGGTAGCCTGTGTAACAAAGTGCCTCTAGGAAGGGCACCGCCGATGGCACGCCAAGCAGCCATAGCACCAGTTTCAGCACCAGTAGATGCGCTGTCCAAGCTGACAGCCCACTTGACACCTGTGCACCATTGACACAGGCCCTTATAGTATACTGTCCCTACCGAGTTTCCCTTTGTGGTATCCGTTTTGTGTTGTAAAAGAAGGGACACCAGATATCATGTCTCTGGTACGCATATCATTTGGGCTGCAGAGTTTTTAAAGCTTGCGTCATCCAATATTGCCATCAGCAATGTGCAGGGAGACACGTGTGGCACAAAGCCACATGTTGGTGGCATCTGTCACTCAAGATAGTCCTGAGTGATTGATCCATGCAGTAGGTGAGAGACATTGCGCAAAGCAGTTATATGTTGCACAGTCAACCCCAACAGTGGTTGTACTTGATTCTTGGTTTCAGCACAGTATGCATGGCAAAGCAAAGCAGACATCCATTACTCTCTAATGATGGTTTCAGCACAGTATGCTGTTCAAACGCTACGGCTCCTACTTCATTGTGAAGCTGATAGGCCGTTGGAGGGTAAGAGCTGCAGCTGCTGTCCATACAACTATTCGTATGTGACATAAACACACATATGGAGGAATACTTCAGCTATTGAATCTGCTGCTGGCTAGTGAGAATTTCTGACAATTTTGAGAAGGTCACCACTCGTGCAGCACCAAGCTGGAAAGCTGGTCCGAGTGCGCAAGCTGCACATGCACATGCTGCATGCAACCCTCTTGAGCTTGCGTGTGCACCATGCTGCAGCAACAGCGTCAATAAGTGCTTTACTGATGCAGGAGAATGAGTTTTCTGGACAGATGCATCCAGTGGGGGGCTTGGTGTACTACATCTCGCCACCCAGCAGCATTTTTGAAGTGGCAGCCAATCCTTTGCACGCAGTCTTCTACGTTGTCTTCATGCTATCTGCCTGTGCCCTGTTCTCCAAGACCTGGATTGAGGTTTCTGGCAGCAGTGCTAATGATGTAGCCAAGCAGCTACGTGAGCAGCAGATGTTCCTCCAGGTATGTGTTATGCTAACGACAAAACTTATACTGTGTCTGCATAGACAGCATGTGTTTCATGCTTTTTCCTGCAACCCTGTGCTATGCATGCATAGCTGGGTGTCTCAGGGACGCATTCTTGATCCCCATGGTTCTCTGGACGCATAGGCTGAGTCAGAGTTTGGCCTGGCTGCAGCAACAATCAAGTACTGCAAATCTGATGTGTTCATGAGACGAACATATTCGTCTCATGCAAAACTTGGATAGGTGTGAACCTGACTTCATTGTTTCATGTAGGGACATCGGGATACTGTCCAGTCTTTGAAGAAGGAGCTGAACCGCTACATTCCTATTGCTGCTGCATTTGGTGGCATGTGTATTGGTGCTCTTACAATTGTAGCTGACTTCATGGGAGCCATTGGATCTGGTACAGGCATTTTGTTGGCTGTCACCATCATATACCAATACTTTGAGACTTACGAAAAGGAAAAGGCCCAGGGCGGTTTATTCTAGACATGTGAAGAATTTTGTTGACACTTTGACTCAACAACAATTGAGGCTACATACTATGTAATAACCGGTCAAACATATCTGTATAGTGTATGCTATTGCTGACGTACGTCTTGACGCGTCAATGTTAGTTCAGCTCAATGTGTGGACAATGAAAGGTTTCAGTAGCAAACTTTGTCGGAGGCTCTAGAGCCATGAAGGATGGCTGTCAAAGCGGGTGGCAGACAATGCTTGCGACGCAGAGATGTCACATCGATTTGCTTCTAATGCGCTGTCAGAGTCTGTATAGATGTGTCTTGAGCTGCTCTTGATGACCAATTTAGTGTTCTGACTAAGATTCCCGATTGGATCGCAAGGCCTGCAGCAGAATTTGCGCTGCGCAACGAAGGTCAACTCGTTAGTGACTAAAACGACATATTTGGCTACTAACATACCGTACAGGTTAGATTCATTCCCCTGTCCATGTCGACGTCAGTTGCCTGTGCGTGACGGGACTGGACAAACGCTGCAAAATTATGTGCCTAGCCTTGCAGGAATGCTAGGATCTGAATCGTCAGCAGGCGAAGACGATGTCAACGGCTGGCAAAACTTGTCTCTCGAGCAAGACCTTCTGCTGCAAGTGTTTGAGAAGCTCAGCAGCAGCCAACTGGTCAAGCTTAGCAGTGTCAGCAGTGGCTGGAGAAGGACAATAACCACCCTGTGTGACCTTTGGCAGAGGCTTGACATCAGCCCCGTTCAGGCAAAGTCAGCCAGCTTTGCTGCATGGGTTGAAGCAAGAGGGCAGAGTGTGAGGCAGCTCAGCATTGTCCCTCTAGGGGACTGGGGACTGCCACAGAGTTGTGACAGGCAGTTTCTGGCAAGCATGGGGCACCTTCAAGTATTCATAGATGGTACAAGAATCAGCATGGAGAGCCTGCAGCAGATCCAACCATCTTTGCAAGAAATACAAGCTGTTTGTGAGGTGGATAGCTCAGTTGTGGATGCTGATGGCTGTGGCACTCTCAACCTCAGTCATCTCACAGGTCTGAGAAAGCTAGAGCTCTGCATAGACACACAGCCTCCTGCCAACATGAGGAATGTAGAAGTCCAGCTGGCACAGGAGGCTTGTGTTGAGATGCTCAAGCTGGTCTCGATGTCAGATATGGCAATTCTTTCACTTTGCCCAGGACGATTTCAGCACTTGAGATCACTCTACATCTCTGTCATCATAAGTCAAAAGCAGATGGAGGATATCATGGTTATAGCCACGCTGATGGAACTCACAATAGGTGTTGACACCTCTGATGAGCAGCTGTTGCGAGAACCTGCAGATGGACATGACAATGTGAACATCTCCCACATTGGCAACCTTGTAAACCTCAGACAGCTAGACCTGAGACTCCTTAGCTGCTATCTGAGGAACGGTCATCTACTGCAAAGGCTGCCAGAACTGCAGCAGCTTTCCTTCAGCATGACAGATCAGGTTGCTGTTTTGTTTAGGCCTGAGGACGGCTCCGGTTATGAGCTGCCCTGCATGCTGAACAAGCTACAACATGTCCAGCTGTCAATGCATAGTGTGTTTGATGTGACAGACTGTTTGGAGGGTCTGAAGCTCATCACAACTATCCGTAGCTTGCATGTCATATTGCAACAGTCGTCGTCCAGGGGGCCTTCTGAGGTACATTGGGCAATCAAGGAGGGTAGTGTCTTAGCAAGAGCAGTTTCTTTGCAGCATTTGCAAGTTGAGTGTACCAGTATGCTTATCAAGCTTTTGCCTCCCCAACTTCGTTCCTTACATGTGACAGCTAGGAAGGTCAATGTGCAGGTGAATTTGCGAGTTGCCCTGAGCATGCTAGATGCCTGCCATTTGCAAGCCAAACATGGTGTAGAGTACTTCTAGATACTCTTGTGTTGCACATGCATGGCCCTAACGTTCTCGCAAATCTTAAGCATTTGTCACTGGTATGATGCATTTGTTTTTCTGCTTGCAAGCAGCCATTTGTAACCTAGTGCTGCAAATGAACGTGCAAAGAAGCTCATGCTGAAGTTGTTTTACTGAAATTGCATCGTGAAACGGTGATATGCTAAGTGTAAGCCCCTATGCATTCAACATGGCATATGCAATGCAGGGCTTCAAGCGCACAGAAGCAAGTATGTACTTCTTGAACCGTGATGTGCCGCATCTTGGTGGTGCCTAAAGAGCCTGTGCATACTGGAAGGCTCTTCTTAACAAGCAGTGTCCTTGTATCTTGACCATGGACGCTCAAGCAAGCATTGATCCGGTGTGGTTGGCACAAAGCAGATTGAGACGTAGAAAGTGGGATGATTGCGCGGAGCTGTGCAGCAAACTCCTGGCAGAAAACCCGTATGATCAGGTATGATCACCGAACACGGTGAACTGTTCTTGCGCTTCCATCACCCGCTCACGGTGCAGTGAAGCATAGGCAGTTTGGCATCTGAAAACTCGGGCTCTGACATCGAGAGAATGGATTGACGATACAGAGGTCGAGGAGGAGGTGTGTAAATAGCTGCGACTCCTGTCAAGTAGAGTACAAAAGCAAGATGAGTTCAAAGACTCTCATGACAACCTTGTAGGGCATCGCTGACTCACTGTTTGACGAAAATTCTACAGCCCAAACAGCCAGACCTGGGACATCCTTCAACAGGCCTATGACCAGCGCTGCTGGCAAGGTGAGAGAACAGCCAGGCTTTGGCATGGCTGCCCTCTGCACATCGATGCCATCATATATAAGTTGCTGGTCAGCCTCAACATGAGTCATGTCAATTGCTAGAGTGTGCTGGTAGGGCGCAAGCCAGGCTGTACGGCCAGTGACAGGGAGTGGCAGGCCACTCACCGGCTTTGCACGGCCAGGCACCTCTAACAGGCCAGGTACAACAAACAGGCCGGGCACGTCAAGCAAGCCAGGGACAAGCTCCATTGAGGCAGCACTGCGAGGTGGTAGACCAGGAACAAATCGGCCAGTCACTTCTGGTGGCAGGTAATCCTGAAGCAAAGTGCTTGCGCACCTCCAGGAAGCATGGCGTCCCACACAAAGCCGTGCCACGAAGACATCAATGTGACCAATTTGCCAAGTTCAAGGGTGATGAGTTATTGCATCAAGGCCGTGCAGAAGTTTGCAGCTTTGCAAACATGGTGGTACCTGTGAGGAAGCTGTCTGACATCTCTTGCTGTGGCCACAGGTTTGTCCGCCTTGGCACAGCATCTCTCTTGTCAGATGGTGGTGGACCGTTCATCAATCTGGAAAAGCTGGACCTGCGCAAGTATGCAGCAAGACCATGCCTAGCTCGAGCTTTGTGCGACTACATGCTGCAGCATGAGCACAATCCCAAGAGAGCCTTGGAGCTCTGTGCTCATGCTACTGCCAGCAATAAGTTTGAGGTGTGCCAATCTTGTTTTGTACTGGCAGAATGGGCACCATTGCAAATGCTGCCATGTACACATACGCCAGGCTCTTAAAGCCTTTAGCATCTGTTACTTGGCCTGCTGTGTTGACACAGTCTCACACGTGACAAGCTCAACATCAGCGAACTTCCCAATCCTGCAACGCCACAAACAATGGTGTAAGTTATCAATTACAGAATCAGATCATCTTCAGGATATCATGCATAGCCATTCTCAGACTTGCCAGACAGGGCTGAGCAGCACATGACTCTGAAGTATCGCACAAAATTCATTGATCAACCACAACTAGTTTTGAGCAATTAACGTTTTATGGTTGTGCATTTGGAGGGTCTTCCTGTGTGGCAAGAAATCACACTCCGGCCTATCTAATGAGCAGCTCGACTATGAAGCTATGCTGAACATCAGCAATGTAGCAGGATTGGTGGTGGAAGGCGCGTCTGGGCAAGTGCTACTACCAGCTGGGGATGCTGAGAGAGGCTGAGAAGCAGTTTCTGTCAGCACTCAAGTCTGCTGACATGGTGACAACAGTACTAGAGCTGAGCAAGGTAGCGCACTTGCACAGCTTTGATGCCAACATAAAAGCTGTGCCACAAAATCATTCATATTACTTGTCCAAGGCTAGATGTGAGTACATTGCTGACTTGGTCATGCAAGCAATGCAATGTCTCTGCTCTGCTTGCGTTGGTGGCATGCCTGTCTGTTACTGCTTGATGGCGTGCAGTGCAATTTGCTTGGACGCACCTGTCTGTAAGTATGTTGGCTGTTGCCCAGCTACAGCCCAGCTAGGGCGCCATCAGCAGCTAGCCACAGCTGCTGAGGTTTATTGATGCATGCAAGCTTTCAGTGCAGCAGGCATCGCTTGCAGGTGTACACACGTATTGACCAGCCTCAAACAGCCTTGGAGCAGTACAGTCAGGCGGCATCTAGACAAGAGGGCCAGATAGATATGCTGCTTGGGCAGGCACGTGTGTATGATGCCTTAAACGATTTGGAGCAGGGTGTCAAGCTGTACAAGCAGGTGCTTCATCTATACAACTTTGCGAGCGTTAACAGTTCGGTGTAATGACACAGCGCACAGCGGCCTTGCATGCGCTCCACATGATTGCACGCTAACTGCAATGTCAACTCATCCCATGTCGTGCAAGGAATGCAGAAGGTGAGATATAATCTTGTGCAGGTACTTGAATATGATGCTGGCAATGTGGAGGCCATAGCCTGCCTAGGCAGTTACCAATTCTACTCAGACCAGCCAGAGATTGCCATGATCTACTTCCGACGCATTCTACAGATGGGTATGCAACTGTGTGTCATGCTGCCCCATTCATGTTGCTATGGCAGGTGCTGCAGGCAACTGCAGTCAGGCAACATGTATCTGACCTAAAGCAGCTCCTGACTTTGTGGACGATTTGAATGTTGAAAACCGCTTCTGATGCTTTTGGTGGTCAGTTGGCCAACAGGGCACTCAGGGATGCTCAGCAGCACACAGCCTGCATGCTCTGTGGTCTCAGCAAGTGTCATGGTGTGCTGCAGGTGTCAACAGCACAGAGCTCTGGAACAACCTTGCTCTATGCTGCTTTTATGCTTCGCAACATGACATGGCACTAAGCTGTTTTGAACGTGCCTTTGCCGTGGCGGATGACAGCAACCTTGCAGATGTCTGGTACAACATTGGTCAAGTAGCCGTGGGTAAGCCATTGCGCTGCTGATTGTGGTGTTGCCTGCATCTTCAGTTGTTATTTGCCCTGCCTGCCCAAGTTGTGTAGACTACAGTGTCAGCCCAGGAACCTGACTGTGTTTGACTGCACTGCTGTAAGATGTTGGAGTCAAACTTTGCAGTTGCTGACATGCTAACGCTAATAATCAGAGCTATTATGCTACAGGAATTGGTGATGTGAACATGGCATATCAAGCATTTCGGGTGGCAGTCGGTATGGATGGCACACATGCTGAGGCCTTGACCAACTTGGCCGTGTTGGAAGTTCGTCAAGGGAATGACAAGATTGCCTTGTCTCATTTTCAATCAGCACAGAAGCTGGCGCCACAGGCATATGAAGCCTGGTACAATGGTGCCCTGGTGTCGTTGCGCACAGGCAATCTTGAGGATTGCTACAAGCAAGCACAGTGCGCCCTTGAAGCCTTTCCTGACCACAGTGATACACAAGACTTGCTGAAACAGCTACAAACACAGTTCAATGCGCTTTGATGAAAACTAGGGTGCAAGCCAGGCAATTGTGTACTTCGTCAAATGCCTCACGAAGGCAGTAGGGACGACGAATGATATGCCAGTGCCAGACTCTGTGAGTGGAAAATGCATCCAGCCATATGTTACAGTATGGTCTCTATGTGTCAGTACCCTGGTTGATGTCAGAGTCACTGCTAAGATTGGGCGGCGTGTCAACTAGACTGGGAGTGTACATCTATTTGCTCCTTTGCCTTCTCCTTTTGCGCTTCAATCGCCTCATCCTCTTTTTCTTCCACTGCAGATAGTCACGACAAAAGTGTTAGCAATTGTGGTAGGGACTGATCGAACACAACAGCACAAAGCTGCAGGCAGCATCAGTAGGGATGAAACATTGCCGGCCTGAACACGAAATGTCTCACCTTGGCACGCATTGTTACTGTTGATCGTGGTCTGAAAGCGTGAAAGAGGCTTCACTATAGCAGACTATGGCGGCTATATTCACGCTGTCGAATTGTTATTCCTGCGAACACGAACGAGCTGAAAGATGCATAAACCCTACTCATAGAGTGCTGACTTCAGTCTTGGATTGCAGTAAGAGTCTTGGCAACATGGATTCGCGTGACAATGACCCCCTCAACTCAGCTTGCAAGTGTCTACAAGACAGATGGATAGAGGCTGGCAGACACGTTGGCGCTGTGCACAGCTTTTGCGGCACCCAATTACAGCGTCTGTTGATCTCCTCAGGCATGGTCAACAACCACGCTGGGCCTAGCGGTCCCCATTTCCACCGGCGGTAAGCAAACCTGGCTGACATGCGATGCGTTTGCTTGCGGGATTGCTCTTGAAAGGCGGAAGTGCCCACCCAGGAAGCCAGCTTTCGCCTCGGTCTCGCTTGACAATAATCCCAGCTCTAGCAAGAGGCGCCGAAAGCACAAGGATCAGGATGAGCCTGCTGAAGAGGAACACCTCTCCAAGAAGGAGCGCAAAAAACGCATGGTTGAACGAGCAAAGGTCCAGCTTAATGAGATGACTACCCAAGAGCGCCAGGAACTGTACCACTATGTGCAGACGCAGAAGTGGCTGAACAAGAAAGTGGAGTTCGATGGTGAAAAGGTAATTATACACGCGTTCATGCATCTGTCTCTTAATCAGCTGCTTCCTCCATCAGCTGTGTTCATGCAATACCTGTTTGCTTCTGCTGATATTTCATTGATTGTCTGCTGCATTCAGCTGCTTCATTTATCAGATATTGTGTTGCCTCTGTTAACGTGCTCTCACGCTGATGTTCAAGTCACCAATAGTTACATGTTTATTACCTGTTCAGGAGTTGAGTACCGTTTGCTCAGCCTTGGCCCTGCTGTCTTGCAGAAGACAATTCGTCAGCTGGTTCGGGAGGTTGAAGATGAGGAAGGTGAAGCACAGCAAGCACAGGAGGGTGGTGTGGTTGACTACACTGGTAGAAACAAGACAGCAGGGTTGGAAGAGGTGCCAGGCTGGAGGTTGAGACCCGGCGCCCCCAAAATGCAGCTCAGACCTGAAGAAGAAGAACAGCTTCCACTGGTATACTACTCACCTTCAAAGACTACTTGCCCACCAATTGGTGTCTCTGGATGCCACAAGAACAGCATCACACAACAAATGATGAGGCCAACTTTGCAATCATGCACATAGGCACTAAAGAGGTCAAATCACATGACAGAAGTAGGTTGACAAGAGTTGTGAGTGCCTACGCAACTGTGCAACAGAAAGTGCACAGGTGAATGCTGTGCTGTGTTTGACCACTGCTGTTTGACTTGCAAAATAGCAACTTTTGTGCGAGGTGGTTTGTCTGACTGCTGGGCCCTGTCTAGCTTGCGTGCATCTCACTCCTGGTGTGAGTAGCTAATATTCAATGCACTTCATAGTGATCCAAGTTGGAGTGGTGTGACTCTGCCATCCACAACTGCAGGACTTGTTGGGTAGAGGGACACTTTGGAGCAAACGCCCCCTGCTTGGATATGCATTTGGAGGCCTGCGTGATGTCGGTTTTGGTGTCTACGCCAGAGTTGACCGAATACGTGGCAGCTTGCAAGAACATTGGGCAGGTGTGTCACCTCCTGCTTGTATTGGACGTGCGTTCACATTGTTATCCTGGCACCTCCCCTGTTTGCAGAGGATCATGTGTTCTGCTGCTGCTGCTGCTGCTGCTGCTGCTGCTGCTGCTGCTGCTGCTGCTGCTGCTGCTTCATGTCTATCTTCTGGGTTTTTTCCTTTCCTTGTCCTCTTTGTCTTGCTTAGCAACATCACCATGCTGCAGGGCGAGACCCAGAGGAAGTGCTGATGAGTGAAGGCTTCTATCAGGACATCATCACCCATGGCTCTGGGGTGAGCATGACACCCCTCAAGCATGCATGCTGCTGCACAGCTCCTGCCGAGAGTCACAGTGATAAAAGTCTGCAGTTTGGTCAATGATGAGTAGGCATAGGCCGCCATGCCATACATGAAGTAAAGACCATTGCCAGCATCTGTTTGAATCCCAATCGGTAGCATGCCTTGAAGGCAGCAACTTGTCAGCGTACCATTTCTCATGCATCCCTTGCATGATCCACTGAGCATGCAGCACGTGAGTCATACCTGCGTGGTTATGAGTGATCCTCAGTGGCTTTGTGTCCCAAAGTAATAGAGGCAAGGTGGCGTGTGATGCAGACAGAGCTGACTTTGATGGCAGTGCCCTCACGCAACATCCCTCTGCCGACACTGCGCAAGCATGTGGAGAAACGCATGATGGAGAACCTGCAGCTGCTGACCAAGGGTCAAGATGACACCAGCGATGTAGAGCTGCTCAAGTCCATGTGCAGCACGCTAGATGGTGAGCAGTGTGTTGCACATTGCAAGCTGCGTGCAGTGGCAACATTACACTGTGTGTGTAATGTGATGCCACAATCTTGCCACTATGTTGTCAATCACAATGCAAACAACCTAGCCCGGGACTGCAAGAGAGCAAAGACTTTGTGGTCACACACTAATCTGTCAAACAATTTGCAGTTTGTTTTAGATGAGTTGTTTGCCTACGCATGGCTCATGCTGCTTCCATAAGCAGTATGCTAGGGAACAGATTTTTCCAACAGTAATCAGCTGAGCGAGTGTATGATTGTGAAGCAGTCATGTGGAGTGCTGCCTGCAGGCAAGCACCTCGCTAAGACAGGCTTTGTCAAAGGTGACAATATCCTGTCTGGGACAAACTTCATTTTCTCCACCAACAAGAAGGGTTACTTCACAGCTGAAGGTATTTTCTTGTGTCATGCACTGCCAGAAGCTTTGTACATTCCGCATCATGTTGTGCTGTACGGCTGTGAAACCTTTTCTCCTGTCTACTTTGCAGTGCAATAGTCATGACACTGCAATAGTGCTGGTGGTCAATAGTGCTGATATTCATTGCCCTCCTGCCAGCTGCGTGACTGCATAAATGCCTGCATGGCCTCATCCTGATGCTTTTCAGTGCATGCATCAAGCAGCAGGTCAAGGCATTCAGCATGCAAAATGCAGTTTACACTCCACTAATCAAGGCCGGTCATTGACTGTGCAACATCTGCTCCATGTGGTCCTACTGATGATTTGGCCAGTCATACACTACTTATGGCCAATAGCTTGCTCAGTCGCTGCATTGTTGCATTGGCTGGGAGCTAGCCTTTGTGCCTTTTGGAACAGCAAGAACCTTCACATGGTTTGGCTGCTTGCTGCCTTGTTGGTGTTCCATTTGCACGTAACATTGTCATTTGTTGCTGCTGTTTGCGGAGGGTTTTGAGGGTTGCCATATGTATATCAGTCACTGAGTGTCAATATGCTGTTTTGCAGCCATGACACCTGCAAAGGAGCTGAAGGACAAAAGGATGGTGCCCTTGTGGACCTGCAAGAATCCAAAGTTGACGTACGCCTTCTTTGCCATGGTGCTGGGCCCCAATGCTGTTTGCGACAATGCAAAGTACAACATTGGGCAAGGTGCCCTGTATGTCACTAATGGCTTCAAGTAAGAGTCGTCGCCTCTTTCATGTCCAACTTTTTCACTACATGCTGTACAGATCTGTACCATTGCATTGCTGCCCCCCATGTGTGAGGCTGAGCTACTAGGCTGAGCACTCTTTTCTGTGCAACTCTGCGGACTGACAGTTGCTGTTCATTCAATCTGCTTTGCATTGACACATGTCCGCAGCTGCACTGGTTTTTGCATCAGTCTGTGTATGTTTCAGACCTGCTGCTTGGCTTCCATGATGCAGTAAAGCAGTGGATGTGCAGTCTGTGCATTGCCAGTGCTCACGTCTTCTGAGATCATCACGCAGGTTTGGACCCAACCCCGAGAATCCGGCCCAAGTTCTGGCGGGGCCTGATGGAGAGGCGGTCAGTCCATTCCCACAACCCTTAAACTTTCAGGATGTCCAGAAGCAGCTGAAGACAGGCCCTGCCACTCAAGCATTTGGCTTTGGACAAGACTCTGAGGGCCCTACGAAAGTTCTAAGCTCAAGACGGAATAGTAAGCGTGAGTGGAAGGCGCAGCGCAACAGAGAGCGTGCAGAGGTTACGGAAATGGCTCAGTAGGACAGAAGCTCAGTAGGACGGTGATTGCTCAGTTTGCTGTGTTGATAGGATGTCAACTGATTGCAAAGGCCACTCTCAACTTGGTCTTGCTGTGAAGTGTTGCAACATTGCTGAGGTAATATCACAATCCGAAAGGCTTCAAGTGTATAGCAGCCCTTGCAAATTAGTTTTGGGCCCCGCACAACGCAATTTTCAAACATTATCCAGATAGGCAAAAAAATAGGCTTGGGGTGTTACAAATGAGATACGCATGCAAGCGAGAACGTTGCTATCTCTGTAGGTGTAGCTGGGCTAGTTGATGTGTAAAGTTACTGCCAGCCGCAAGTGACATATGCAATGACCCGCCTTTCCTTGTGCATTGCAGGCTACATCTGTAAATGCAAATGACCTCTTAAAGTGCTATAAAACTTCGCATGCATTAAATGGGATGTGACAGGGGTTGATACCTAACGCATTATGCAATATCAGTGAAAGGTGCAGGTCCCGTTTGCACAGTTTTAGACTGGAGTGACGCTTGTGCACTCGGCACATTACCCCACAAGATACATTGCACGTGCATGCTGCAAGATATCTGTTGCGGGTACATGCATGATTCAGTCAATATGGTGCGCTTAGCACTGAACATTGCTCTCAATGCAGCACTGAAATGTAGGCCTTCAGTCACTACTGCTGCTGCATCTTTAGTGCATCACTGCCAGCTGCAAGTATTTGCTCAGCATGCTGTAAAGAAGGATCCCTCTGAGACTTTTTGCTCTTTTGACTGGATAACGTGCGACCAGCAGGCTGTAGAGCAGGCACATCATCATCAGCTGTTGCAAAAGCATCCTGCACATCCCTGTACAAGAAGAATTGTATAAGCTGTACAAGAAGTACTGTACAAGCTGTACAGGAGGTAGTGTATGAGCTGTACAGCCAGTGTTTGCAGGAGCTGTACAAGAAGTATCGCTCAAGCTGTACAAGAAGTACTGTATAAGCTGTACAAGAAGTGCTATATAAGCCGAAATTTGCTGGCTTCGTACACCACACATACCTTTCTCGCCATGCAAGCAAGCAGGCCTGCAGCACGGAGCACATGCCACAGTCACCACAACTCACACCCTACACGCGCTATGTAGTGGGTGACACTAAGAGCATACCGTTGCAATCTGGAAGACACTGCCTTGCGCTTCATGCTGCTGGCAAGGTCTAGTGTAAAGGGCACAGCGGAGCCTGCAGATGCAGCCTGCCTGCTTTCCTCAGCCGGCAAGTCTGCCCACTGCCCTACAAATAGTGCATGGCAGTCAGTGTACAGAAAAGCCTGCATCTCCTCTAGGCCTTGAGAATGAGCATAGGGCAGCTGCACAGGATATGCAATCATGATAGCCCAAGCCATCAGCAAAATTCTGCTGATTGGCACTCTGCAACTTTGATCTGGTAAATGCTGCTGAGGGACGGCAGCTCCAGCAGGGCTCAAATGCTAGCATAGCCTCTGCCCAAGCACTGGGAACAAGACAATGATACAAACCGTTTATCCGTTGGAGTCACTTGGAACAGCTTGGCTGCAGACACCTTCGTGTAATACAGGTCACAGCCTGAATGCAGCAACCATTTAGCTGCAACAAATGCAGCAACAGATATTGGGTACAATTGGATTCATCTTCCAGCCTGAACATGGTGGATCCAAGAAAGTGTGTTAGTGCTGACATTATACAGTCCAAAGCATCCTATGTGACAAAGACTCATCTACAAACAGGCTGAAAGTGAAAGCTGACCTCCAGCATCAGGTAAGGCCTCGGTCATACCCTCCATGGGCCCAGCCTCATCTTCTTCTTCCTCCTCATCTCCAAACTGTGCACCTGGGGAAACAGATGCATGCGCAGCGATTGGCTGTGTGCATCTGTACCTTTGCAGATAGGCTATCTAGACTGCCAGATCCAGGTGTTGCATGTGGTCCCTCAAATGCTGACAATACTTGTTGCACACAGCTTGCTGTAAGCGTCCCACAACGTCACTCCCAAGAGCTGTGCAGACCAACTCAAGCTGTTCACGCAGCTTCACAACCAATGAGCAAGACTAGAGGAAAAGATGGAGTTGCAGTGGCAGCAGGTGGTGGTGATGCTGCTGCCTAGACTGTGAAGTGGGGACTGACCTTGCTCAGGGAAGTTGCTGTTGTTCTGCAGGGCAGATTCAGGTGCTGGGGCAGTCCTGGCAGCCTCCTCCCACAGAGGGGCTGCCAAGAAGGGGTTGGTGTGCTTTTGGCGGGGAGGCGGGGGTCCCATGCTGGCAGGAAGCTTCAGCCCTGGGAATCTGACGCCAGGGGGATACTTGGGGGGTGGAGGGGGAGGCATTGACCGGTCATGCAGCTTCACCAGAGACTTTTCAGCCTGCACTGCATAGTACCTGAGTACAGCTCACAGTGGGAACCTGCTATGCTGTGTATGTGGACAGTCAGCAGTGATTGTGCCATGTGTGGCAGCTGCTGCTGGCAAGGTACACTTGCATGGTACAAGCTGTTTTGAGATACCTGTCGACGAGCTTTGTCAGCAGCTAGGCGCTGCTGCCTAGGATGCTGCTCATTCCCAGCATATGCAGCTGTCTGCACATACCTGCCACCACAATGACCAGCTGTCATCAGTGTACATGCATTGCACAACAGAGAGGGAAGGTAATAGCACATGAATGTAAGCAGGCTGCAAAAACTAAGTTTCAGATTCATGCCCATAGCTACCATTGTTGTGCAGCACAGCATGCTGAGAGGACATGCAGGCAGCTATCCTGAGGCAGACACAAAGGGGAACATGGGCGCAAGCATGCTTACGTGTGTTTGTCTGGGAATGCTGGAAGGAAGGCTGGCACATGAGGCGGTGGTGTCTGCAGGCAAAGTATCAGTCACTTGCTTGCTAATGGGAGCGAACAGCAAGATTGAGAGGTTTCTGCCAGTAAGACGTGCACACCTCTTTCTTGTCAACAAAGGTTGGGGCAAGACTTGGTGCCTTGCTGACTGGATAATGTGGCAAAGGGTGAGCAAAAGGCACTTCTTGCTGCAGCAAAGGATAGCGCTCAGTGGCAACCTTTGAGACAGAACGAGTGCTTTGCAGGCATTTTGCGCAATACTCACCCCAGCAGCTGCAAACTTTCTGAGCTCATCCAGGTCTATGCCCATGTCCTCAAAGGTAAGCAGCTAAACATTTCGAAATGTGTTTGTCAGCGATGACTCTGTCAAGAGCCAAGCTGGATTTTCGTCACACTTACAAGGTCGTTGACGTTGCAGTCAGTTCTGCCAGCCAGCTCTGCGTAAGAATGGGATGCGGAGCCCAGCTGAGCGATGTAGCGCAGCATTAGGTCAGCGAGCACGTCAGTTGCAGACTCATGGACAGCCTGGAACCCAGCGGTCTCTGCTATCTGTCCCACAACGACCTTGGAAACGTATCGAGAGTAGCGTTCCGCCATGCTTTTGCCGTTGTGTGGCGCGCACGGTAGCTGCTGATCACGTATGGACGTACTTCCATTGATTGTACATAGCAGTCATCCACAAAACAGCACAGATGAGGAGCAGCAGCACTGCAATTGTGTTACCAGCAGCGTTCATGAGCAGCCTGAGAGAGAGAGAGAGAGATTATTGCGAAACAGAGCGAGTTCATCACAGCAGAGCGTTTCGTGGCAACACGAAGGAAGCATGGAAGCGTTACCTTTGGTTTTGAACGCAAGAGACGAGATCGAAGGAAGCTCCCCCGGCAATGTCGCCTGAAACATGGGAGTGTTCGGTCGATTTCGAGAGAAGGTGCTTTGTCGCGCAGCGGAATTGTGGCGCTTTGGACAGCATGTATTTGTGCTTTTTTTGGCGAAGGTGTCACTGTTGTCACAGGTGTCGGAAGTGGGCGGCCCTGGACATTTCAAAGCCACCAGCAATGACCGTGTGAACTTCATGTACAAAGAAGGGTGTGAATTCGCACGCAGACTGGACAAATGCGCCAGACAGATCAAGGCTGTAGAGTCTGCAACGTCAGGTACATCCCGGAGAGACAAGAACAGACACCGTTTCTGTATGTACATGACGCAGATATTCATTGCGTGTGTTCATTGCAGCTATGCTACTCACCACAGAAGACACACTCTCCAGACCTATGCCTCATGTCTACCAGGTTGACAGCGAAACCAACCAGGCCAAGCCTGTTGTTGTGCCAGAGGCAATTCAGGAGAGTGTTGCAGCTTTAGGCACTGGCATTGGATCTTTGCATGATGTGCGGGTCAAGGAGCTAAGAATCATTGCACAGCAACAGGTGAGACATTGAGCACTTCACTGATGCATACATACAGGCAGATCACCAAAGCAGGCCCTGAAGCCATTCAAGATACTTTTCTGATCTACTGTCACGTCTCAGGGGCAGAAGATGCAAGCCACGGTACTAAACCCCTTGAATCAGTGGCTGACAGTCTTCAGATCTTTCTCCTCCAGAATCAAGGCTTTAGAAAATCGGAGGCTAGGTATGGGCACCAGGCCTAAACTTCTTTACATGCTTGGCCAGTCGTCTGATGATATGGAAGCACTCTTGTCGCCAGAAGAGCTCTGATTGTTCTCAGAGCTTTGGCATCTTCCAGGCATGGCCCGTGAGATGTTGCATGGCTGCAGAGTTTGATGCAGAGCGGCGAGCTTTCAACAAGCTTGAGCTGAAAAGGATACGGCAGCAGCAAGCTCAAGATAAAGTAGAGCCTGACTTGGTAGCCAAACTAGAGGCGAAGGATGCCAGCCTATCAGGTACTCTCTCAAGTTCCATGCATTAGGTATCAAAATCTTCTATGGCTGAGGCTCAGTGCAGATCTGAAATGCGCATCATCTGAAAAGTTGCCAAAGCACCCCTACTGGTTCCTGCAAATTTTGCTGCTGCCAGGATAGTCAGGACATGATTTGTCATTGACCACCAATCTGCCCATAGTCTGAACCATTGCACTGTTCATGCAGCCAAGCGCAATGAGTACCAGGCCTACGAGACTGAGATTTTTGAAAGTTTGGCATCTCTGGTGAAGGATGCTGCCTCACTGAGGGTGTATCTGGCAGCTGCCATGCGTGTAGAGGCAGAGGCTTTCACCCGTGCCACAGCTTGATTGCTGCACCATTGTCTGCCTGTTTCCAAGTCATTACTGAAGGGGGCATGCTTATGCTCTCTTGTTGTCCAACACATGATGCAGTTCAAAACTAATGAAGAGTCTGAAACACATCCTGATCATCTACCACAGAGGCACATAGGGATCTACCAATTGTGCCATGTCTGATGGGGCACAACACTTTCTTGCTGCTCCTCAACCTTGTTTAGAAAGCGGTTTTTCTTGAAAAAACACTGCTTGAGTCCTTGCCAACTAACTAGATCTTCTAAGTAGACAGTGTACACATGAAAGATGCTGTGTTGTCTCTGCAGCTGGCCAGTACACATAGCCAAATGTTGTGCTGCATAGTCTAGACAGAAGTGAATGAAACTCATTACGTGTGCCACTCTTCTATTGTGTGATGTATCTCGACAGCTCACTGCACTTTGTGCCACACTTGACATTCTCATGTGTGTACTGAAATGTGTGTCATCGTGACTATCCTTGCACAGTGGCCATCAGTCTTTCACTGTGCTGTTGCACCCCTGCGTTGCCTGTAGTCAGTCAATACTTCCTTGGGAACATCAGCAAGAAATGAACAGAAGTTAAAACGCAGCAGACAAGTTTCCAAATCCCATAGGGACAGCTGGCTGACATCGCTGCGCATTTTGTTTGTGTACGCTGCAGCCCGTCCGCAATAACAAGACTGGGAAAGTCCGCAATAATAAGACTGGGAAAGTTTGCAACGCGTTCTTGATCGGTTTTAAAGTTGGCCCAGACAGGTTGTTTGTCAAGTGTGATCAGTTGAGTTTGCAAGGCATCAGTTGGCGTTACAGTACATGTTTGCTATTGATAGCGCATGTAGAGCTTGACCCTTGGCGGGGCCTGGTGCAGCAAGACGGAGCCGGAGTTGCCTACCTTGCTCAGAGTACAATGCCTTTGCAAGCGAAACCCATGGGAGGGGTCCCAAAAGGGGGTCCACCACCACCAAACAAGAAGTACGCCAATGTCAAAGCTCGCTTAGACACTGGGTGCAACGAATTGAAGATCAAGTTGTCAGAGACCAAGGCTAATGCAAGGTTCCACAGAGGAGAGAACTTCAAGAGGCTCAAGGTGGGCAGGTCTTGCACAACACTTGTAGACCTACAGCATGTCAGCAGATACTGCTGACAAAACAGGCAATTTGCGCTGTCTCTCCTGCAGGTCAGCAGCTTAGCAGCACTGATGCAAGACATGGTGGTAGATGCACTTCTGCTGGACTTGCGGGATGAGGATGAGTTCACACAATACCACCTGAAAGGAGGTGCACATCCCTGATTCACTGAACCTTTTTGCTGCTTGACTTGTCTTTCTGCTGTCGTTTGCCTCCACATACAACATAGCTTCTCACAGCTGCATGTGCAGTGCAGCTGTAAACTATCCCATACGGCTGCTGTCAAGGCAGTGCAATCCTTTCACCACAGAGATCCTGGCTTACATCAATGGTGCACCTCAGAAGATCATAGTGCTGTCAGATCTGGATGAGCACATGGCCTTCACAGCAGGCAACGCCTTCTATGAGAAAGGAGTCGACAATATTTTCATTGTGTCCGGAGGTATTCCATCAGTCTGGCCTGTGCTTACCCCATCCTATCATACTGCAACTGCGCATAAAAAACCAATTCCTGCCAAAGAGACACAGCATGTCTGTTCTATACTGAGCCTACACCCACCATAGACGTGGGTGGTATGATCATAAAGGCTTATGCAAACCTGACAGGTGAGCAGCGTAATGGGAGTCAGAAGTACCTGACAAGGCAGATTAGAAGGCAAATCCAATGCATGAGACTCCTGGGCTCAGGCAAACAAAGTCCTGTGCAGCACTGATCGTTTTCTGTCCACATATCCCCAGCAACAAATTGAGACCTGTTGAATGGCGCAGAAGAAGCACAGCACTGACCCAAGCTGCCTTTGTCCACTTTGCTGTGCACCCCAACAACCAACCCTGAAGCTCGCTTGTAGTAAGTTCAGCATGCAGCTGAGGCTTTGAAGACAGTCTCGATCTCATGTTCAGCATGCAACATCTGATGCATTCTCCAGCAGATGGCACAGCACAGATGACAGCTAACAGCCTCACTGCATGCAAACACACACCTAAACCCTGGCAGTATGCACTGTGTGTGATGCAGCACAAGAGTTCGTCATCATGTCTCCAATGGTTTGCAACCAGCAGCCTTGTGTCCACCAAGCGTGTTGTGTGTGTGAAATGGCTCAACCTGCATGGCTGTGCAGGTATGCAGGCATTCCTGCCTGTCACCTTCTCTACCTTAGTTGATGCATATGCAACAGAGAAGCCCAACCAACAATCCTGGTCCTCTGTTATCGTGGCATCAACTGCTTCCCGCAAGGCCTAAGCTAGACAGCGTGTCATGCAGGCGGCGCAATTGGGCTGGCTTGATTGGTCTTTGCCTGTTACTCATCAGCTGGCAGGGCAGCAGATACATCCTGAGCAAGCATTCCTGTTTGCAAAACATGCGCTGATTTGTGTGTTTGCATTACAGTCGCCATGGTCGCCAGTCGCCTTGTTGACCGCAGCAGGCGCGAAACATGACTTGTGTATCAATGCCAAGCTGCTAGCTTGTCTGTGCTCAGCCAAAGCAGTCATGCTGTCCAGCTCAAGCTGAATGCACCTGACAATGATGCACACAATGTCGTATGCTGCAGGACCTCCTGAATCAAGCTTCAGCTGCTTTGACCAAGGGTTGATTGCACCACATATCATGATGCCGGGCAAAGTTCTGTGAGTGTGAATTTTGTGAGCCAAGTTAAAACCAGCTACAATGATGTCCAGCAACCAAGTGACGATCCTAGCAGCAAAGATGCCAAAGCATTTCTGAATGTTGCACTTAAGCAGGTGGTGTGGTGATGCAGGGCTGAAGGAGGTGCTAAGGCAGGCCCCAGAGCTGTGTGAGGGTCATTGCGTACCCCAGGCTGTGACCCCACACCGCCCCAACACCAGCCGGCCTAAAGCTCAAGCCAGGCCAGACTCCCTCATTGCAGTGCCTAGACAGGGCTACACCCCGACTGGAAGCATCAGACCCAGAACGTCTGCTAGCCGTGTGTCCTCAGATGAACAGCCGCAGCACTGGAAACAATGAGCATGACCTGAAGCAAGGATTCACCAAACCCGGCTAAAAGTGACAATGTGATGGTTCCTGGGTAGATCGAATCTCAGATACACTTACTCAAGGATACACTGATTTGCAGAGCTTGGTAAGTTGACAACGTGATGGTTCCTGGGTAGATCGAATCTCAGATACACTTACTCAAGGATACACTGATTTGCAGAGCTTGGTAAGTTGACAACGTGATGGTTGCAAGACTTATCCATGTGCATCATGTGTAGTTGCAAATCAGCTTGTAGTAGTGTGGGTACCTGCAATTGAGTTGCATGCGTCAGCCGAATGCTAGGATGGTGTCAGGCATTATTCAAGTTAGACTGTATACTCATGTGCTCATGTTGAAATAAGCTGTGCAGACTTGCAAGCTTGACTTGACACAATATTTACAAGAAGACTTGATCGCAAAGTGTGTATTCGGTTAATGAAAGTCTGAAGCTTATATAGTACTCAACAGGCCGCTAGGACGCAGGAAGCGGGTGAGTAAATGCAGCTATCACAGAAGCTGACTAAGTGTTACTAGCATGTTCTAGTATGTTCATGAATGGCTTGACCGGAAATGTCTAAGGGCCACTGCATAATACAACAGCTCATGTATCATGATGCTTCAATTGCTGCAGAACAATGTCACGCCCATCATGAAGACCGTGTGAGCATCATGATGTTTCCGCATGCAACAGATAGTCACAGGCTAGGTGTTGTACACTGCACATCTGCGCAGCTCCTGTTTTCAACCATTGCCATGAGTACAGGTCATGCTCTTTGGCTGCTAGAACAGTAAGTTTAACTTGAAGGAGGCACACAAAATTCTGCCAAGATGCATGCTTGCAGAAGATGACCATGCAACTGGAGTTGACAATGTAAGTAAACGTTTCCGACGATTTTTTACAGGGAAGGTTAAAATCAATCAGGTCTCTTGCAAACAGCAAGGATCTGTACACGGTTTTCCACGGTAACAACAGACAAATCAAATTGCATTGCAAAGCGTTGCAAGGCTGCTGACTGCACCTGAAGACATTTGTTGCGAATGCATCTGGCATACTGCCAATCCCGCTGCTGCTGCTGAAACTGTACTCATACTGACAATGTCAAAAGCTAACCTAGACAGTGAAAAGCTCAATACAGTCGAGCTGCATGTTCCAACATATTGTTTTGACTGCTGTAAAACAATACATCTCTCAGTCCTGTAAGATGTATGGGTTCTCTCGAATCGAATTTTTGTAAGCAGCGCAGGCAAGAATAAAATAGCACCCACACCATGATGGTCAATTTCACTAAGTCATGCTACTGTTGCTCAACATACATCTGTTACTGCGTCAGGTCTCCAGAAGAAGGTCAAGACCATACCAAGCTAAACTCCAACCTCCGTAGTCATGCACCGAGACCGGCATTGTCAAGAAAAGGGGGTCAAGGACAAACTATCTACACGCTGACATCTTTCAATGCGACCAGCACCATTGCACCATTGCAACTAGTGTCGATCACATCATCGTCCATAGTACCCGGCGTTTCCGTACGCCGCTGGGGATGGGCTTGCTGGAGCTACGCCAAACAGGGTGGGGGTGGCAGCGGGGCTAGATACAGGGTTGGCTGCTGCGTAAGGAGCAGGTGATGAAGAGTATGGGCTTGGGCTGTAAGGCTTGGGGCTTGCATAGGGTGCGGGTGAAGCTGGCACTGGTGAGTAAGCAGCAGGTGCGCTGACTGATCCAAACAAAGTTGGAGATGGAGACGCAGGTGTTGGACTGGCTAGGACTGGAGATGGAGAAGCATAAGCATATGGCTTAGGGCTGCTGTAATATACTGCTGGGGATGGGCTGCTGTATGCTGGGCTGCTGTATGCTGGGGCAGATGCTGGAGTAGAACCTGCAACAGGACAGGACCAGAATCAACACAAGTACCAGCAAGAACCATGTAGAGAGCTGCTGCTGCCAGTTTTTGCTGGACTTGAATGCATGCACAATGCTGTTAGAATTCAACAAAACCTGCATCTCTGCAACTGTGCACACTGTTTAATACAGCAGATGCAAAAGCACAGACTTACCAAAGAGAGGTGTAGCAGCAGGGGAGCTGTAACCATAGCCGTAGCCATATACAGATGGTGATCCATAGCCACCAGCCTACAAAGAGCACTCAAGGCGTTCAGAAGACTGATGTCATCCGCAGTACTGGCCTTGTAGATAGTGGACTGGATGTACAGCAGCAACAGCAGCAGCAGCAGCAGCAGCAGCAGCAGCAATATTGTCAGCAAACTTTACTCACCAGGAGGGTACGTCTTGCAGAATGCGTCTGCTCAAGCAGCCTCCGCGACAGAGGAGCAGCCTGTGCACTTGACCCAGACAGCAGCAAAATCGCTACCAAAGCCAAAGCCGACACGTTCCACTGCAAAACACGACGAGGGACACTTAGACGGCTGAAACTCGAAGACATGTTGCACAGAAATGAATCAGCATTGTCAAAGGAAAATGCAGCAAAAAAGTCATGAAGCACAACAGCAAGCGCTGTAAGCATCAGGTAGCATCAGCTGCCCGAGTGCAAAACTGCCAGGCCAAACTACGGTCAAGCCCAAGGACAATCAACAAACGCCACTTGCTGCAGTCTTACCCCTGTGGACATTTCTGTTCTTGCTACGGACCGTCCGAAGAAAGCCAGCGTTCACGGCTGACCTAAAAAGCTCCGAGCTGATGTCACTGACGGCTGCTGAAACAACCGCTGAAGCTGAAGCTTGTGCTTGAAATAGGATCAAGGCAGCTGTTCGTTCTGCTTGTCAAAGCCGAGCGGACTATAAGTTCTGATCGCTGATCCCGACAACCGTTGCTGTCACAGACAGTTAGCTGACCTACAACGTATGCTGTCTGTGCTGAAAGCCTGCTTAACTGCTGCGCTTACTTGAGCTGCAACCTACATCATCAGCAAAACAGGTCAGTATGCTAGAAACAAGAGACTGAAAGGCCGCGTCAGTCTGTTGGACAGGACACAAGTACAAGATCTAACAGCACAACGAGCCGCGGTACAGCAACAGCACGCGCAAGCACACATCTTTGCGCGCATCCTGAACAACGAAAGCTCGTGCAGTACACGCACTCAGCAATGAGCGCGCATCACGTCGCATAGCAAAAACAACTGCATAACCGCGAAGGAGAGCATACCGACCTGCGATGTCAGCAGCCTGGTTCCTGAAAGGAAACCTCGAAAGCAAACAACACAGGGCAACACAAGCAAGGCTAGCAGCGAAGAGCTGTGAATGGAATGTGATAGCGCTCGAGGCCGCCGAGAGTTGATTGATGCTCAACAACCTTGCAAGCTCGGTCGGGCTCCTCCCTTGCAGCAGTGCAGAGCGTCGACCCCCTGCGAGGGATGCGCCCTGCGCTGACCATCCTCGCTGCAAAAGTGCCACCTGGCGCTGCGCCAGTACATTGTGTTGTACTGTCTTCACCTTCCAAAAATACAGCCAATTTCATCCACAAAACAATAAAATGCTTACGGAGCTTCACGGCATCAGCCCAGCCTCTCTTACTAACCTTTGTCCAAGCGCCCTGGTCCCTCAGTCTGAAAGCCAGCCTTCCCTGGCTGCGCAATGCATGGCAATCGCAGTTGTCGGACAGCCCGTGTCGTGTTGCGGTTTCGACCAATTGAGCTCCTAGGACTTGCAGCATTCGAGAGCCGCAGTGGTGCTTGTGAAGCCTTACTTAGTTGCTTGTTTCGATCCATCAGGAGTTCTCATCAGCAAGGGCTCATCGAGCTCACTCCTGACTCGTTTCCATTCGCAACGTGTGTTTTTGTGCATCTTGGGCAGTTCGCGAGGCAGCTGGTATAAGATGCCTATTCTGTAGCAGTGACAGTGTCTGCCTGCCTTGCCACTTTCAAAAGACTCCAACCTGAATGTCCATCAACATTGTCAGCAGCATCATCATCACGTAAGTCCTGGTAGACTTGCCTAGCCTCTCAGCAATTACTACGCTGAGTGTCTTATGGTGGTTTGTCGCCAGACATGAGCCCTTCCATGTGCCAGGCGCAACTTAGCAGTCATTTACATGGAAGTCATGGCTTTAAGCAGCAGGATCATGACAGACTCCTCAGTACAGAACAAGCAGGCTGGCCTCGCTACTCAATTCACAACCATTGGCCTGCATGGCCAGCCTGCTTCAGTTCTGCAGCAACCATGCTGAGCCTTAATCTTTCCATTTTGTTGGAAGCCCTTCTGATCCTGAGGTGACAGGAGCCCAGTAACTTTTGTAAAGGTGCAGCTTCAGGTTCATACATGCTTTGCGGCGACAGACGCCCAATGACTTTGTAAAAGTGCAGCACCAGATTCATACATGCTTAAGTACCAGCACTCCCTTTCACGAAAGGCTGCTCTATACCTGGGCAACTTCCAGCAAACACTCAAGGCATATGCAGGTCAGCTCTGCGACATATTTCTGCTCTAGGTAAGAAACATGCTTTGATGTTTGAGTTCCAATGTATGCCTTTTTGCAAAAGCAATTCAACCTGAATGAACAGCAGGGGAGGTCAACACTTCATACATAATCGTGTGCTGCTGGCATGCACCAGACTGAATACTGCCATTTTGCATGACTCTTGCTGTGAGAGCATGCTCAGCAATCTTTTTTTGGGTGGAGTACAGGACTGTTTCGCCCGGGGAAGATGCTGATACGGCAGCATTGCAGCAAGTGGTGCAAACAAGGCTACAGTAGTGTGCTGTTTTGACTGGGCCTAAGCATGGCACACACTGCGACAAGTGTCTATCTAGCACATTACATGCAGTGCATTTGTGAATCAGCAGGCTTGCATGCCAAAGCTCTAGTGTTTGACTATCTGGAGAATGTTGAGGCCATGAAGTAATGGTCAGCAGCGATCAATCTGTGTCAGCTATATATGTCATCATACTTTTTTGTGGTTGTGTGATACTTTTTTGTGGTTGTGTGTATGACAAATATCAGAGGTGCCACGGCTGTGTAGTACAGCACCGTGACCACACAGTGGCGTTGCAGTGGACTCTATGCTTCAGGAGGCTTCCAAGGCCAATCTTCTCCACATGCAAAAAAGACATGTGCTTGGCCTTGGCCTTCAGTCTGTAGGAGCTGGTTGTGCAATTGTGCTAGCTAAAGCTACGAGGCATGCTTGCCAACCATCTTCAGTCCTCCTGCCTTTCCAGGCATGTGCAATTTCCTTTCGTGTCCATGTGACACCAGCTCATGATAGCGCAGGATGGGCACTTTACAATGAGTCAGTAAACTCGCCAGCAGGTCAGGCTGTAAGATGACGTTGTATAAGACCGTGGCAAGACTCTAGATCTAAAGTATATCAACATGTAATACTTCACATTGGAAACTGCGATACAACTTGTTGCGACAGCGATGATGCACTGAAAATGCATGTTTGAAACCCGTTCCAATGGCACGCAAAAGCCTCAGGACTCGCAGGCCCGTCTATGCAGCCTGCCAAAGTTTGGCATCAACAAGCTACAGTCACATCAGAGCATCTCTCAATGGTACGTGCGCACAATACGCATCACGTTGCTCTAGCGCCAAGATGCATGAGCTAATGGCGTTGCCTGACGGCCTTTGAGTAGGCCCACAGCCACCACACACACCGTGGTGATGCATGCAGGAAGCTACCGTTGACGGCATCCGACACGCCACGTGAACCTTGGCGCTGTAAGCAGGAGTCATCGTCTCGAAATGTGACTCATTCCCGCTGCGCGAGGGCCCGCGGTCTACGGAGATCGGATGATTGCGACGGAAAGCGCTGATCCAGCGTCCAGCTTGTGTGTTTGCTTACTTTCAAAGCTCTTTCAAAGCATTCGCTTGTCACTTCCTGAGGTGCCGCTTGGGTGACACGGTCTGAAGTGCGCAGAGGTTTGTGCCAGCTTGTAGTCGGCTCCGTCCACTCAGAAAACCAGATGGAAGCTGCAACTTTCAACTGAGATTTTCCTGCCTGAAAGTCGCGTCTTGGCACAGTTCGTCCCTGTCGCAGGATTTGCAATCTTTGGTAAGCCTCAGTCGCCATTCCAGTCCCACGTTGATGTCTTGAGTATGCCCTGCTGTGCAGTGCTGACCTGTTTGAGTTCGAGTAGACTCCAGCTACAAAGCTTTGCCCACTTTCATGTGCCTCATTGGTGAACTTTACCCATTTGTCTTGTTATGATGCAAATGACTCTTTGCTGATGCTGACACGCTCCATAAAAGCTGGGAAAAGTCCAGAGAAAGCTCCTGCTTGTCCACGCTGCCGACAGTCAGTGTCTCCTTGAGACGCCAACTCCTGTGTGTGTGCGTGTGCGTGTGCGTCAACCGGCCTATTTTCTGCAATGCTCACCAGACTTGTGTTCCAGGCAGTCAAAGTTTGCATGCTCTGTGCAGGACCTGCCTGCGTGAACAGCCCCTTTGAGTGCCCCTTCGAGTACTATCAAGGAGCATGTCAACTCAGAACAGGCGGGTTGACGTGCCAGCAGCAGGCAAGCAGGACACTGCAAAGGTGACCAGCACAGTTGACAGCCATGCAGTCACCAAGCGCCTGCAGTCAGAGCTGATGTCCCTCATGTCAGCAACAGACCCTGGTGTTTCTGCCTTTCCTGATGGCGATTCACTTTTCTCATGGGTTGGCACAATACAAGGGGCAGCTGACACAGTGTATGAAGGGATGAGCTACAAGCTTTCCCTGAAGTTTCCGACCGACTACCCATTCAAGGCACCAACAGTCAAGTTTGAGACCCCATGCTTTCACCCAAACGTAGATCAATATGGCAACATCTGCTTGGATATCCTCAAAGACAAGTGGAGTGCAGCCTATAGGTGAGCAGCTCATTACAAGCCTTATGTGTCATGCTGCCTTTCTACAACCATGGCACTCTGGGAGGTCAATTGGACTGACAAATGGTCACACTGTGCCTGCAGTGTGCGGACCGTACTGCTGTCCATCCAGAGTTTGCTGGGAGAGCCCAACAATGACAGTCCTCTCAACAGCTACGCTGCAAAGCTGTGGGAGAACCAGGAGGACTACAAGAGAGTGCTGACCAAGAAGTATGCCGAAGCACAGAAATGAACTCAGCTTTGGCCAACCAGATGGTCATGTACTCTGCTCTCAGGCAGAACTGCATCATGCCAATGAATGAGGCTTACCAAGAGATGACTCAGCATACTGCTATCATATTTCATGTGATGTACATAAGGTGCAAATCCTCTACTGTATAGCACAATATTCACAGTATAGCAGCAATTTAGTCTGATACAAATTGTACCCGCAAGACTGGTATTTGACTTGTTGCTCATTGCTGTATGCACCCTCCGCAAACGAGGCTGGCTCATTGCAATGCAGCATGCACGTGCAAGTGTCACTGTGCAAAGCAAACTACGCGTGTTATGAAACTGATGCTGTGGACCATCTGTCAGAACACAGCTCTGCCTTTTGTCATCCTGTTCAGAGGTACCACATGGGACATCATTTACTTGCTCAAGATCCAAAATATCTTGACAATTCTGCAGCAATGAGACTTATAGATAGCTGCACTTTTGAACCTTGCTGCCTCGAGGCGCAGAGCTCTGCTTCAGCTTGATGAGCTGAAGCAGCCATGGCCAGTGAGAGACAGATCTTGTTCAATGAAACACAGGCATGCATAATCTGCTACAAGCAGGATTCCAGCATGAGAGTGAAAACAGGCCTTCGGACTTTCTGGCCCTGTGGTTGCATGGGGGCCATTGCATGTTGGCATGTGGAAATGATGCTGCATCACTTCTTGTCTGATTGTCTCGCTGTCCGAAGCCTACATCCTTAGTTCGCCCACTGAGACGGTCAACTGTGTCTTTGCATTGGTGCCGCCAGCGCATGCTTGAGTGCACGTCTTTGCAGCTGCGTCTCTTGCCTTGATCAGTGTCATAAAATGGCACCGAGGAATGGCGCAAGCAAGAAGCAGAAAAACACAAAGCAGCAAAAGCACACTGCACTGCAGCACCGCCCCGACCCATCAGTGGCGTGCTTTGCACTGCACCCGAGGAATAAGTTTGTGGCCATTGCTGTCAATGACGTCGTAAGGATCAGCGATCCCAGGTCTGACCGCCTGTGATACCAGTTGCAGCCAAGCACACTTCTGCCAATCCAGAGCTTGTGGCTGTCAACAACCATACATTCCGCATTGCCTTGTTTCAGGCAATCATTGTCAGAAGCGCATATTGTTCAGAGACATGCAGCGCCAATCAGGGCAGTCGCTTTTGACGCAACAGGCAAATACTTTCTCTCGGCAGGAGATGAAAAATTGGTGAAAGTGTGGGACACAACGTCATGGAGCCTAATGCAAACAATGTGGGCGCACATCTCCACAATTGCCCTGATTAACGCAATCATCTATGACCCAAAGCTCCAATGTTGCTTCTGTTGTGGTTTGCAGACACTCTCCTAAAAAGGTTACAGCTGCAGTCTTCAGCAATAACAGCAGCCTGGTTGCTTTTGCTGACAAGTTTGGAGATATATTGACAGCCAAGCTGCAATCAAATCAGTCTGCCCCGACGTCAGGTCCAGCAGCGCCTCTGCTGGGCCACCTTTGCAGCGTTGTCACATCACTAGCTTTCTCACCAGATGGCAAGCAGCTCGTCAGCACAGACCAAGATTGCAAAGTCCGTGTCAGCACAATGCCATCAGAACCTCAAAAGGTAGACGCAGTGCTTGTGGCAGTGTGCTGCCAGCCTTGCTGTCGCTCAACCATCCCTGGCCCTGTCTGTCCCCTTTGGTAATAATATGCACACACGCTCTGCAGGGCGCTCACTCCATCCAAAGTATCTGCATGGGTCATGAGGTCTTTGCAAAGTGCTGCAGCTTTGCATGTCACCAGAATGGGTCACAACCAATTCTGATGTCAGGCGGGGGGGACAGCACCATCAGGTGTGTGGCTTGGCATGTGTGCATCAAGCAGGCATCTGCTGTCAGTCCACTCATGTCTGTGCAACATGTCCATGCACAGAGTGTCAACGCTGACAACAAAAACCCCATCCTGACCCCTTGACAGTCTTGTGGGCACCTCTTTAGCAGTAATGCTGTGTGCATCACTGTCGTCAAGGAAGTGCGTGTCTGAGATGCACCTGGTTTGCGTTATCAAGCTATGCTGAGTTATGCTGAGCCAAGAGTTGCTGAGCCAAGAGTTGCTGAGCCAAGAGTTGCTGAGCCAAGAGTTGCTGAGCCAAGAGTTGCTGAGCCACGACATGATGAGCTGCACCATGCTGACCTGGGCTGCATCTTGCTTAGTCATACTTTGTGGGGTTGCCTCGTGCTGAGGTGCACAGGTCAAGCTGCATGATGATGGCCGCCTTGTGGCCGAGCTGCTTAGCTGTGTCACATTGAGCTGGCCTGGACGAGCTGTCTGTTGCTGGCAGGTCCTGGAGGTATCTCTCTGGCCTACAGCTGGACTGCTTCACCTGCACCACACAAGATGCGCCAGAAGGCTCCCTAGAAGAAACAGCACCTGTGTCCTCGCTCACTGCCACATCTGCGGATGGAGGCGTACCGCCTGCTTCAGCAGTTTCACAGAGCGATGCTGCCAAGCATGACTTGGGCAATGATGACGGTGATGCTGCAATGGGTGAGGTCACGTCACCACTTCATAGTCATGTACTGCTTACACGCGACATGTATAGCATGTTGTGAGTAAAGTCAATTAGGCTTGTTTGAATTGACCTGTTGCTTGACTGCACATGTGGGTTTGAGTCTAGTTGCTGTAGTCAGTAAACAGATCAGGGCGCCTGCATAAGATTGTCAGAGTGAGCTGTCCTGCCAGTACAGTCCCAATCCTGCCTGCAGAGCGTGTGCAGCCCTTATGGGTCCAAGCTACACAAGTCTCGCAATGTTGGCATGATGTTGTTGATCACCTAATCCGACAATTATACACAAGCGATACTGAAGCAAAGCAGTCTGACTGCCACATCTGGCCTGAAGCAGCTGCCTATTTCCGCAGATGCTGCGCAAGTCAGTAAGGAAGCGGCAGATGAGGCTGAGCGTGCAGAGACTAATGGGGCTGCAGCTGATGTCTCTGGGGATGACATGGATTTTGAGGACATGGAAGTGGGTGAAGAGGACAACGGTGGAGGGCTGACAGCAGCTGCTGAGGTCAGCAATCAGCCTGCTGTGCTGTCTATCAGCGTTGCATCAGACGGGTAATCCACATCCCAATTTGTGTGCTGCGTATGTCATGCAAGAATGTGCGACTGCAGTGCATTTCTGTCAAATTCTGCCAGCTGTTGTCACACATGTGCCAGCATGCCAGAGACGCTGCTGCTGTGCCTGCTGTGCCTGCTGCTGCTGCTGCTGCTCATGTCTTGGGTTGTGATGTAGCCGAGTCAGACTGGTATGTGCGGTGTTGTTCGTGCAGGTGCACTGTGGCAGCGGCTGTTGAAGGAAGAGACACAGTGCTCATCTTGCATTGCAACTCAAATTCTGGAGAACTGTCTCAGCAGCAAGAGGTGCAGCTGCCTGGTGTCAGCTTGCCCACGCAGGTAGCCTACCCCTCTCTGCTTTTGTCAGTGTAGCAGTGAGAGATTGGCTGTAGCCACAAGCAGCCTGTTTGCTGCCAGCATCATCCTTGTGTTGCTGGGCATTCCAGCATATCTGAGCAGAACATCTGGTTGGATCGCTGTCTATGCAGCAATCTTTGAACATGTGGATGGGGCAAGCGTCTATACAATTGTGTTGAGCACGTTTGGGAATAATCATTAAGTAATACTGACTGCAGGTCCAGTTTGACTCAGAGGGCAAGCTATGGGTGGTGGGCGGCCCTTTGTCAGGCTCCACTGATGCAGCCTGCATAGGGGTGGCAAACTGCATTGGGACTGGCTCAAACAAACAGGTCAGCTACATGACTATGACATCAGGCATCTTTGCAAATCTGTGCACACAAAGCTTTGAGGTGGTTGTCATTACGTGCATGCAGCCTTAGGACGTTGAGTTGAGCATGAACCAGCTTGTGTATTGGAATGCTTTCCATGTGATAAAGGCTTGACTGGGCACAGTTGCTTTCTGCTTCTCAGACCAATGGCTGTCATGCACGTCTGCAAAGCTTATTGGAAATATGCAAAATTAGGCCTATCAGTCTATCACATTGGGTGTGATTGCAGTGGCAGCATGACAAGGAGGCAATCTCTGATGCAGCCAGGGCAAGTTTGGAACAGAGGCAAAGTAACGGTCAGCAATCTGGCCCCAGTGCAGCAGCCAGTCAGCAGCAGGTATTCCATTGTACGCCAACATCAAAGCATTGTCAGGTGCCTGTCTTGAGACAGGGTGATGTCATACTGCACATGTGCTGAGGGCGTTGCGGCTGGTGGGTTGCAACATTGGGTGCCTATTTGCAGTAGATGCTTGGCTGGCTGGGGATGATTGTTGCGCAAGCCGGCATAATCCTGCATGGGCTGTCTGTGTCGCAGGTGAATCAACAGCTCAGGAAGCGAATCTATTCTAACGAAGAAAGAGAAGCACGAAAGAAGAACCGAAATGACCTCAAGGCGTAGGCAGACATGCCCTATCATATGCAGCATTTTCGTAGTGGTATGGCAGCATTTGATAGCATATTGACATACTCTGAAAAGTCAATGTGTGTTGAAAACTAACTGGGTCACACCAATGTTGGCTCACACGGTGTGTCTTGTGACAGCTTTTGACTCTTTTAACATGCAATCACAAGTGCAGCAAAGTGTGTCACCTCAGCCATGTATGAGACTTTGCACGGGTGCCTCAGCTCAAATGCTATACAAGGCATCTGGCCTGATGCACTGGACAGATGTCGCGCATGTAGCACTTGTGATCTACATTAACATCTCAGTGTGTCATGACATGCTTGCAGCCCAGTGGTTGATGACTGCTTGGATGTTCTGTTGCTGCCAGCATTTGCATTCACATTGATCAATTCATGAGTAAAGCTCTGTGTATTTGCTGCCAGGATCACCCCAAACATGGTCTGCTGCCAGAGTTACGTAACACCAAACGGAGTGCAATGCAAGATTCACACCAGATAAGATTGTCACAGCCCATCCTAGACAATGCTTGAATGCCACAGTGTATGCCAGCAATGATCCGCTATCTACTTGATAGGCAAAATGGGGCTCAAGCTGATGTGAACTTGGTGACCGCCTTGGTCCCCTCTGACACAGCATGCTTTGCCAGCTCTCCTGGTAGGATAAGACGCACTGCATGCAACCAAAGCAAGGTCGGAGGTCAGGAAATGCCAACAAGAGAAGATCACATGCAGACATCTTGTCTTGCTGCACAGTGTCCTCAAAGCAAGTACACATCATTATGGGACCCGTGCTGCATGATGCATTAAGCATACCTGCCGTTTGTATTTCTCTGGATGTGACTGTGGGCTTCTTGTTGTAGCGCGCAAGGGTAGCTGTCTCTGTTGCAATCTTCTCGAAAATGTCAGCTGCAAGACACATGATGCTTCGCAAGCCAGAAACTGAGCGACCCGGCAGTATATGTCTCCCCAAAGCATGCAAGCAAGTCAGCAATCTGTGTGTGATCAAGTGAGGGACGACCGCCATGCGTCACACCTATGAATGAGTTCAATATGGACATGGCCTTGGATGATATTCCAGTATCAGGATGCACCTGCTTTAGCACCTGCGATGGCAGGGGTCTCTCGGTCAGCCGCAGGTGGGCAGCACAACAGTCCTTAGCACCGAGCATGGCCAGTGGACTCACCATGGCATCGCTACGTGCAGGCGTACTAACATCCCAACAGACAGTGGTAAACGAAGCTACGATCGTGGCAACATTTCACCTTGTAAATATATATCTTGTAGCTCTCGATGGCCTTCCTGGAACCCTTCTTTCGGCTCGATTTCGCTCCACCTACCTTGGACACGGACTTCTTGGCAGGCTGCTTCTCTGCTTTTGGTGCCATGAGGTGATATGAGCCTGTGCACAGAGGGCTGCGCAGGTCGGTATTGAGCAGCAACACTAGACTGCTTGAATGGAGAATGCAATCGCAGAGTGAGTCAACATGCTGATGCAGAATCCCCAGGCATGTGGCATTCGCCTGTGCCAGATAGGTTTCAGCCAGTGGTGTTCATGGATTCCAAGCCACTGCAGGCTGCACTTTCTGTTAGATGGGAGAAACTTTGGTTGAAGCTGTCATGTGCCAAGCCTTGAGGTCTGTCCTCATAAACATGCCAGTTTAGACATGAACTTGATAGTGCAGTACGCATAGCACATACAAATCCACAAGAAACATCTGTGCACGTACAGATAGCAGTCAATCACAGATGGGACATGCTCTTGCACCCAAGCTCGTCTAGTCTGACACAAGCCGACTCAAAGCTTCCACAAGTTGTCTGATGTTGCCCTTGACCTTACTGTCCCCTGTCAGCACCCCAACATCTCCTGTGATGCCCTCAATGTGCTCCAAGGTGCGAGTCAAGGTGACAACGGATTCCCGCAGAGCCTTCACATTCTCATCAGTCAGTACCTGCGCCGCATTCTAAGCTTCAGCACACTTGAGCGCTACAGATTATTTGCATTTTCACAACAAGAGCATTGCATGAGCAATTGCCACAGGTGATGCAAGTGAACTTTACTGGTACTGTTGTTGTAGTTGTAGTCAATCACTCTCTGTCCGGGGTTGCCAGAATGAACCATTGAAGTACAGAGCACCACTGCAGCTGCTAGTTGACCATTGCCTGTCACACTAACCTCATGGCTCAGTGACATCATACGTGATGCTACAAAACATGCAAATCAGAGAAAGACTTGATACCTCTGTCTGCAAGTTGTGTATATCAGACGCCGCTTCTGAAGCAGATTTGGTGAGAGCCTCCAGATTGCCAACCAAATTACCCTGCCTCAGCTCATTCAAGAGTGGAGTAATCTGTGTACAACACAACAACCAGGACTTTGCATGCAAATTTGTGATGAAGTCAGAACTGTTCATAGTGTTCAGGGAATGCATAAGCCAGAAAGAGCCGCAATTTTGTCTGCTGCCATGCACAGCCGCACACAAATACTGTTCAGGTGTATCACATCCCAAAGTTTCTGGAAACAGTTGTGTACTTGTGAAGCAAGGCAGAATACAGTACTACTTCCTGTACATGCATATTGCAGTGCTGCTCAAGCACATAGCTTGTACTCAAAGCCAAGTCGAAGTGAGTAAACGCAAAAGCATATTCATGATTGCCATGAACAGTAGCCAGGTTATACTGCAAAGCCAGCTGGGTGTGGGCAAGGGTCTTGCAGAGACGCCTAGAGCACAGACAAACCTCATCAACAAGCTTGACGGCATTCTCCAACAATGGGCGAGCCTCCTCAATGGCTGAGGTAGCCGTCTCGGCAGCATCAAACACCTTGCTCAGACCATTTGAGTCCATCTGGCGCGCAATCTTGGTGCAGATGTAGACCAAGTCGTCCAATGCAACACCTATGCAAGTTCAGACGACTTTTGTTTTGAGCACAATGTCATGCACACCAACAGCGTCAACGACATGGAAATCATGCCACAGATAAACACAGATACACCCAGCTAGGACGCAATGTCACAGCGCTGGCAGCTGCAGCCAGGTAATGTGTCCTGGCTTTCCTCACAACCCTCAGCAAAAACCAGCTCAGAGGCAAGCAGTGTTCATGAGGTTGCTTGTGCCTTACTGATCTGCAATGCTCTCACAGTGACACATAGCTGAAGGCTGAACATTACCAAAGCAACAAATATAGCCAAGGTACATATGCAAATGCCTGGGGCAGCACCTGGTTGACCTCTGATGTGACCATCTCTGCACACCACCTTACCCTCTTCTTCACAGCCGGCAGATGTTGGACTTGCCTACAAACAGCATGCTCAGCTGGACTGAGGCTACACGTGCACTCTTTCAGGTTGCCAGAGCGTTGTGCACGTGGCGGAACTGTGTAGTCAGCATTGACAGATGACATGCATTTGGCCGCTGAGCCCCTGATGATGCTTGCAGACTACATGAACTCATGCAAGCATGTGTAGCTGATGACCTGCACGATGCATACTCTTGAGCCTGTTCTTGGCGGGAGAGCTTGCATCACAAAGAGCAGGCATGCTGTCCTTGTCTTGTATAGCATTGGCTGCAATACTCACGGTCACGATGAAACACCGGGCAATGTGCACATGTTGCAGCATACCCTGTAGTCAGGAATCGGCAGCTGTGGGGTAATGTCAATGAGGGACTCTGCAATGAGGCCAGACTGGTTGGCCTCTATGAGGGAATTGCGGGGAATGACAGTGGTGGGTTCCTTGATCTCCACCAGCACATTCACCTGCTCCAGACTGGGCTGTACACTCAGCACACTGCCCACCGGCACTCCTCGTATCTGCAAGCAAACCCACAAAACCTTTGCTGGCGCCTGGAGCTATGGCAAGTTGACCTGTTATGAGCTTCAAAGCAAAGTGATGTTTTGCTACGTCTTGACTCCCAAGCAGTTTGATCACGCATGCGTGTGTAAAGGATCCAGGCTGAAAACATAACACAATCTGAAAATCAAGCCTTGCCAAGCACACGTGCAAGTGTCCCCCTAGCTGCAGGCATTTCAAGGCGCAAATCTACGTGGCTTAGATTTGCCCCTTAAAATTATTATAACAGCACTTATTGCTGCAGGTACACATCAAGACATAAGTGGCCATGAGCAGATTGACAAGGCAAGACAGCCCTACCCTGACAGGTGTACCCGTGGAGATACCGCAGGCCAGAGGAAACTCCAAAACCGCCTGCGGCAACAGCATCAAACTGCTGAGCTTGCAGCGCCTAGCTATGTATAGTGGAAAACTTGAAATCAGCTGAGGTATGCATGCAAGTGTCCCAATCATAGCTTGGCGCAAGCCTGTTATAACAGGCAAACCGCAGTTCTTCCTCTGTCACTTTTTGCCACACAAACAGTCATTGCCCAAACAAAACATCAGCACAATATGCAGGTGTCACCTGGTACCCTTTGCCTCTGCGTCCAAGCTGGCCTCCTCGCGCCCAAGTTATTAACATCAGGGCGAAGCCTGCAATAACAGTCCAGGGTGATCGCATGGCCAGCACCTGTCAACTCACGTTACAAAGCAGGCGTGCATACCTATGCCAGCAAAAATAAACAATCCCACACCGCCCTCCCAAAGTGATGATTTGCCTAAGCCAAAGTCCCTAAGTGGCCTTATGAGCTTGGTAAAAAAGTTGGTTTTCTCTGGACCCTCTCTTTGGCTTTGTGGCTTTGCTGCTGCCAGTGTCAGCACTGAGTGTCGATGCCGTGTGAGCAACTGTAAGCGGGCTCTGTTGTTGCATCTTCCAAGTTGCTGTGCAAAAGAAACGGGCTGCAAAGCAGTAAAGCTCGGACTCCGAGATTTGCTTGCAACAAGACGTGTTTGCTGGGAGTGCCAGCAGCCACGTGGCGACCCCATGGCAGGACTCCTATGCACGTATGGCGGGCAGCTTTAACTTGCTATCTCAGCATCGCATGTTTACGCGCGAGCGCGGCAAGCACACACTCAAGGCAGGCATTGCCTGATCTACCGTCGGAGAACGTTGACAGACAGGCACAGTGAACAACAAGCGTCACAGGCTGATCCGACGGGGGACGAGGTGCAGGTTGCGAAACTCGGCAGGCTGTTGTGCATAAACGCGGATAGATGAGCGAGTCAAAGTTGTAGCTTGCAATCAGCGGGTTGAAGAAGAAGAGACTGTAGCAGTTCTTGGCTTTAGAACATTTGGGTATCTTTGTTTGGCATTTCAGTCTACTGGTCAAATGGTCATGGTTGGCCCCAATGACGATTAAAATCTAATGAATGAATGCTTGTCAAGGCCACTGTTGGTGATCCTTATGCTAAGGCAGCGCAGCTCAGAGGCTGCTTGCAACCATCAAGCTTAAGCTGACTGCAATAGCAGCAACCTTTGCTTGTGCTCGAGGGCTGACAGGCAGGGCACATTTGTAACTAAGCTAGCCTGCCTCCAAGGATGTGACATTGTTGAAATGTAATGGCAGCAAGGAGCAATCAGGATGCCATCACTGTACCAGCATCTGCAAATGTGTGCTGGGTGGTCTGCAATGCTACAAGATTTTTCCTTGGTGGATAACATGCATACTATGTGCAGCTGAGCAAGTTTTGCATTTGCTTTCCTTGTGGAGCTTTCCAGGCGGATCTCATTTGATGTGCAGGCAATTGCTTCTCATACATGCATTTGCATGAGCATGCCTAGGCTTTCAAGCAGCAGGGAGTAAAGATGAACACCAGGATGTGCTCTTTTACAGCTCGCTCATATGACACTCATATATGCCTGACATAAAATGCCCAATCTGCTACTTTGGTACACATACCACCAGTTTGGAACAACACAAAGGCCTGCATTAGTTCATTGGTCCAACCTGATTCAAGAACATTGTCATACATCTACTCATGCGACTAGTACAACGAAATTTGCTACTGCCACAAAAAAAGGCATAGCATTGTGGCCCTAGGTGGCCTGCCTAAAAACGTGCTCAAGAGAAAAGGTTTGCTTCGTACATTATTTTTGAAAGGAAAGTGTAGAGAGATACATGCTGGCTGACAGCAAACTCACTATCTAGCTGAAGGCTGCAGCTATGATACTAATTGCTGTTGCAGCAAGGCATCATGCGTTCATGAAATGGGTCGGTGTTGCGTGAGCAGTCCTGAACCTATTCTCCAATGTGTGTCAATGGGCAGTATCTCTGCATGAGCTCAACACGGCCTAGGACATCTAATCTGAATACCTGACTGAACAACATACAATTCAAGAGGGCCACAAACTGTACGAAAGGCCTGAGCTCATTGTCAACTGAAAGGCAACACATACTCTGCTGCAAATTGGCGAGTTTGCACATGTGCGCACATGTGCAAACTTCCAATAAGCATCACTTACTTGCTTTCAACTTTTCGCCTGCATCTTTGGATGGAAGATACCCTTCCAACCCTGTTGGCTGACCCAGCTGCTTCTTTTTGACCATCTTCACAAGAGCTGCTTGTACACTTTTTAGGTTGTCACGGAACTCTTGCAACCGCTTGTTCTGCCTGTTCACTGCCCTGACTAATGCTTTGATCTGAACATGCAGGGTCTGTACATGCGTCCTGATAGGTCTGGGCTCCAGCCACCCTTCAGATGAACTGCTGCTGGATGATGACATGTCTGAGTCCATATCCCTCAAAACTCTGATGCACCGTCTGAGACTCTTTTCTAGGCTAGGAAATCTGTTGCCTGATGCATTGAAATCTCGTTCCAATTCATCCAAACGGAATTGCAACTGAGCATTCTGCTGCTCTATTCTGTCCACCTCCTGTGACACAAGTGCAATGATGAGTGACGAAAATGACCGGCCGATCCTGAGAGAGGAAAATGGCGTGTTGATGAGAAAAATTGAAGGCGCAAAGTGCAGCTTGTGGGCGCCAAACAAACTGCGAAGGCAAAGGATGCTGATGCAGTCGGCTCTGCCCAGGTAGTGTGCTGTGCAGAGAAAACGGGAGCACGACTGCACACGAATGCCACACGAACAGAATCGCAGGAGTTTGAGGTGGCTTGAACGCAAACAGGCGAGGCAGCGCAAAGCGCGGTTGTGACAGACATGTGCAGCGAGATCTGACGGCCCGCGGCCATGACCGCAATGCCTTGTAGCACAAACGATGGCCGCATCGCAAGATATCTCACCTGCTGAATCAATGCCACTTCGGTGTCACTGAGGTCTGCTGTGCCAGTATGACCATCGACGCCCTCTCCAACATAGCACTGCTCCAAGGTGGTCACCTTGTTGGTCAGTTGACGCATGTCCAAGAGCGCTTGGTCGCATAGCAACAAAACCCGCCCGAGTTTTGTGCTCATGGTAGCAGCAAAAGCGCTGCTGCCAGGCGGGGTGTTGCTGCACTGATAAGTCCAGCTAACAGCTCACCCGACCGACGGTCTGGGTTCAATGACTCATGGATTGTAGGCTCATCGGTTTGCTCAAGACGCCGAGTCAAGCAAAAAGAAGTTGTCGGCCTTGCTTGGTCAGATGCGGCGCTCGTCCGGAGCTCGGTCGGGTGAAGGGCATTTGCTTCGGTCTCAGCTCTTCTGCTCCAACACTCTGACGATGCTTCAGTAAGACCATGACTACCGTCACGTGCCCACCACATCGACGGCGTCCGAATCCGGGCTCAGCCACGTCAGCGGCCATGTTTCAGCAGCCATAATTCAGGCAGCTGAAGTTGTGTACCTCACCTGAGTGCCGGTTGTATCAACGCTCCCATTCGACCTTAAGTAAGTAGAGGTCGCTTCGAGTGAGGTGATGCTTACCATGCTTTCTGCTCACCACTTTCAACCTGGTGGTCGGCACATCAGTTGGACTACCAGTCATGACCGAGGTACCAGCGCTGCACCCGCAATGCCTATAGAAAAGAACTAAGCAGACCAGCAGCAAAACTCCCCCCAATTGGTTGAATCTGAGAACATGTTCAACAGTGACTGATCGTCACTTGTACAGATTTGATCTCACTTTTCCTGACAAAGGGTCCGGATTTGCGATGTGCAAACTTGCGATATGTATATTTGCCTGACACATTGGAGTGTACACATGTACATTGGAGTGTATAATATATTATCTCAAAACATGTGGAAGTACTCTAGAATGGATTTGAAACTGTTGGATTTGTTCTACATCTACTGCACCTAATGAAGTTCCAGAGACTCTCATTGGCTTGATTAAGGGTATGCCGTTATCATGAGGGTCATGATGACCCTCATGATCTTCGTCAAGGGTATGCATCCGAAGACATCTTTAAACAATGAGACAGAGCATTGCAACTTTTAGGCATGAAGTGCATCAGCAAATCGTTTAGGTTTTTCTGCTCGTGACGCAACAGTCAGCCGCAGCATCCAATGCGCAAGTCACAGCGTGAACTAGTTAACTGTCAGCGGCTTTCACTACAAATTCAGGGGTGCAATTTCGCCGGTACTTTGCCGATTTCCAGAAGACTTTGCCAGAACTTAGCCAAAATTGACAAAGTGACTCGAGTGAAGACTCGCAGACACCATAAGCTGGTATACATATACCATAAAAATATCATATATATACCTGCAAAATGCAAATCAATGCACCACGCAGGCTAACACAACACTGGCTGAATGCATACAGGTACCGGTACTGGTATTATTTCCCTGATCCACCTGCTTCAGAAACCACCTGATTTAGAGTTCACCTCAGCTCCTGTGCCTTGCATCATAGTCCAGGAAGTCTGCAACTGCCGGCAGCCAGCGCTGCATACTTTACTGCAACTGACACGCTGGAAACATGCTGCGAGAGCTGCCATGAGGCTGATCTGCCCGCTGCACCAGCAGCGTGGCCACTCAAGCTTCGGTTCTTGCGCATGCCGTCCCAGGCAGAGACCGCACTGGCCAGCTAGCTGACGATCGTGCCAGCCCTTGGTACGTCATCTCCAGCTTACAGTGCATCAGGTCAAGCACTTGTTACCGGTGCAAGGCTTGTGTCCCGACAGTGCGAAGCATGCACATACTTAACAGCAAGGATGCAAGCAAGGTGCTGCACCCAGTGCAACAAAAGATTCGAGTATACAACCCCAGCCTGCTGTCTGAACTGCTTATCGAGGCTGAGAGGGCTCATGCGCAACAGGTATGTATGGTACTGTGGTCAGCACAGACCTGAGAGTGCGTGCCATATATGCTGTTTATGAGACTCAGCATGAATATTGTACCACAGAAAGATGCGCAACAGAGAAGTGGCAGCAGGCCTGGTACACAGCCTACCACCCCACCACAGGACTTTTCTCAAAGCGACAGCCTGCAGAAGCGTATTGACCGCATTAAACTTCTCAAATATCAGGAGTTGAACAGGGTGGGAGAGTTGACCAGGAAGCAGCTCAACAGAACCATGCAGCGCTTGACAAAGCAGCGTGAAACCTCCTTTCAAGACAGCTTTGACCAGCTGCAGCGCGGGCTTACTAGCCAAGACGGCATCATAGCGCAAGTGAATGACCTGCTGAAACAGTCAGCATCAGTCAAACACCAGAAGAAGGTGCATTTGTTTAGCGAGTGGGACCAGCAGGTGGTTTTCATGTAGTATTTGATGTTCTGACTTGTTCTGGTGCCTGCAATGCGACACATGCATAATTGTGACTGGTGCCACCCTTGACTGGTGGCTTGCAAAATGCATGGCACAGGCTGCAATGCTTGCAAGCCAAGTCTCCTACACCAGTTGTCTGAACACAGGCATGTCTGCGCAGCGCAAAGCAGCAGAAGCTTTGAAGCTTTGCGACATATAGTCTACGCAACAACAGGATGCCAAACATCATTGAGCCGGTGTCCAACGATACTTCCTCAATATTGTAGGTCTTTCAGAAGATCCAGAGGCGGCTGGACATGGGCCTGAGAAAGAACAGTCCCCAGCAGCTAGAGCAGCGGCTGGCCAACCAGTACCAGGAGTATCTGCACACAGTCAATACAACTGCTGGTGTGTTCAGGGACACCATAGCAGCAAAAGACTATGACCCTTTAGCGCCAAGGTGAGCAATGCATGTACTGTGGATTGTACGATAGCATGTATGCACCTTGAGCCATCCACATGTTTACGTGCAAGCGTTTTACAGCAAAAGCAAGTTGCAAAACTCTGCTAGGTTGAACAACAAGACATTCGTTTACAACATTAATGGCAATTTGGGGCCGATGAGTGGCAGCGTGACTGCCTTTCCTGACTTTCTTGTCAAGCTGTGCATAAACGGGTGTCACTCATTACATATATGCAAAGAATAGACATTTGAAGTCACAGAGTACGTTCATGCTGGGGACGCAAAAGACCAGTGTAGTGACTGGCATGTGCAGGCAGCACACGCTGCGCATACCAACAGGTGATATTCAGGATCCTGTGAAGCGTGACTTGGAGAAGTCGTTGAGGGAGCGGCAACTGTTGTGCCCAACACGATTGCGCACTCCCCCTGTTGCTGGCAAGCACACTCTGAGCACAGTCATGTGGGATAAGCTGGACTCCACCCCATGTGGGCACCATTTGGACCAGGACGGCAACTACATTACCAAGCTGCTGACGCCTGAGGAGCTGCAGATTAGGAAGAGTGATGTGGTTTTTGATGACTACAACATCATCACAGGTGAGGAAGAGCATGATTGTAGTCTAGCAGCACCCTTGCATACGAGTATGGTATGTGGGATTGCAATGCGCTTGTCAGGTACGCTCCAACTTGTGCTGAATAGTTGTCAAGAAGCTGACTACCGCAGAGCATTAATCTAGCTCAGAATGTTTTTGAACACAATGGTGCTGCTCTGCAAGACCACTGTCGTGACGGCACTTTGATGTGCAATTGGCAATGCTTCTTTGTCCCGGCTGCACTGCCATGTTTGGACAGGCTTTGAAGGGAAGACTGTCTCACCCAGCCCATGAAAGCATCCAGCATGCATGGCATCTTCTTTCAGCTCATGCTTAGCAGCTTCAGGCAAAGTCATGGCGCAGGCCACACGCAATCATCTGTGGCCTGTCAACAGCTTGCACCCAAGAGCAAACCATACAGCAGCAGGGCGGCTGCAAAGCTTCCCACAAAGTTGCCTCACCAAGCCTTTGCATGGTCAGCAAAGCATATTTACATCGTGATGTGCAGGCAAAGAGGTGATGCTGGCAGAGAATATGCAGAATGGCATGGTGAGGCTGAAGGAAGGGGGGAAGGGGCAAGGACTGTTCCCTGTGCTGCAGCCCAGCGGCAACCCCTATGCTGAGACTCACCCCACAGGAGACGCTTGGCTGCAATCCATGTGGAAGGAAGGTAAACAGCATCCATGCCTTGCTGGGCTTTCTTCACCAGCAGTGCTTCTGTTTGTGTGAGCTCTGAGGGCAATCTTTGTGAGTCTCAGTGGGCCTGGTCTTGCCCTCATGCAGCGCCCTTTGTCCTGCAATGCAGTCTTGGCAGCAGTGTATCATCCAATCAAAGCTGCGGACAAGCCAGGCTGGGTTTGGCTGCGCATGTTGCTGACAGCGTCAGTGTCTGTGAACTTTTCACTCTTTGATGTTTGGTTATACACCATACTAAACAGGCAGGACGCAGAGCATACAGGGGTGGTCAGAGTGTACGATGAACAGTGTTCTTGACATGCTTCCATGTCTGAGTTGTATCATGCCACTTACATGAGTAGCAGCCGCGACAAGGCTCCCCAGATGTGCTGGGCCTCATGTCTACACATTGCAACATCACATGACAGGCTCACTCATGCTCACTTTTTCAAGCCACTGCTCCATGTCTGCTTTCGAGACCAAATGCTGTAGGGCATTGTCCACAGCCTTTGACATGTTTGCCATGCAAAGTGAAGCTGGCACACTTCATGAACGCCAAGCTACAGCTGTGCTACACTGGCTTGTTTGACCCTGTATGTCACAATGACTCTACTCTGATGCATTGCATATATCATGTAATGGTGCGCTGCTTATCAGCTTCCTATCAAGCTGGTAATCTGCATGATAGGTAAGGCCAAGGCAGCAGGGCCAGAGGTGAAGCGAGGGCGCACAGACCTGGCAGAGACCCTGTGGCAGAGCAGCAACCCTTACAAGGACGGGCGCACCCTGGGGGACCAGTGGCTGGAGGCTAAGGGCAAGCAGAGGGCAGACGGCCCTGAGATGCGCAGGGGCCGCAGGGTAAGACTTTCCTCAAACTTCCCACTGATAGGATACGCTCTTGTGTGGCTGCAGCTCGGTGCGTGTGTGTGGTCAACTAGCAGCTGTGTGGCCTTAGGTATTGTCCATCTAACATGTGGTAATGTGCGTTTATCTCTGCCGCCCTAAGCCATCAGCTGTTTCACACCTTTTGTGAAGTTGTGCAACACAACCATTTGCATTCATGTGCAAGTTTCCATGATGCACTGTTTGGCACCCAAAACCTAGCCTGTCTCCTGAGGACTGTCTACTGTAAATGTGCACCGTGCAAAGCTAGGGATCTGGGCCAAGGCTACACAGCCTTTTGTATTTGCTCCCTCGCGTGCACAATCATCTAGCACTGGCAGGCCATTAGTACTCAACAAAAGCTCTCACATGGGGTACAGCCAGCACAATGTGACCGCGTAACACTGCAACAGCCCTGCAACTCCTGGCCCTGATCCACATCTGAAAGTGAAGGGCTGAACTAGAGCCTATAGTCTTTGAGCAGATGGGTGCAAGTTGCCCAGTGTGTGCAGCAAAGCAGAAGAGGCTGACCGCACGTTATACAGCAATGCACAAAATGCTGATTTAAGGTGTGAGCCAGTGCTTGACATGATGCGTGTGGCAATGTAGGACATGTTTGGCACGCTGCAGCAGGGCAACAGCCCTGTGAGAACCAGAGGGGAGGCCACAGCCAGTGGGGACCGCTGGATTGAAGATGTATGGAGCAAGGGCAAAGCAGTCAATGCTCCTGCCCTGCCCTCCCACAGGGAGTTTGCAGACATCCTGCAGCAGACATATGACAATCCCTACAAGTCTAGCAGACCTGAGGTTAAGGTTGGAGATGCATGGCTGACCAGCAGAGGGAAGGGGGCCGTGCCAAATGCTGTCGGTAAGCCCTCACCAAATGGGCATGTCTCCTGGTCACAATGTCGACAAGACAGTTAACTTCAGCTTTGACAGCAGAGAGGGGCCCTGCATTCTGACAGCATGCAGGCATCAGCAATTGCTTGTGCCCCAATGCATCACGGTTGAGGTTGGCTTTGTTGCTGACTTGTGCCGGGCACACTGGCTGCAGCTCCATGTCTATGACTGCCTGCATTTGCAGTCAGCGTCCTCTGCATTTTGCACTGATGTCTTTGAGATCAGCCACAAGACTGCTCATTTTCAGCACATACCACTTGCTTAGACACCAGAGACAATGTGTTAGGGCCTCAATGGTATGAGTTTCACTGGGCTCTGGAGTGCCGGATTTCAATCTAACCCTCACTCAGCCATGTGTGATGCAGGAACAGATCATCAGCATGAGATGCAATGCACGCTGCAAGGGATCAGTGCTCCACAGCCCATACGTCCTGTCAGAATAACACATACAGCATCTCATCTGGAGCAGAAGCTCAGTCTGCATCCAACTGGCTCAGACAGGAAGCTGTTGCCTAGGAACACAGCCTTTGCAGCTTCTCATCTTGAAGCACGCAACACCCTGCATCCGAAATGAATGGTCCTCTGCAGAACTGGCCATGAGCAGGACAGCAGCCGTGCAGCTTTTTTACACATCTGTGACATGACATCAAACCTGTGAAGTGGTGCATGGCAATAGATTGGAGAGCTCACTGGGAGAGAGGATGCTGTGAGATCTGACTGTCTTGGGGATTGTCACAGGCCTGTCAGATGTCACACGTTTTGTCTGCATCATTACTCATCAGCTACTTTTGAGGCAAGTGTGCTGTTCAGTCAACTTTGAGGCACGCACCTATCTGATATTTCCCGTGTCAGGGCATAAGCATACTCGTGTTCCCACAGGTGAGCTGCGCATACGTTTAATGGGTCCTATTGCTTCCATTGCTTGATCATGCCACTTGAGTTGGGATACGCGTGTCTTGCTTGAGTGAATGGATGTAAAATGAATTACGGAGCGTCTTCTGCAGCCTTGTTGTTAGCAGTTGAGCGCGTGACACGACACATTTCGTGAGTTGCTGCGTCCGAAGGAGATCAATATCGAGGTTCAATCGCTGAACACAGATTGATCGTTCCGGTGCGAGAGTACCTGGCACTCGCACCGATCAGTGGGCCTGTTTTGCGATCGAGAACGCCTTTGTCTCCGGCAGTAACCTCCTCCCTCCCTCTAACTGACTTGACCTGATGATGTTTGACTGATCTGATGATTCTGCATTTTGGGCGTCTGTACCTGTACACGTCGTCGCTCAATGTCGAATGCACAATGCTGCAGGGCCTTGTTCCGTGGTCGCACGATGATAGACCTCCTGCAAAATACGTTTGTGACCATGTTCGATGGTTCCCCGGAAAAGGCTTTACGTGCTGTGTTGATTGTGATGGGTGTATACGTCTTAACCGCAGCTCCGTTGGTCACCTGGGTTGTGTATGGGCTGTTTCAGAAGGATCCAAACGTCAGCACTGCTGTCTGTATTCCTGAATTTGCTGTAAATTACCTGCCCTGATGGTCTAACTGGCCAGTTCCCTGTAGGCCAAACAGCAGCTTGTTACTGAATCTCCACGGGTACCCAAACAAACAGCAGCAAATGCTGACCAAGTGCTACAACTCATCAAAAGCCGCCGATCTGTCTTCCCCAAAGACTTTACTGGCAAGCTTGTTGACAGGTACAGGCTTTTCCTTCTGCAGTTATGTATATAGGGCATGTGAGATACGTACAGAGTTACTGCACGATGTCCATTACACGTAATTTCTGTAAAGATTGTCATGTTGCAAGAGCAGTCCTGGATATTGTGCAGAAGGGTAGAGTGTAGATAGGCTCACAGTCACTGGCATGCTGTGTGAGTCCTACTTTGGTGCGTCTGATTCCAATTGTAGCACGTTCATCATGTATCACCAAATTCTGCAAATGCCGACCAATGGCCCCTTGACATGTTGCACACATGAGCATGACAACACAATTGCAGGGAAACGATAGAGCAATTACTGGAAGCTGCTAATTGGGCTCCTACACATGGTAAAACAGAGCCATGGAGGTGGGTAGTGCTGAGCGAGGATGGATTGCAGGACATGATCAAAGTGACTGATCAGGTGTGGCCGCGTAAAAGCTGTCAGCAACTTGTTCATATGCATACAAGCTGATTCAGCATGGATATATACCGACTAGATCCACTGGTGATTGTTGTCACATCATTGTCACTGTTGTGTAATGTGTTGACATCTGTTTCGGAAGCATGCTGGTTGGTTGATTTGAAGCCAGCTTCAGCTGCTGCTATGCAGTCGCTTATGCTCTGCTACGCTGTGCTGTGTTGCATCGTGAATGCATAACCTGACAGGGGTGCATTGCCCTGTGCAAGGTCATGCTGAATACCCTCAGCGAAGCTGACTATACAAAGAAGAAGAAAAAGATGGAGTCTAAGGCAGCGCTGTACATACGGGCAACCTTCATAGCCATCTGCAGCAAGCGTCAAGTGAGCCTTCTGAACTTGATTTGCCATTCATTTCACTGCTCAGTTCACAAGTCGGAGCAACATAGTACGTGTGTGTCTACATGTTTTGATTGTGTGAGGTTTAAGCTCCTGCCATGCTGCGTCTTTATGGTACAAAACAGTGGACAGAATGTGTTCAAGATGAGGATGCTGAACTACACAAGAATGTACAGTTGTGCATATGTGTGGACCTGAAGTTATGACTCCAGCTGTAGTGCCAAACATACAGGCGGACTTGCTCTCACAGGGTGCTAGTGTGTCATGGATAACCTGAAAAGCAAGCTTGATCATGCTTTACAAGGAACGCGACATCATGCTTTGTGCATGATCAGTCTATCATATGTGCACATTGTTGTTGCATGCATACTTCAACTCTGCAGTTCATCATTTGTTTGCAGCAGCTCTTAGAGAATGACAACGTAGCCAAGAGGTTTGAAGAAAAACTCCCTAACTGGAAATGCTTTCAAGACTTTGCAGGCTGCTACGCATGCATTCTGTTGTTGCTCAAGCTTTGTCTGCATGCCAATACTGGTATTGCTGCTCATGAAAGACAAGGCACAGCTGCATGTTAGCGTCAAAGCCTCACATTCTTGTGTGTGCTGGACAGGCTAATTCAGACAAGCTGCAGCCAGAATGGGAAGAAATGGCTGCCACCAGCTGTGCTGTACAGAATATGTGGTTGCAGGGCACAGCTCTGGGGTTAGCAGGTCAGACTGTGACTACAAACATGCTCGAGCATTGTTTTTGCATCTTGTGCACTGTTGCTTCAGGCTGTTGGCATCACCCAAGCATAATTTTTTGCTATCAGGGCAAGCATCAGTGGCAGATCTGTACAGACCTACACATGCAGTCAGTGTCTCATGCCGCTGCAAGCCTTTGTGTATTTGGGCCATGTGTTACCAAATAGTTGTGTCTTGTGCTTGCAGAACTGTTCCCTGGTCCATGTTGGACTGTTCATGCACTTTACGTAAGCCAGTTTGGTCTGAAAACGACGTACCAGACGAGGCAGGACTGTCTGAAACCTGAATGCATGTGTGCCATGCAGGGTACTGGAGCAGTTGGCAAGGTGAATCTGTGTGCAACAGCCCACAGATGAAAAAGTTCTTACGTCTTGGCCAAGAGGACAGCTGTCTGGGGTTTTACATTCTTGGTAATAGTACTGCTGATATCATGTCATCATACAGGTCTAAGCGAGGTTCCATGGCAGACAAAGTTGCTTGGCTATAAGCTGTGGAACGCCTGTGAATATCACAAGCAGGCTTCGGCAGAGTTAGCCTTTGATGTTTTCTGGCTGTATTAGATCTGTCAGGCATGCTGTTACTCATGTACGGTTCAAACTGACATGCAAACATCTAAACAAAATGACTTGAGCAGCCTTTTTCCTTTGTGCGACACTAAGCTGCAGGTCATCCTCTGTGACTGAAGGGCGACATCTGCTCTATGTTGCTCTGTGCAGCCAGAAGCGTTCCTTGCTCAAGTGTAGCAAAGTTAAAGTCAGCTTGACAGGGGGCTGAGTTTGCTCGCCTGAAGCTTGAACTGATAAACGCATCTTTCGTTCAATGGCGCAGTTGCATTCAAGTGTTCCTGACAATGTTGTGTATTGAGTATCTAGCAGCATTTCATGTAAGTGGGCCTTGGAATACCTGTTCTGCATCAAATGTCAACCTAACTACTACCAAACATACAAGGACCAAGACCGGATTGAGGTTTGGTCCTTGGATACACAGGCAACGGCTAAGCCATGAAACATTCATTGTCTGTACTCAATTCGTTCTTGAAACTACAGAGTTATGGAGCTTTATAGCAACTATGAATACCTTACCCTGCATTTACAGCCTGGGTCTACAGCATCCTGCTAGCAATACAATAGTTCACACTTGTCTGGTGCAAGGTACAAAGCTGGCTCTCCAAAGATGATATGCCACACATACTCCAAAATCCTGCCTGCCCAATACCTATCTGAGCTAGTTGCCTCAAGCCACAACAAATTGTCCTCATAAAAGGAAAGAGGCCGAGCTTGAATACGCTGCTTAGAAACAACAAACTCAGCACAACAAGGGGAGTGCACATACTGAGGCATTGGACCTATTGGACCTACGAACAACTCGTCCCATACCTCAGCAAACAGCCTGGACTGGTTAACCCTGAGATCATCCCAAATGATTTCTTCACTGGGGGGGCGTTCCAAAGGGTTCTGAGGGCACAGCCAATCTCCTGTCCATTTACCCCATAGGTCGTAAGTGATGTTGGTATAACGTAGGTTGGCATACCCAAAAGCATCCCACCTCAGCTTGTTTAAGAGATCCAACTTGTCAGGCATGTGAGGAGCGCCTTGATGGGCATGCATGAAAACAACAGAATCAGGTAGATTGTGATACTGCTCAACAATGTACTGCAAGTAAACAGCAGTCTCTCCCTGATTGACTCGTAGTGGCCTTTCTGCAGTTGCATTGTCTGCTTGGTAGACATATTGGTGTATATGTGAAGGTAATTCACTTAGCCAGCCTATGTCTTCTCTGTGCTGAGCGACAACTACAGCCTTTGTTGTGCTCTCTTGCTGTGTTGACAGCTTCGTGGACAGCTGAGCTGCTACATCAATTTGTGACAGGTTCTTGTGGCTAATACTTGCTTCTGGTGCCTGCTGCCTGTCAGAGAACGATGCAGGTGTGAGCACTGCAGTATCCTTCGTATCTGCATAAAAGGGTCGCCAACTGGGAGCAGCAGAGTCATACAGGAGGGTGGGTACGTCAACTTGCCCAGCGGGACTGTATTGATTGACTGGCTGAGCACCAGTCTTGGAGTAAAGAACTGCTAGTAGAAGGAGCAATAGCAGCGTCGTGGCTGACAGAATATATTTGTCATGCAGGCGCTCTCGCAGGGTGGTGTTGGAGACATGGGTATCTGACTTCGACGGTGTGTTGCCGCCCGAGGACGCGTGCGGATTCGGCGGAATGCGCACCCTCAAAGGTGAGGTTCGCTTCTCGTTGTGCGTACTGAGCAACCGGTCGGTGTCGAGATCCATAAGTCGCCCTTGACCGTTCAAAGCATCGGCCGGTCTGACATCGCGATACCAGGACCCACTAGACAAGCTATATGGCACTAAGATGGAGCGACTCCGGCCTGCAGCAGAAGCTCAGGGGTGCTGAGCGATGGGGATTCTTGGACAAGTCAACTTGACAGTATGCTACAGACAGGCCGACAGGCAACGCACAAACGCCAGTTCACACAAGAGCATCTTGTGCACCTGAATTGCGACTCAAAGCCCAAGATCGCTCTCAAAGCAGCTGCCATTCATTGCCGAGCGCAGTCGGTGAATCAACTCTCTCCCACGCACTTCACTGAGAATGAGACTCTGCAACGGCTTCAACCATCACTTGATCTGGTAGTCGCACTGCCCTTTCTGACTGCCGGTATCAAAAGGCACAACGTTTGTTCGCTTGCTGCAAGCTTGCATGCACAATAACTTCGAACCGCTTCACGTATGGACGGCGGAAATGGTGTACGCTGCTCAACACGCACAGCGTGACAGCGGCGGACACATTGCATGATCTGTCAGCGGCCACATGGCAATGCCTGCTCAGAGCAAACGCACGTCTGTTCCGCTGCGTTGGCAGGTTTCGCCGCGGTCATTCGTGTCAGCGCGTTCTGTGTTGTGAGGAACAACAGGCAAAGCAAAAAAATCTATGTTGCTGTTGCTGCTGCCCCGGTGTCTATTGGACGACTGACCGCTGCGCAGTTTGAGCAGCTGTGTGACGTGCATCCATGCCCATGTTATTGCGTCCTGCTGCTGCCCAAGAAGCCCTATCATCGGCATACCACAAAGATGACGCTGAAGGTGGCCAAATGATGCACAACAATTGATCAGTCCAACCTAGGCCATCCATTCTGCCTCATCACACCATTCCGCACAAGTATGCTGCGTGAAGCACATCCGTTGGCGATCACATCCAAAATGGTGCCCTCCAATTGCCTTTGTTTGCGGCCGCGCCACTGCGCTTCACCAAACGATAGCGAAGTATGTAAGGCCAAACGCTGCAGAGTGCCCACATCTGTAAACCTGCAGCCGCCAGTCCGGGCAGTGTCGCCTGCAGATGTTCGGCGCACCGCAAGTGGTCGTCTAGTCAAGCAGCGCAGCGATTATGGCCTGCCGGGGCCCAGAGACCAGCCAACGACAATGCATGTGTTAGGAGGCAGTTCTCTATGCCAAGCTGACAAGACGACCACTACAGAGCAAAGCTTTCGCCACAGTGTTGCTCCTCACAAGCCCCAGCGGCAAGATGGCGTGCCGCTGGCCAACAAAATCTTGCAGCCCAGCAACAGGGTCCACCCAGACAGCAAACCAAAGAGGACCCTTTTGCAGCTCCTGCAGCCTTCCAAGCGCAATGTCAGCTTAGACAGCAGGGCCCCAGCACCAGGTCCTGTGTCAGCACCTGCTCCATGTAAAAGCATCTTAGAGGCTTCGACACGGCGTGTGGAGAGACACAGACACAGCCTTGACAATAATGTTGCTGCATCCCAGCCAGCTGCAGTACAAAGTTTCTCTGATGCATACCTGCTTGCCTTAGCCCAGAGCAATCAGCACTGGGCTGATGCAGTTGACATTGCAGCCTTGTTCACATCAGACATTGTGTTGAAAACACAAGACAAGCAGACTTTTTACGGCAAGACAGCTGTGCTCAGGCGCCTCAATTCAGGTGTGAGTGCTGCAGGGCATTTTGTGCTGATGCGTTGCAACACCATGCTGCTATCAAACCATGCCACTTGCAAGCTTTAGACAAATCTCTAAGGTTTTTTCTGACTCAAGGCGTTTTGCATGTCGTCTGTCCTGCTGCGCAGATTCTGAAAGCACATTAAGCACATGTGTCAAGTTGAAATTGTTAAGTATATGCTGTACATCAAACTTTTAATGTGCAGGTGTCAGCATGCTGGCCAAGATGCTGAGCAATGGCACAAAGGCCACAAGTATGCCAAAGCCATCTATCACAGGACCTGAAAAAGTGGACAACGCCGTCTGGGTCATGACTTACACATTTAAGCAAGGTGTCATGAAGTATGGCATCAGGTCACAATTTAGCTTTACAGCTGACAAAATCACAATGATCCACAGTTCAAGGATCTAGAAGTGTTGCTTTTGCCCTGCTGCTGGACAGGTGTGATATGGCTGACAGTGTTAGTTTGCTGTATGCAACAGTGTTGCTGCAGACAGGACACAACAGCTCTGCATTGACTTTCTGCTGAGTGAGTTTAGGCCATGCTGAAGCATCAAGCATCTTTTGACTGCAGCCACTGAAGTAAGGTATTCCTTGATACCACAATTCTGCCCTCATTGACATTTTGACACTTTTGTGTTGCGATTTCAGACAAAGGGTACTTAGGCTGCTGCAGCTGCTGGGACTTCTTTTGGCTCTGTCTTTGCTGCCGACTCTTGTAACCTTTCGTTGCATTGACCATTTGCGCTGTGACCTCTGCTGGATCGTCAGAGCTGCTGCTGACGTCATCACAGGAGTTGCCCGCCACAATGGCTGATGCTGTCACTGGCTCAGCTGGACAAACTGCAGACTCCATGCTATCATTCTTCTTTGCCAGAGGCAAGTCATTCCGGGATTGCACTCTGCCACTCTGCTGCAGTCAAACATGACTTATTAGCAATACAGTGTAGATGACTAAACAGTGTGCCTCGCACAGCTGTTGACCCTCTGAGCTGTACCTGGTAATGACACACAACAAACACATCATTGTGCATCATCAGGGTGTCAGAACCATGTTGCAGATTGTCAATCATATACACAGAGAAGGTGCAAAGCTGGCAAAGTTGAGAGACAGGTGTGACCTGGTTGAGGTCCATATGCAACTGGTCCCGGAGAAGCTGCTCTATAGCTTCACGCAGCTTGGGACCACCCTGCTGCACATGCTGCCCCCGCCCCACAATGATCACCAGCTCCCTTGAAACAGCCTCACCATGCTTGAAACGCTCCTGCATATTCATGGACTGTAGCATAAAGGCACCTGGTACATCAAGTCAAGACATCCTGTGTAATAATGCCACAACACTGCAGAGACTGAGATGAAACAGTATCTCAAGTCATGCAGCAACTTAGGACCTGCCACAGGGAGGGGGTTCAATGCCTGTCTGTGATGTTTAAGCAGTTTAGATGGTGGTATCCACCAAGTGTACCCTCTCACAAAACGAACAAGCATCTTGCAAAGAGATTGCGATGCATGCTCATGCACAGAGGATGTCAGAAAGTAATACCATGATGATGTTACAAAGCACTTTTTGCATGTATTGGGTCAGCTGACGCTTCAGCTGGTGGCAGATGTGAGGCAAGGCAGACCTGTATGTTGCAGAGGATGCAGAGCACAGCAGCTCTAGCCTCCTTTGCGCTGAGGCTATGTAGGTCCACACTCTCCCTCTGCACCTCTTGCTCATGCTGCAGCAGAAAGCTGCCGACCTGCACCACATTTAAGTGCAGCAACTCACCTGCCACAATATCTGCTGACACTGTCACAGAAGATGTGGCACAAGCGCGAGGGCAAGGGCTCTCATGTGCATGAGCCTGCCATGTGCAATGCCCTAGTCTTACATCAGACCTCATGAAAGGCATTCTTGATAGGTGACCAGCAGCTTTGTTTCCTTGTGTATAGAAACTAATGCGCTTGGGTCAATTGGTCTTGGTTGGCCCCTACGAGCTTTGGTCATGCCGATCATGTCAAACCCCTGACTGAATGACTGACTGAGTAGCTATGCGTGCAGGTGTTAGGGGTGCACCTTGGTCTTCAGCTCACTGTCATCGGCCTCAAGAGCTGCTTCTGCACATGCTTTCACCAACTCCTGAAACTCAGAATTAACGCCTGGAAACCCTGCAGACATCATTGAGTGCTTTCACACTGCAATCTGCATTCATCATAGGGTGTTAGCTAGGCAAGCTACACATGCAAAGAGCTGAGTAGGACACCTGGGCTTCAGCCAAGTCAAACATCGCACAAGCTGAGGGTATGCTGATGGGTGGGTGAGTGCATGGGTGGACAGACAGGTCGGTGGGTGAGCATGCTAGACAGCAAGGGTGGGTGGTTGTATGGACTTTTGAGTGAGTGAGTGAGTGAGTGAGTGAGTGAGTGAGTGAGTGAGTGAGTGAGTGAGTGAGTGAGTGAGTGAGTGAGTGAGTGAGTGAGTGAGTGAGAGAGTG
>JAABUP010001008.1_pt1 | contig 60419 bp, 79 predicted proteins | sample 5559201 | NCBI WGS metagenome assembly JAABUP01 (sample SAMN10711887, study PRJNA513373) | rock metagenome | isolation source: Antarctica rocks | place: Antarctica | reverse complement strand
GCACCTCCTCGAGTTGCTGCTGGAGCTGCTGATAGAAAGCATCCTTGACATCAGGACTTGCACAGTTTGTTGGGGCATACACTTGGATGACAGTGAGGGGGGTGAGTGCAGTGTGAAAGGTGGCTGTTTTTGCTACCTGCTTGAACACCACAAAGGTGTTTCATGAGCTGAGTATATGCTGTCTGCAATACTCAGCAAGGACCATTGCCAATCATAGCCACCAGGTGCCTCATAAAGGATCATCATGGTTTACACATATCCTTCAGCCTTGGCTGTGCCTTCCAACTTGGCCAGCAGAGTAAGTGCCTCAGCAGGCGTCATGTGCGGTTTTCTGGGAAACATGAACGCCCTTGTGCTGCAAAACACAAGACACCTCAGCTACCCATGAGGGAACCACAAAGCACAACCAGACATTTGGAATGACACATTGCCGTCACAAGAGGGGAGCTTCCAAATGCTGCCGTCAAAAGAACATGTATGCATACCAACTGTGCTGGCTACGTGTATATCCCATCAACAGTTGCTGCAGAGCAACGCATGGCCTATAACCACCGTTACCTGGTGCACCAAAGACAGACCATACCTGCTGTGTGTTAGAGTTGCACAGGTGCCATTATGCTCGATACGGAGTTCTGCTCGCCACCATACACCAGATTCCCCCTTCTTGCTAAGCATCTTCCAGGGACCCCACATGCCATCTACAGCACACATCAACAATGCTGCAGCGATGGAAGTGATAGACTGGAAGACAAGAAGATATAGTGCAATCATGACCACGATGCACAAACAGCTGTAGCAAAGATGCAAGCTCATGCATCAAGGCAGAGCACGACAGAGACTGGTAAGCACAACACTCAATGACAGGTGTGTAACAACACTGTCTGGTCACTGACATCTGGAAAACATATCAGAATGCAGCATGCATGCAAAAATGTACGTGTGGTGAATTCTGCAGTGTTTTTAGGGTAGTCGTGCCAATACTGCAGTGCAGTGCTCTCAAGTCAAGCAAGCAGGAAGATTTTATGTACAGTGCCAGAATACATTCATTGCTCAGAAACGTGCCTTCTTCCTTGTCCCTGGCAGCTACTGTAAAGCCTGTATGTAACACTGGATGCGATAACGCCCACGGCCAAATACGTGTGACTGAGGCATTCACACCATCACCATGTGTGACGATCAGGACATTGTCGCCGTTTGCTTCCTCTGCTATAGCCTGTATTCAATTGCCAGCATTTGCATACCATGACACTCATCTTGAGCAATTGCTTGCCTGCAGTATGTCCAATGTCTATCAAGCGTATCCATCGTAACCTACTGTCTGAGCAGCATTTCATAGCTGAAGTGAAAGTGCATGGGACGTATTGAGAGCAGAGGACCAACTTCACAGCCTTTGTCATGTCATCATGTGTACGTTTGAATTGCACAGCAGCATGCATTGAGGATCCAGCAACAGAAGCACCTGAAAGGCTTTGCTAAAGCGCCGTCTAGATATGAGCAGGTTCTCTGGATAATGTCCAAAGTTTGGCTTGCCAACTTGCATCTTGGATGCAGTGGTACTGGGCAGCTTCTTGTGCACATGATCTTTCAAGCCGTTTCCCTCAAAGAACCAGGTGTTGATGTCACCTGGTGGGCATTTGCCGCCCTTCTTCACCATCAGCTTTGGATTCATGAACTGCGGGCATCACAATGCTTTATGCATGCAAAACTTGCTCGAGATCATGGCAGTGAAAGTACGGGTACTTGCGTACGACCATGTCATAGCTGAAAATATGCAGACTACAGATTTAAGCATGCCGGCCACAGGTGTTTGATACATGGGAGCATGTACCCAGCCTAGACAGCCAGTACTGATCTTTGCAGTATGATGACCCTTTATGCATGACGCTTCTGACATGATGCTCAGAGACAGCAGCAAGCTCTTGAACTGACTGGTTGAGCATGCTGCACCACCAAACCCGTGACACGCTGGGATGATGCAAGTTGAACAGCTGCAATAGCGCACCTCACCAACTGCGCAGGTGACTGTCCAGTCCTGGGGCTGGATCCCCAATCCTTCTGCAGCAAAGCTGGCTGTCTGTAAGCATCTACACCACATGATACAGAGTGAGGATGCAGAAGGACATTTGCAATAGGTAACCTGTACTCACATTTGCGTGCAACTTGTCAGTACATGTCATAGACACATGTTGCAAATGAGAGGGTTTGTGTGCAGTTGACCATCAACATGCTTAATTCTGATGTCGTGAATGGCGCAGTGTCATACATGTTCAGCCATGCTCGTGTATTTCCAGGCGCACCTGAAGAAAGGTGAAATATACACCTTTTTGATGTCGTATTTTTTCAATTTTGCCGCTACTTTTTTGGCCTGCAAAAGTACAACTTTACATATGTGATGCTCAATGATCAGCAAGTCATTGCAGCTGGCGAGACCAGTGATGCCTGCAATATACCTGGTCCTGGCCATGGTCAGAAAGAAAAGGGTCAAAAGGGCGCTTTGCAACTGCACTCCAGCTCTTGTCCACCTGCAATGTCAATAGAATTTGCGCAGCTGGCTCATATAACTTGCTATGCGTTATTTGAGGCTGCCTTTCGGCGGTGCTGCAGGTCTGCATACCTCATCTATCCTTTCACCGTGCCGCATGACAATCAGCAGTTGCCTGGTCTTTCCCGGAGGAGCAGCAGTTCTCTTATACTCTTCTTCCCGTGCAAGCTCAGTTTGTACTCTGAGTTGCTCACTTGCAGACATCTGGGGCTGATCCTCCCCAGGCTCAGGCTTGTCCACATCATCTTCGTCTCTCATAGCGGCGGCCTCTGGCTTGCTGCTGCACAAAATGCGCCTGCAGCGCAGTCGACGGTTTTGGAGTCTCAGGGCGAGCGAGAACTGCTCTATGTTCCCTGCTCGAGCTGACAAGGTGGACTAGGAACCTGGCAACGTTTCGTCTCCTTGGTGCTTTTGAGCTTTGAAAACAGAATGCAGGCGCCTGAGCTGACAATGAAATTTTCCTAGCAAGGCGTATGCTGGCACGCTGCTGCCGACTGCGGGCAACGGGATGCAAGTTCCAGACAGACCGTGCGGCCGACGTGGTAACAGCCGGTGTTTTGACTGGGTGCAGATAGCAGGTGGACATTTACGTGCGGGCTGAGTCCGCGGTAGATCTGGATGTTGCCGCAGACCCTATCTGGTCCTTTCCGACGCGAGATTGATGCCGCAGCGCAGACAGCTGTGGCGACCATGCATCCGGCATGTTTTCAAACTGTCACTTATCCTTATCCGACGAGGTATATATATTATATAGATGAGTCATTTGACTGGCTTAGGCATACTGATGTCAGCAGATGTGTGTGGGTCAGACGGATTGCCCGACGGACATTTGCGACGCTGAGAGAAGGATGTACATACATGCATGCGTACATGTTGTTGGCTAATGCCATTCAGGCAACATCTGCAAAGTTGAGGACTTGAAAAGCCCGGCAACTGCTGCACCAGGAACAAGCCGACACCTTGAGCAGAATATTTGCAAGGTAAAGGCGCTAAACAGCATGTGCTTCTGCTGTCGCAGCATATGCAATATGGCGGGAATTACTATTATACTAATGGTATAAGTACCCACCCTAGAATAATACCCACCATTTAACGACTGGCCTAAACCAGAGCTTCAGCACCCTGAGTCCCCATTGTGTACAGCAAGCAGACGTTTGAACATGTAATCTGATAACAGCAAGCCAAGTATGAGGCATTTGTGCTGTAAGTTTGATGAGGCTGGCTATGGTGAGGAGCAGTGATAGACTTCTGCAAGTGCTTCCTGAGTGAAGCATTTGCAGGAACATATGCTTGCCGCATTGGCACATGGCACTATGTAGTACATGTACACACCATTGACATGCAGATGCCAGGCCAGTATCACGTAAGCAACAGCAGCATACATGTATGAGGGTGAGTAAATTTTCAATACACCAACAACATAGCCCACGCTGTTCATGTAATCAAAGAAGACAATAGTGATACAACCTGTGTCAACACATTCAGATGCCAGCTGCTCAGGTACAAGACAGCATGTGGAAGGCAGTTGATCACAAGCATGTCTGAGCTGCAGCTAAAGTGAATTGTGGATGCTGAGGCAATCCTGACTTGCTGTCCCTTCTGCATAGACATTCTCTTCTTCTTCTAGCAGAGAAGAGAATGTCTCTGCTAAACAAGCAGCAGCAGGTGCAGCTTACCTGCCAGCTGCCATCAAGTTCAGATCAGCCTACCCTGACAGATACAGCATTAGAACAGCCATCTTGTCCAACAAATCCTTCACCCTACGTCTGGCAGATGTAGCTTGGCACCAGAATATGCTTACATTGTAGTGACCACAAAGTCCGAGCTTGCCTCATGATTGCAGTCCTTGACTGGCATGTCCAGTCCTCATGCAGTTTGCTGTTCTGCCTATGCAGACTTGGTTTGACAGCAGATGGGACAAGAGATAGGTAGCAATGTATGGCAGCACAGCTATCACCAAGTAGCTGCTGGGCTGAAAGCGGCTTTCACAAATCAATATGAGTTGTGACATTTACTTTTCTGTATGCGTTCTGCTGTGACAGCTGTATGCATAGCAGATTACTGTAGCTATGGTGTAGCCTGGGGTGCCGCCATATGTTGTTACAAGGAGTGTACACCCTATTTCTTGGCCTTACGCAATAGGTTGCCCATCTCTTCCCTCTTTTTCTTTGCACGAAGATGTGTACCCAACTGCACCAGCGCAAAAGACTGTAAAACACACATCCACAATGGAACAACATAAGCAAATTCCCTCTGTTGATTACTAACCTTCTTCTTGCACAGCTTAAGTGCACGCTTGTCCTTGCCAACCTTCAGCAGTTCTGACACTCGCCTCTCATAAGGAGCAAGACCTGCAACGTCTCTCACCACCTCACGGATGAGCCTTGTTCGCTTGCCTAGTTTCTGCAGCAGCAGACATTCTCATACAGAATGTAGATATCAGGCCGCAACTACTGTGACTGTTGGGATATGCAGAAGTCTGGACGAACACCAAAGATCGTGGCTGCTGTAGCAACTGCCTGCGGATGTGCTGCATACTTACTCCTTTGCTGTGAGAAGGCTTGACCTTCTTGTCCCTTTTTGTGACTACGTGACCCTTGTTCAGCCCAGCGGCAAGGCCGGTTTTGGGCGTGGGCGCCATGATGCGCTCGCTGGTGCAGCGGGGAAGAGGCCAGATCTGGCGGCCAGTGAAGCTTCACCTGTGAACTGCGACACACGCACACGCACACGCACACGCACACGGTCGACGTCGACGGGCAGCGTAGTAAAACCTCGAGCAGATTTTCGACTCGTTACGTACATCGCACTCGAATGCCCACAGCAACTTGCGCTGGTGTGACGCATGGTCTCCAACGCCCCTGAGCGTGGTGCTCAATTTTCCTCGCACTCCCGATGAGACATCGCTCAGATGGGTCGATGCAGCCAAAGTCGACGTCAGACCTGCGGACAAGACCTGGGTCTTTTAACAAGAGTACGGTAACAAGGTTGCCTGCTATTGGGCGATACTTGAAGCTCGTTGAAAGAATGGGTTGATTCTCAGCCTTGTTTGTCTGCTGAATTGTTGTTTTGCAGGCACAGAAACAGGTAGAGCGGCAGAGCAAGCAGTGCTGTCGTTATTGCTGCTTCGCTGATCTAGTTGCACAAAGCACTTTGTGAGCGATCAAATGTGATCCAGGTGCGAATCAGCCCCAGGCTTCATGCTATGGTCGCTGCAGCCTGAACACGGTGAGACCTGCTACAAGCTGCGCAGGTGAGCATGCCTGAAGGCCACAACCCCAAGGTTGTTCAGCAGTTTGTGGGCTATACCACAAGGAGATGGGCAACAGTCTTGTACCCACTGCTAACAATCCTCACCGGAGGACTGCTGTGGGTGGTCGGCCAACGCTATCTGCAAGCCAAATTGTGGACCCTGCAGAAATGCTCTCTCAGCAAAGCACAATATGTTCATGCTAAGGTGTGATTCATTTTGCCTTCAGCATTCGAGTAAGGTCAGCACTGACATGAGCAAAAGTTCTTGCAGTTTGTGACTGGACGCCAGGAGCTTGTTAAAGTGGTGCAACAGCCAGTGCTTGAGGACTCATTCTTATCGGTGTCCCAAAGACAGGTCAGCATGCAGCAACATGTATATGTCTTGCTTGCATCTGCATAGACAGCCAACAGGTGCATGGCATGTGCATCTGCACCCCAGATTGCTGCTGCCCTGCAACCTGCGGTGACTTTGTGGGTCTTTCCCCAATATCCTGTTGCACAGCTGCTACTTGCATGAACAGACACAATCACTCCTGACTTTTGTCAATGAAAAACATGTCTGCCCTCTCTGCCTCTTGTGCTGTATCACTTTACTTCTCTCCATGGATGACACCTTTCTGTTGGGCACCTCAGATGAGTCCTGGGTCAACAGCCCCTGCCTTACACCTGATCAGCTTGCTGCTGGTTGTGTACATCTATGACGCTGCCGAAGACAATTTCAAAGTAGTCCCAGACATGCCTGTGGGTACAGCCACCTGGATACACAATGCCCAAAAGGCTCTTCAGAGCATAGAATTAGGTAAAGCCTTCTGCTCATGCTGCCGACATGCTGTCATGTTCACAGCCTTACTGTGACATATATGCGGTTGCGCTGTGATGCTGTTGATTTGTGCATTGACTGCGTACAGCGACGCAGCAAAGCAATGCTGTAGGGCATGTGTCAGCACACCACACCGCAAGGCAGCGCAGAACAAAATGAGACGGACTTCCACACAGCCCATGCACATGCATTTTACACTGCTGCGACTCTGTGCTGGGTCAATGACTGCCACATCATGCTTGTTCAGCATCTACATCAAAACATCCTCACAGCTCAAGGGCGGCTCAGCTAGCACTCCGCAAAGTGAAGCTCATGTTTAGGTTAGACTGCATGCATGATCTTGCAGGAGCGGAGTGGTCATGTCTCTGTCCTATGTCAAGAAGGCACAGAAACGAGACAATGAGCTTGTATGGTTTGAATGACATGTCTGTTGTGCGCCCCAGCATGCTGCGACTTGCTGGCGCTGTCCTTGCATACCCCCCTTTCATTGTCCAGGTCCGCTGAAGCATTCATACCTCATTTCACAGCAAAGCAGCATGTTCCTCACTTCTCATTTGCAGCTGGCAAGATGTGTTGTCATGTTCATTTGATTAGTACATCTTGTCTGTTGCCTTCCTCCTGCAAGATTTGTCTCATTGAATGGATTCATTTGCCTTGTTTGTCTTATTGATGTGTCTTGTTCAGATGTTTCAGCCTTACTGCATACACCCGCTCACTGTATGGTTCATGTCAGTATACAGCTGCAGCAAGTATGAAGTGCCCTGAGTGTAGGCATGAGATGGCTGCCATTGCTGAGCAAGCTTGTCATCTGTAAGCCCTCACACCTGGTCTTCATTGCTGTCTGCAGTACTTTGAGCTAGCTTGCATGTTCTATGTAAAGTTCTACATGGTGGCTTCCTGCCTGCTGTTCATGACCCTCACCTCCAGCTTTGTCTCCACCTACAAGCTCTACAAGAAGCGCTCAAGCTGGCCAGCAGCGCCTCATTCCAACTGTTCTTGCTGGACGAGTCAGGTCAGACCTGGTTCACTGTGTAGGGCTTGCAGTGCAGTTGTTCTGCTGTCAATGATGCTGTGCCTGATTTGTTCTGTCACGATCTTATTTCCTGCCAATCACATCAGCATACCATCATTATATCATTATCATTGACAAGCTTCAACAACCAACCATTGGTACAAGGTGGCTGTACACAGAAGCTGCAAATCATTGTCCATCTTGCACTCAGGCTGGATGAACTGTACAAACTGATCAGTGTGTGTGTGTGGCCTGAGCGTCAGCCAAAAGCAGCGCTGCTAGTGATTGATGCTGCAAGCACTGTGTGCAGGGCAACATCCTCTAAGAGGCTTGTTCCAGGGGATGTGATAGTGGTGCTGCCTGGTACTGCAACCTGTGACTTGGTCCTGCTGCAAGGCACTTGTCTTGTAGAGGAGTCCAACTTGTCTGGAGAGGTGCTTTGCATCATGTTTGCTCACGAGGCATCCACAGTCACTTGGAGAAGAAAGCAGTGCCAAACTGAGAAACTGCAAGAGTGTCCAGCTGTAGATTGCACACGGTGCACTGATTGCATGTTGTCTTGCGTTTGCCCACTGCCTGTGCACGCCTTTCATCTGGCTGAAGCATGCGGCCGACGTCATGATACAGGCTGCTCAAGTACGCAAGTCCAGCTTTGCAGCGCATGATGAGGGCCATGGGCATGCCTATCACCCAGAAACTCACCACTCACAAACTATTCATGCTGGCACAAGTGTACAACAGGTAGGCGCTTCTCGTCAGCACACTCAGACAATGCCAACAATTAGCTGATGTGATCAAGTGCCATGGCCTCTATACTGCTACAAGGTGGATCATAGCATGCATGATATCAAGTAGGCACTGTTCTTGTACCAGCCTGTGTATTGTCTGCATCTCAACATGCATGTTCCTTGATCACGAGCCCCGTCAGGCACTGTTGTGCTGAACTACATAGTAGTCAAGACCAGCAAAAAATATTCCACACTAAAGCTGATGTTGTGCTGCAGACATGGGCAGATAGCGCCACAGATGATGAGGTTTTAGGGATGGTGGTCAGAACAGGTGAGCCATGCATTCCTGGTTGCCATCTATGCCGCTGCTCAGGCACAATACATCAATGACGTCCCAGCAGTCATTCATGATGTGATGCACTTAAATTGAAGATCTGTGTGATAGGTCATTCACTCAATACTTGGCTCTACAAGACATTTTAGGGATGTGTACCTGCTTTGCACTTCTACAAGAAGATGCACTGCAGGATCTGCACACAGTTAGAGAATGCAAACGTTACAGTCTGCTGCAGAGTGTAGCAGTGTTGACCCATGCCGAGCACACCCATCCTGTTCTATGTATCAGCAGCTCACACAAGTCAGCTGTTTTTGGCTGTGGCCTACAGGAGTTGTATTGTGCTGTTGTTGAGTAGATATGCATGGCTGTGCAGGGTTGCGGACGACCATGGGAAACATGCTGCGCCAGATTGTGGCGCCTTTGCATGAACTGAGTCTTGCCAAAGATCCATTCCTGTCGGTGAGCAAACAGCTGGACAAGAATGTCAGCAGCCAGAGTCTGCAGCACCACATTCAATCATGCATCAGGCAGCATCGTTGGCTTGCTGCATAGCTACAACCCTTTTGGTGATATGCACACCTGCATTTAGCCCACCAACTTCTTCTCAACTCCTTATCGAGCTGAGTAAGGCTGTGAGTGCAGGATCTGTTCAGCTTCTGTGGATTTGCGCTGATCCTCCAGCTGTGCATCTTCCTCATTGCAGCTGTACCTCACTTCCGGACCCATAACCAGCCAGCATCTGAGTGTGTTGCCATGGTCCTTGGCACAGTGATGACAGCTGTACCAGTGGCTGTACCCACTGTGATCCTGGGAGCTAACGCAGCATGCATGGCCCGACTCAAACAGAGGGGCATAGATGTCCTCATGGTTGCCAAGCTGAAGATATTTGCAGCTGTCGAAGTGGTCTGCTTTGACAAGACAGGGACTTTGACAGGCAGTGTGGTAAGCAGTCTCTTCTCAAGTGATCTGGGAGTGCAGGGGTGCACCTTGATGCATGCAGCAAGAGATAAACCATCTTGCGACCACGCTCAAATCTGTGCCAATCATGCTGCTGGGTCAAGCATTACAGCAAAAGCTTTGTCTGTGAGACAGGTCACAACTCAACAGCATCGGCCTCATTCTGTCAGGCTGTTTTTTTTGTCCTTGACACATTCTTGCAAGCTGCCTCTGCCTCTAGCCTGATTATCTTGCAAGCAATGTGCAGTCTTTGACTTTGGATGAAACCAAAACATTGCATTCACACTCTGCTCTGCTTAGTGATGCCTATTTTGCCTATTGAAACAAACCTGTGTGATGAAAGCATCTCAACGCTTGTCAGTCCCAGGACCTTGCCTCATTATAGCTGCTTACGCTGTCATGTGCAAGATACTCGTCCCTGTTCTTGAACGATGGCCATCGTCAAATGCCCCCCTTGGCAGGCCTGCAGAGTCCTGCTGCCTCAAAGCACATCTAGGCAAACACCAACTGTCTCCATGCTTGTCATACAAGCAACCTGTAGGCCCATCACCTGCCTCAATGGTTGTGGTGAGTGATTGCCTGCTGGCTTGTGACTGCAGGCTGAGCTGCATGGCCTGGTGCCAGTAGAGCAGGGCAGCTTCACAGGCCTACAGCCTATGGCCATGCGCTGGCCCAACCGCCTCAAGCAAGCACTGGCTGTCTGCAACTCCCTCACGCTCATTGGAAGGAACCAGCTGGTAGGAGACGATGCTGATAAGCAAGCTTTCAAAGCTGTTGAAGCTCGCTTCTTGGTGAGTCAGGACTGGCTTGAGTCTGAAATCTGTGTGCTGCAGACTGTCAAAGGCAGATGTTTACCCAGACATCCAACACACGGCTGCTGAGGGATTGCGCACATGCTATGTTGTTGTCTGTTTTCAGTGCATGCATATCTGCCAGGGATTGTTATGCTGCTGGCATTGCAGCTATGCGTGCGCGAACTCACAACAGCCTGTGCTGTAGCCTTGTGTCTGGCTGTATGTGTGTACAGGTTGCCCAGTTCATTTTGAAGTTGCACAGTTTAGTTGCTTAGGAGGGTGCTTGCATGTCAGTCTCATTGACACTCCTAAGTGAAGCAGCGCATTATATACACTTGGTCTGATGCCAGCAGCTAGCATTGCACTGACATGATTTCATTGCATGCATTTGTAGCATTGGGTAGATGTGAGGCCTGCCATGCAGGATCGCGAGCATGTGACACTGCCACTTGCAGCGCTGGATGGCCGGCCTGCCTCCTTGCGCACCTTGCAAGTCCTGAAGAGGTTTGAGTTTGACCCCGCCCTCACAAGATCTGGCGTCATTGTCCGTGACAAATCACCAAACGGGGCGCAGCTGATTGTGAGGGGCGCCCCCCACAAGGTCGTCGGGCTTGTGAAAGGAGGGGCGCTGCCGCCAGACTTTGATCAGGTGCGTCATGTGCTACATCCATGTGGTCCAGACTGCTCGGCACATGTGGAACACATGTGGGCAATGGTTCTGCAGCATAATGCCCGACTGTATGCAGTGACCATTGCCATGGTCATGGCACATGAACAGAGGGATCACTTTCACAGCAGTTGGATGACACTCACACGCCTGTGCCTGCTCACTCAAGCAGCTAAGTACCTGAATGCTTCAACATCAACAATGATAAACCAGAGGAGAATGACCGGGAAACATTCATAAAAACATTTACTTCCACAAATTGCTGTCAAATTGGAAATTTTCTGACATACTGATGGGTGCAGGTTGTGTTGGAGTATGCTGGTCAGAGCTTCAGGCTGCTGGCGCCAGCAGCTAGCACATTGAGACAGGTGACTGCCGAAAGGCTAGCCAGCATGAGTCAGCAAGAAGCAGAGGCAGAGTGCGATCACATGGACCTGCTGGCTTTGATTGTGCTGTCTAACAGTGCTCACGCGTCTTCCAGACCAGCCATTACCAGCCTTCAGGAACGGTACACACGCGCTGCCTTCACTTGTGCTGTTGCTCCGTGCTCACTCGACATTGTTATCTGCCCTGTTTAGTCTTTGAGGCATGATGTATGCTCATGCTGCAGCTGGGGTAGAGTTGCTGCTGCAACCTACTGTTAATGAAGGTGCTTTGCATTCAAACACCGCTTTTTGTTTGCTTAGCTCAGATCGGCATGTCTGCCAGATAGGGCAAAATGCATGCAGTCATCGCTATGTATCTTGTTCACTTTGCTATTTTGGTATATGTCAATAGGCGTTGCCATGCCTGAGTACATTCCTGACTACACAAGAGCAGAATTCAAGTCACACCTAGCACAGCAGCAGCTAGCTGAAGGCTGAGGCCTCTTCTGTGTTACAAAGCACGCTGCATGCGTGCATCTCGTTGCTGCAGTTGCATAGCAGGAGACCATTACCATGACGAGTCTTCATATGTTATGATATGGACGCAGGGGGGGCATTCGGACTATGACGATCACAGGGGATTACCAACACACTGCCATTGCAGTGGCAAGAGGGGTGGGAATGATCGCTATGGACAGCCAAGTGGTCGTCATGGAGGCTAAGTCAGAGAGGGCCCATTCTGCATCTGCATCTGTACCACTAGCTCAGCATACAGCCCCTCTCCCCAAGCCTGGGACAACCCTGCAGTACCCTGGGGGAAAAACAGGCAGCAGTTCTTGTCAGCACTTTGGGGGAAAGACAGGCAGCAGTTCTTGTCAGCACTTGATGTTCACACTTGACAGAGGCGGTGTTTGTGAGGAGGTGGACCCACACACTGCCATCACCACCATTGCTCAGGTGAGCTGCTCTGCCATCACATACCATGCTTTGCTGCCCATACACGTGCTGCCCACCTGTGTTGACTGTGTCCGCACCCGAGACATGTTTTGCAAAAGCTGGAAAACTGAATGTGTGGCATGCATCAGCCGTGTTTGAACCGCATGTCTGTGGCAAGCAGTGGGAAGCCTGACTCACTCTGGAATGACTTTGATTTTAGGCACCTCCCATTGAAAAAACACGCTTGAGGTTGACATCAAACAGTTCATGGTCTCTTATTTTGTAGATCAGAAGATTGGTACGCAACTGCTGTTGTAGGGGTCTGTGCGGTGCTGCGTGACAGGGCCTGCATTGCAGCATATATTGCAGAAAGCAGATGCACCCCTGGTGGAGGCTGTCATGCGCAGTCTGGTCGTCTGTGCACGCATGCGAAGCCATCAAAAGGCGCAGGTCATGGACATGCTGGGTCCTACTGGGCTGTATCTTAGCCCTGACAGCGGTGATGAGCATGCACAGCCACACTACATGCCAGTAAGCTATTCATCCTTCTTCTGAGTACAGTAATCACAGCAATGTAGATGGTGGTGATGATAGCAAGATAAAACAACAATTGCACCCAATCGTTGCAAAGAAGATACGTGATACTGCAGATTTTGTTAGACTTTCACCCTGGGTGTTGTGTATGGCAAAAGAGCAAAATTTGGTGGCATGGTCAGCCTCAGTCACAGCCCATGTGGCTGCTGCTGTCAGAGCCTTACATGCTTGTACCTTGCCTTACATGCTGATGTATGCAGGACACATTGCAGACTCCGCCCAGCTTAATGCCCCACTTGAACCTTCAATCAGCCTCACCCCACTCGCCTTTTGCCTCTCACCTGGTGCCCCCCCTCCCCCACCCCCCCAAGTCCCCACGATACCCCTCATCACCGTGCCTCTGCCTCCATGCCTTTGCCCCATGTCAGCTTGCCTTGCCATTCCCTTATTGAGGCCTCCCATCCACGTCACCTCCACGCCGCCTCCATCCTCTCATGTATAGGGTATATATGTCAATAGGATGTATATAGCACTTCCACCCTTCTAGCTGTGCCTTCCTGAGTATTGTGAGACCTAGCACGCTTCCTTACTTGTGCTGTGTGAAACTCCCTCTGACCCTGCCCTATGGTCCCCCCCTGTTGCCCTCCCCTGTCTTTGGAGCAGTTTAGACTCTGTAGTGTGCTTGAGTTGGGCTGGGCTTGGCATGCATGCCATTCTGCATGCCTGATGAAATGCAAAGCAACAGCGTTTTCACATGGGTTGGTAAGGGCTGAAGCCTGATGTGTACGTACTGCAGTGAATCACCATGTGCCTCAAGACTCGTGACAGCAACAGCACATTCATGTGCTTCAAGAAGAATGAGCCTGACATGCATGTACTGCCGTGACCATCCGTGTGCTTATAAAAGCAAAGGCTGTGTCATGTGTGCTGCAGGGCCTGGGTCTAACATGCATGTGCTGCAGTGACCCTTGTCTTCGGAAGTCACACAGAGTGTGTGATGTGTGCTGTAGGGGCTGGGACTGACATGCATGTATTGTGGGGATGGCATCAATGACCTGGCAGCTCTTGCTTCAGCAGAAGCTGGCATGGCTGTTGGTGCTGGCCATGCATCTGCAGCCGCCTGCGCAGCAGACAGCCACCCCTCCATCCAAGGTATTCGCTGCAACAGCATGCCCAGTCATACCTACTAGATGGTGATTTATTCACTTATTCTAAATCGAAAAACACAAGGGGAGAAAAGGGCATCACCAAAACAAAGACAAGATTTTAAAATCTGGTTTCCGATGTATCTGTGGTTCAGGATGCACGGATCATCTTCTTTGGGGCACTTGAGCTGTCTGGGTGTGCCACACTCTCCTATGAGAGATTTCATAGCTGTATCTTCTTGTCCAACAGTCATTGCCGACACAAAGTCAGGCTTTGTCACTGGCAGAGTTGTGAGTTCTCTGCAAGAAGCGGTTTGAAAGAGCCAGTGTGTCTCATGTAATTCCAAAGTTCTTCTAGGATCAAGGCCAACATCCACTATGATGGTATTCTGACAATCTGCTCCAAGTATGGTGCAGTCAGGGGGTTAGAGTTGCAACTTCCTGCATGAGTGCTCCTGCTCTGTACAATATGCAGCTTTACTCAACCACTAGATACCTATGTGTATGTTTGATGTTGTTGCAGGCGTTGTGCCAATGTTACGGGAGGCAAGGGCCACACAAGCAGTCAAGATGGCTGCCATCAAGGCTAGTCAACTGCCTGCCTCTCAGTTGCTGCTTACCACTGCTCCAGCCTTGTCATTGCCTTCCAGAACAGCAAGTTGATGCTGCACCCAAGCTATTCCGACTGCTTTCAAGTCTCGATGCATTCACAAACATGTATGACTTACTTTGGAATGACGTTCAGCATGTAGATGACTCATGTTACTGAGCTTGTTTACTTGATGACAAATATGACTAAGGGCACAATGGCTACACTGAGGTGGTGCCTCTTGTGATGCAGTACATGGTGGTATACGAGTTGTTCATGTCAGTTGCAGTCAACGTGCTGTTGTCCATGGAGGGAATCAGGTTCTCTGTCCCACAGGTGTGTAACACACCCACATGCCCATATTCTTCACCTTCAAGCGCTTGCAGAAACAGTTACAACGCTATGTTTGTTTGACGAGATTTGCGTTTCTGTAAAGTCGTGCTGTCTGCAATGTTTTTGCATGAAGCCTGTTGCTTGCATGCAAACAGCTTGATGCACAGGCTTTGGATGTGCGTCACACCTCTGTTGTGCTTGTGTGCAAGCTTGATGTGAATGCCATAACACAAAAGTATGTATGTTACTGTCAGCTTGCCTGTGTCATGCAGAGGTCTATGATTGATGTCATTGCAATCACCATGGGCTTTGTTGCCACTTTCAAGCCAGCAGCAGCAGAACTGACAATTGAGCAGCCCCCTCAACAGTTGAGCCGGCACCAAAATCGTGCTTTGGTTGTTGTGGGTATCGCAGTTGTGAGCGCCATGTTCTGGGCGGCTACGTCTTTCTTGCAGCATCAGGCTTGGTTCTCAGAGAGCACTGGTGACATGTCAGATGTAAGTCATCTCAGCCTGCCTCTACTCTCTTATAGCGACCCTTTATAAGCAATATTGTATAAGCATGAAGTGAGCTCTGGCAGCCATGTGCATGACTAGCAGCTGCTGCAAGTTTAGTGACAACTGCATGACCATGATTGTGCTCATTGTTTGTCCTTGGTGATTGACATGACGCACTATCCAGGATAGTGGAACTCAGAAAGTGGTCTCCATGTAGTGGAATCTTGGCTTTTAACTTGATGTGCTGGCTGGTGTGTTGCTGTTGATGTGCTGGCTGATGTGTTGCTGCCGATGTGTGCAGGAGATTGCAGCGACTGTGATATGGCTAGTGGCATTGAACAGTGCTGCGCTGCCCTTGGCAACTTCTGCCAACGATACACGCATCTTCTGTCCCAAAGCTAGCACATTAGAGCTGGCACTGATCCTTGCCAATACAGTATTTGGTGTTTTGTGTAGTCTCCTCGGCCCCTCTTGGTTTGATGCTCTCAAGGTGTTTCACTTCCACCATCTGCCATGGGCCTTTCTATGGAGGCTGTATTTGCTTGTGTGCGGCTTCCTGGCCTTGTACGTGATTGTTCTTCAGAGCGTCAAGAAAGTCTTTGGTTGGTGTGAGCGACGCTTGCAAAATCGTGTCTTGCCTGTGTGATTTTACTGATGAGGGTTTTGATAGATTGTGGTGCTCAGCGAGTGTTGCTCTTTCTGGCCACTTGGGGGATCTGTCATCGCTGGTCTGCTTCCAGGAATACAGGTTCTGCTTGTCTTCGCATATATTCGCATAATTGTACGATATAATTATATACCAGATTACAGCATAAGTATATAAATTTCATGTAAATCTGACTCAGTAGGAACCAAGTCTTTATTTTGGACTTAGGACCCAGGGCGGCTGCAGCCTTCAGCACACAAGCAACAAAGCCAAGAGAAATGATACATGGCCACTGATGATCTAAAGAGGGGCTTTTGAAAATAAAATTGGACACCAGTCAGCATGCTCACCTGCAGAGGCCCCTTGGTCAACACCACAACGGCCTGTAGTTGTGGTGTGCTCTCCACCATCATTTTCACAAGCTGTACAGCCTGCAGGCCATTGTCCTTGCCCACACAGCAAATTGTGAGCTCCAAAGGATTATCTGTTGCTGGTGGTTGTACTTGTGTCATACTATAGACTTATATTTCTTCAGTTCCTGAAGTTCCTTGGCAAATTTGACTGCCTTGACTACGCTATCAGCATCCGCAGGGTAATCTATCATGCTGCCTCTCATGCTTTGTACAGCTAAAAAGTGATGTTACTGTCAAGTGTGGTGCCAAGTGCTCATCCTGCCTGTACAGGGCTTCAGAGTTTATTTTAAACCGCCCTAATCGGCAAGGGCGAGATGAAATGCGATTGAAGCGCCGAAGCTCTCGACGAGAACATGGATAGCTGCCGGTTCACATTATGACTCTCACATTGACAGCGAGAACTGCAACTCATGCAGCTTTACTGCAATCGTCGCGGGTGACCTTGCGGTTGCCTGCGCCCTTCCGGCCAGTCCGAGGGCCAGGTTCCGTTAGGATGGCTAAAAGCACGACTGTTGCTCTGAGTCAAGACGAGCTGAAAAAGCAAGCCGCCCACAGAGCAGTCGAGTATGCCAAAAGCGGCATGGTGTTGGGTCTAGGAACCGGATCCACAACCGCATTTGCAATTGACCGTATCGGCGAACTTATGAAGAACGGAGAGCTCAAGGACATTATCGGGGTTCCTACTTCTATCAAGTCGTACGAACAAGCCTCTGGTAAGCATGTTGCTGTATCAGCATCTTGTGGCTCAGACTTCCAGCGTGGTAGAGTTGTGCATTAGTGTTCTTCAGTGAGTTATCAACACACCCATGTATGGCCTGAGGGAGGGGCCTGGATTTGGTCTGGTTTGACAAGTATGCTTCTGTGAGATTGCAGCTCTGGGCATTCCACTTGCCACATTAGACGAGCAACCAGAGATAGATCTGGCCATTGATGGCGCTGATGAGGTAGACCCAAAGCTCAATGTAGTAAAGGGGCGAGGCGGAGCACTGCTGCGAGAAAAGGTCAGCAGCCCTCACCTCTGTTTCTATCTGCTGTTCTCATGCTGTTTCAAGCCAAGCTCACTGTGTACTCTGCCACCTTTTTGCAGCTAGTGGAGCAAGCCTCCAAGAAGTTTGTGTGCATTGTGGATGAATCCAAGCTTGTGGAAGGTCTGGGTGGAAGCAAAGGTCAGTCAGCAACAGTACATGCTTTTGCAGATCTTGCTGATGAATTTGTATTTGGGTGTGCCCTTGCTCACATGGTCTTCCTGCTGTGTGGTGCCTGCAAATAGTGAGCTTCTGTTTAGCACATGAAATGCAATTCTCCTTGCAGATGCAATGCCTGTTGAGATTGTACAATTCTGCTACAAGTACAACTTAGGACGGCTCCAAGACCTGCCTGAGCTGGCTGGATCAGAAGCCAAGCTGCGCATGAATGGTGACAAGCCATACATCACAGACAACCAGAACTATATTGTAGACCTGTACTTCCAAGAGCCACTGAAGGATCCTTATGCAGCCGCAGAGGCAATCAGCAAACTGACCGGCATTGTAGACCATGGCCTGTTCTTGAACATGGTAGATGTTGTTGTCATTGCTGGCAAGGACGGTGTGAGGCTGCAAGAAAAGTGATGTCAACATCAGCACAAGCTACAGGAACTCCACATTGTTGTGCCTTAGCTTAAGCACCTTGCTTGGTGAATTGGACCTTGAGCTGCTATGGATCTAGGAGCGCCTTTCATGCTTTTAGTTTCACTGACTGAACTGCCAACGTCTGAGGCTGCTTGCATCAGGCGATACTAACTTTGAACTAAATCACAGTGCATTCTTAAAGCCACTGCACATTTGCCTTGTTTGCCATTTCACAGTAAGTGCTTCTGGTGCTTGACTGCACAATGAATTTTTTCCTGGTGAAACTGTTGTCATGCCACATCAACTGGCACACTTCATCAGTCTGCTGTGGAGGAGTCTGCAGTTCCTTTCAGCTTCCACTGATGTTCGCCCAACGTTGTTGTTGGCTTTTGATGAAGCTTGTGTGTTTACAGTTTATACATGACATACATTGACCTGGGGTCATGACATTTTGCATGGACGCAAATGAACTTCAGTGAATAGTGCGTGCATGTTGGAGAATCTTGACCAATGTTTCGCCCAGAACTGTGATGTGACCACGGATAAGAGTGGCAGTGTGAAAAGTAGCTTGTGCCCATGTTGTTGGGTTGGAAGGCATGATGCTGACAGGCAGCAAGAAACCCAAACTTCAGAGCAACAATCTCATGAGTCATCTAGCCATGCCTGAGCTCACGACTTGCATGCATGACCGCTGCCCTGCCTGCTCAGACGGCAATTTGCAGATTGTTTTCGCTTGATCTCAGACAGCGCAGCATGATTGCTAGCTGCACTTTACTGCCTTGATAGAGTCTGCGGGGTGTTCAACGCCCTTGAGAAGTACAGATGGATGTGGACCGCTCGGTAGCGTCTGCAACAGCTCGATCTTCTGGCAACTTTGACCGTGCACAAGATGCGAACGGGTACCATGTGTCAAGTCACGGGCGGAGCGGCAGGCAGGGCAACGTAGGAAAATCGTTCAGGAGCTTGTTTAAGGTGTTAGAGCCGTTGCTGAACCTTGAAAGGCCAGTCAGCATTGCTGCTGGTGTGGCACTGCGCACCATATCTGGTGTGTAATCGTCGTTTGGTAATGTTGCAGCGTGACAGGCATCTGGCCAGCAAGGGATGGTTCAATCCAGAGGACTTCACCGCACAGAAGGTGAGCCTTTGACAGCCCATGCACTCAAAACTCCATACACAGCTTGCACTTGCTATCTTGCATCATACGCATTCAGCACAGTTTGTCACGGGCATTTGATAGCCTCAATATCCTGCCAAGCTGACTGGAACAGTGTCTGCCTGCAGCGCGAATGGGCAAAGGCCACAGGAGACAAGGACAAAGTCATTGGCTGGCCTGCCCATCTGTTTGAGCAGTTTGTCATTGTGGTGAGTTGCCATGTAGCTTATGATGCCAAGCTGTTTCATGCACACATCAGGCGTTACTCAGCTACACTGCTGATTCTGTGTAACTACCAACAGGGCTTGCCACCAACGACAGATGTCAAATCTGTTATCAGCGATGCTGAGAGGCTCCAAACAGGTACTTGGTTTGCATTAATCAGCGCTCGCCTCTTCAGTCAATGCAAGCTACATTTTGCAACACATGAGGCTCCAAACATTTGTGCTCTGCTGCTTGCCTGATGCAAGCATGGCCAAGATTGCAGCAGTGCTTGTCCCCTTCAGCCATGATCTCTCCTGTTTGGTGTGTAGCCAAATCAAGCAACCTTGATGCTGATGTCAACTTGGAGCTGTCTGAAGACTCCAGGCACAGAGGTCTGAAAGGCACGCCTTTGTCTCCACAGGTATTTTTTTTGGCGGTCTGCTTGTCAAGTTTGGTAGTCTCTTTGCGTGCTGCCTGGTGTCACAGCATACATGTGTGCAAGCATGCATGAGGTGTCAGGCATGTCCGTGTTGCAGCTTCCAGATGTGCTGCTCCCACCAGACAGACTCCTACTGTGTCGCTGTAGCGTCAGAAAGGAAGTCTTGGGCATTTATCATTGAGGAAAAACTGCTCTGAGCTGACATTCCATCCATGTCATCAGCCTGAGGAAAAGATCAGCTGTTGTCAAGTTTGCCAAGTCGTTTTGTAAAGCCATTGCTGGGAATTGCATGCAACATTGCCTGCCTTATACGATACTGGCCATGCAAGTTGATCTGATCAGTCAGCTCTGCTCAGGCACACAAACAGCTAGCTGCACTTACTTCTACCAGCACATATTGGCTCAGCGTATGCCACAACAAAACTTCAGATTCGTGCAGCCAATGTTCAGGAACATCACAAGTATTTGCCTAGCCAGGCTCAATGGCAGCAAAGTGCTTCATGCAAAACCCTTTTTAACACACAATGAGGCACGTCTATTCGTGACTGCAGGTGCTATACAATTACCCACCTGAAAGTCCGGTGAGTGTTGATTTGCCTTCCTTCTGTTTTCCCCATGGGGTGCAACCCAACCTGCTGGAACGCACCCCCAGCATGACCTCCCTCAATGACCTGCTGTACAGCCAGAACTATCTCAACTCAGATGCCAGCTCCTTCATATTCCTGCTCAAGGTGCGTTGTATGCTTCCTTTCGGAGTCCAGGCATCATGGATGCCTCACTGGCATATCCCTCATTCCTATCTGTTCATGTCTGTCTCTGCCTCTGTGCCTGATCCAGGGCATGAGAACTGCTACTGTACGCCAGCTATCTCCTGCATGTCTGTCTCTGCCTCTGTGTTTGATCCAGGGCATAAGTATTGCTGCTGTACGCCAGTTATCTCCTGCAAAATCTGTCCCTGCAGAAGGTATCTGCTGTGATTGTTTAGACAAGCGAGGTTCTTTCCAAAAGCAGTTGAGCTTCAGGTTGCTTGTAAGCTCTTCCAGTGCAATCTCACATGTCTGGTTCCACCACAAGCTGTGCCTGCCCTGACAGATGCAGACTGCGGTGTGGAAAATCTGCGTCAGGACTGTGTTATCCATGTGCAGGTGGCAGATAATCTGCCTCTGTACGGTGTGTGCTGCTACATGGATGAGATGGTGCATAGGCCACCCTCTCTGCTGAAGGCCAAGTACCCAGACTGCAACATGCCCCTCACACGCTACCTGGTGGCTGCGCCCCGCTGCTACTGCTTTCTGACTCACTATCCATTCTTCAGCCTGCACATGAAGGTGAATAAATGCTGTCTTGTGCAACACTGGCCTGCATCTGTACTGGCAAGTTACAGCAGAGTTTGCATGCCCCTCTGCTCCTGACATACTCTGCAGTCAGCACCAGAAGTCTGACCTTGCTTGACCTGCCTGTACTTTCACTGGCAAGCATGTATAAGAGCACTAGGCACGATTGTGAGTGCATCCATTTGATGTTGTTATGGACCAAGTGGAATCCTTGCTTTAGCGACTGCAGGTGAAGGTGTGAAGCTGCTGTGTGTGCAGGTGCTTCACATGATTCTGGGCCTGGAGCGCCTGGACAGAATCACCATGTTCATAGACGAGGTAGCAAGCATGCCCTTGGGAGGTGGCAGAGGCCTTTCAGGCCGCCTGGACAGCCGGGAGCTGCCCCATCACGCAGCAACAGGCGCTATAGCATCACAGCGCTCAAACTTAGGTCCACAGGGCAGTGAGGATGAGCAACAGCGGCGGCGGCGGCAGGCCACAGCTGTGGAGCAGCTGCGGAATGGGCCGGCTGGCCCAGTGTGTGGGGGTGGCCACAGCAGCATGCTAGACTTGCGTGTGCCGCTGCCACCTGTCAGCATCCGGCCGCCGGGGTCAGATTCTGCCTTCCCTCTGAATCCTCATCGGTCTTATGATGAGGAGTGGGGCACTATGGCTGGCGGCGGGGGTCATGACTCAGACAGTGATGTCTTTCTGACACCACACGCGTCTGCCATCCTCCCAGATCCCGCCTTTGGGTGCAGAACCAGTCCCAAGTCAAGTCCCAAGCAGGAGTCTCCTGGGACAGCGTCCATCAGCAGCTTTGCTAGGGACCAGCTCCCGCTCAAATCTCCCGCCACTTCCCAATCTGCTGCACACCTACCACTGCAGCCCTGTCGTCTGCAAACAGACCCTCCTCGACCAAGGCTTGACCTGTCCTCTTCTGCTTCAGCTCCTGCTGGACCCCCGACTGGACCCCCCAGCACCCCAGAGCGCCCCCACCCATCTACTTCAGACAAGTTCTACAGTCCACAGCATCAGCAACCGCAGCAGCTGCAGCAAAGGTCGCCTTCAAGTCTGCTGTCCAGAGCTTCAGCCAGGATTAGAGTTGCTTTGGAAGCCTCAGAAGCAGCAACCATCAAGGCCGGCCCTGCAGATCCCCCTCCTCGCCAGCCTGGGTTGCCTCCCAGCAGTGGCCACCGCCGTACACACTCTCAGCAGGTACCAGGCCCATGTACTAGCAGCTGCGCCATCCTTGATGAGAACAATCATGTCACTGCATTCACATTGTGCAGTGCGTAAGTACAGCAACGTGCACACACAGACAACAGATTTGGCCGGCAGCAAGTTCAGTTCACACAAGTCTGACTGATGTGCAGGTGCCAAACAGTGTCAACAGCAATGGAGGCATGCACAGAAGGACAAGCTCTTGGCAGCAGCTGCAGCAGCCGCAGCAACCACCGCAGCTGGGGGCCGTCTCTATCTCAGACATGGCCCCTGAACATAGCAGGGCCAGTGAAAGCACGCTAGGAGGGTACATGACAGCGCACAGTGACACAGCTTCCGGCTTGTCAGAAGCTGGCCACTCTGCGGCAACTCCGCTGTCGAATGTGCAGCAGCATCTGAGGAACTTCAGTGCCCAGTCGCTGTCTGGCTTTTCAGACCCTGGAACGCCTCTCTCTGCTGCGCAAGATAGGGCAGACTTTCTGGTCAATGCTACTGCTCCTCACCGCGGGCCCCATGGCTTCTACCGGGAAGGGCAGGAGTCACCTGCCCATCAAAAGACAGGAATGGCAGGAGGTCCTGATGGGAACTGGGGCAGGTCGGGGCAAAGCCTTGCTGGCAGGCAGGGCTCAGATCCAAGTATGCAACAGACTCAACACCCACTGTAGCTGATTTCTGTTGCATCAGGCTTAAGTGTGTCGTTTGCAATCTTTCATCTGAGTGTTGTCCCTGCTTAGTGTTACTGCTTGCTCTTCATGCTGAGTAATCCCACTGTCTGTTTGCACCAGCAGCCTTTTGCTCATGCTTCAGGTTGAGGTCGTGACTCAGAAGTGCGGCGGTGATGCCAACGACTGCCTGCTGAATTGTGCCCACAACAGTATGTATGACTGCAGTGACTCCTGTCAGCCCATTTGCAACAGTCGGTCAGCAAGCTGCTGTTCCTCCACAGTGGCAGACCTTTGACAATCAGGCTCAAGCTATGCCACAGGGACAGTCTGGGCCACAATCTGCCTGGGCTCAACAAGCAACAGGTCAGGGTCAACACCAGCAGCCCTGGGAGCAGGGCCAGAGCATGCAGCAGCCTCAGGGACAGCAGCTCTGGGAACAAGGCCTGGGGCAGTTGCAGCAGCAGCCCCTTTGGCAGGGTCAGCGCCAGCAGCAGCCCTGGGGCCAGGCTCAAGGGCAGGCCCAGCAACAGTCCTGGAGCCAACAAGGGCAAGGGGACCCTCAGCAGCAGATCCCCTGGGGGCATCAGCAAGTGCCTTTCCATGAAGCAGCAGCAGCAGCAGGGCAGGAGCAGACCCAGCAAGCAGCACAAGGGCCTGAGAGTATACCTCAGGGCCTCTCCCAGCAGCAGCCCTTGTGGTCAGGGCAGACCCAGCGCCAAGATCCATGGCCGGAGGGTCAGATGCAAGGGCACAACCAGGCACAGCATCAGCCCCCATGGGTGCAGGGCCACGTCCCGCAGCCCTCCCAAGGGCAGGTGCATGACCAGAGCGCAGGGCACAGTCAAGGCATGCAAGAGCCTCTAGGGCAGCTGCGTGGGGCACCTTCTGGACTGCCCTTGGAGCATCGGTCAAGGACAATGCGGACAACGTCCTTCCGGCAGGTGGTGCGCAGCGCCAGTGAGGGTGACGCCATGGCCCTGCAGGCCCAGCCAGCCACTGCTCTGCAGGTGCCTCTCCCTCATCTTGCGCCACTTCCCATGCAGCTTACACCTCACAAGCATGCAAGATTTCATGCAAGCAAGTAGTGAACATGAAGGCAACCCTTGGTGCATTGCTTCAGAGCAATTCTGCGGCCTTCGCCCTCGAACCTGATCCAACTATTCAATACAGTTGCTGATCTACGCTTCAAAGCTTACTCATTGCATCAACCATACGCAGGCAAATCTGCTTCAAGCAATGCAAGTTGTCCAGGTTTAGACCCTCTTTTAGCCTCCAGTGTCTCTGGAAGCAGAGCATTGGGTCAAGGTTTGACCTTTTCTGAAGCTGAAGCCAAACACCAAGCAGATCATCTGGTCATTGCAGGTGATGCAAGCCTATGAGCGCAGCCCGGTCCCACAGCCAGGAGAGGAGTTCGAGTTTTGTCCTGACCCCAGTCTCCAACCCGTGCACTATCTGAGGGGGCGGTCCTCACAGGGCTTGGGGGCCCAGTATGTGCATCGGGCTGCAGTGGTAGCTGCTGAGGCTGAGGCTGGGGAAGGGCTCAGCAGTTGGACCATTGCTGCGCTCTGCCGCTGCCTCAGCCTGGACAACATTCTGCTGCTCTTGACAGGTATGCCTCTGCCAGCTTGGCTGTCCTGTTGTATGTGTGTCTCAGGCTGAACGACACAAAGGCTCATCAAACATTCGTTGCTGGTACCTCTCATGAGATGTTGCTGGTACCTTATATAAGATTATCTCCTGCTGCTCTTGACGCTTATGGCATATCCTGGCCAGTGACAGCTTGCTCTGTCTGTAAGAGAGTGAGTCTGAGACTGCAAAATTCTTGAGCATACAGGCTGCAGTGACATCTTTTCCTAGCTAGCAGCCTATTTGGTTGTACAGCTGAATGCCTCTCATCCGTGTCAGACTCTCAATGCTAGCAGCAGATCAGTAGATGTCCAGTCAGTGCGTACGCTGACAGCCAGCAGTGTTGATGGTGTGCTATCGCCCGGTGTGCAACTAGCCCTGAATGCAGCAAACATGAACTGCTGCCAAGGTGATCCCACTACACCCTGTGGCAACCAAGGCTTTGTATCTCATCTGCCATGCCTTCAGCAAGACCTGGTGGATGACCAAAATCCGTCCCAGACATGACACACAGACTGACACCATTGCAGGTGTGCTGTTGGAGAAGCAGCTGGTGCTGTTCTGCCCCAACATCGGCTTGCTGAGCACGTGTGTGCTGTCGCTCATCCCCTTGCTGCGGCCCTTCACCTGGCAGAGCCTGCTGCTGCCCGTGCTGCCAGACAACCTGCTCAGCTTCCTGGAGGCTCCTGTACCCTTTGTCATTGGCGTCCAGGTCAGCTCGTGTTTCAGCATGTGCTGCAACACTCTGTCTAGGCTGCTCGGTGTGCTTCCTCAGCTTCAGGCTTCTGTGCCTTTTGTTGTTGAAGTCCTGGTGCATCATTATGCAGATGTAGAATGTGTGTTTGCTCCTGGGTTCATCTTTGTGCTCGTATTCAACATATTTGCAGCCTTGATTCAGGTAAGTTCATGCATTCAGCCGCGCATTGCTACTGCAACCCTGTGCTCATGATGAAGCTCTGAATTTGGTGGTTGCTTTCCTGATAAAATCATAGTTGCTGCATCAGTGCCTCTGTGCTTGCTATGCGATACTGTTTGAGCCCAAAAGTTCAGTACTGGGTTTGCTCTTGGCTTGTTGAAGCTGCTTTGACAAAGCTTCTGGTTGATGCAGTACAAGACAAGCGAGGTGCGGTCAAAATGCAGCAGCTTGATGCGGGTCAATATCTACAAGGACCAGATCAAGACTTCCGGCCACATGCCTCCTCTGCCCAACGACAAAGCCTTGTATACTTCCCTGCGGCCAGCTTACAACGTTCTCAAAGCTGCCGGGCAAGAGAGGAGAGGCGGCACGCCCATGTATGCAATCAGTGAAGAGCAGAAGAAGGCGGCTGATACCATGCTGCAGGTGAGCTGCCTCACAGGGTGTACCCTTATTTGTTCACAGCTGACCTCTGCCATGTGTTATTTCAGCTATCTGAAAGGGGCACTTGCCGCGTTCTTGTCATGTATGCTGCCCAGTAAAGCCCAGCAAGGCACGTCAAGCTTTTGATTGTACAAGATATGAGTGATGGCTGTAAAGTGAAGAATACTCAAGGCTTCTGAGTTTGCGTTTCTGTCCGCAAAAGCACATGCTTGCTACCAGCGTGAATAACATCTTGTTTATTGCTTTGCAGGCTTTGCAGGACTACCTCTCCAGCATCTGCAGTGAGCTTCAGTCGTACACCATCACTGATGTACAGACCCCAGATCGTGTAGCTGTCTTGTTGAAGGACTCATACATTGAGTCTTTCCAGCCAAGAGACAGGGCATTTGTGAGGCAGTTCACAGAAACCCAGATGTTCTCTGTGTACTGTGATTCTGTTATTAGATAGGAGGTGGCATGTGAAGTATCATTGAGTGAAGGTGCGTTGCACTACATGTGTCCAAGATTGTGAAGTGTGGTCTGAATAATCTAGCTTTCGTGTCTGAAATTATGAGCAACACATGTACATTTCGTTGAATGCCCAGAATTTAGTAGTTCTAGAAGTCTCCGAAATGGGAGGTTGGCAGCAGTGATACAGTACTTGAAGCCGGCTTTTTGCCAAGTCTGTTGCGCAGTGCATATTTACGCTTCTGCACATGCATGTAATGATAAAAAGCACGTATTTTGCAGCCAGTACATGACATGTCTCAACTACTGAGTGAGGTGCAGTGTTGACAAGACTGTCGCTTACTGAATTTCCTAAGAAATTGTCAGAAACAAACATGAGGGCAAAACACATTGGTCAAATCAGTGACACTGCTAGCAAGAACTTGAGGTACACAGGTATGTTATCTGTAAGGTATGCAATCAATGACCGGCCGTGTCACACACGGTAGCCACAAGGTAGCCAGGGCACAGATCTATTGTACTTGTTTGCATAACGGGATACACAGCTTGACACACTTCAAACTTGTGGTACAATGGCTAGGCATAAACTGCAATGCCATTTATCCTCATTGCACATACTGTGTGTCATCCTAGGCTGACTGCAAGCTTATGGGGTCCAGACAAATAGCCCAGCAATTCTGCAACAAGGCCTCCTGTGAAGACCTGACAGAATTGCAGAATTTTTGGTTCAAGCACGCTCCTGATGTTTCTCTGACCTGCGCCGGTCTTGCTTGTGCTGGCCACTGTGAAGGCGCGGCGCTAGCTGCGTTGTTCAAAACCACGAGGATATTGTCATCTGTCCTCTGTCAGGATTCCTCTGTGTGCTATTCCAAGGAGCACATGCTTTGTTGGACCAGCACAAAGGCAGCACTATTTGGGGCTGTCACCTGTAATGCACTTGTGTGCCATTCTGAACAGCTCATCCTCTGTCAGACCAGCCCAGCAGGTGTATCAGTGGTGAACTGTGATGGATGCCAGCGTAGCAGCGTTTCTGGGATCTCAGCAGGAGCATCAGCTGCAATAAGCGACCATCACAAGCTGGCAGAAAGCCACATGTTTACATAGTTGATTGCTAAGAAACATAGAACTTGGCCAGCTGTCAGCCTTCAATGCTCCAGCTGACTAGCTGTCAGCATGCAGAGTGGGACTCCAATTGGCACTTGCAGCCGGGGTTCAAAGTCACAAGAAGCATGCAAACCTATTGGTGTTCTTGCGGCAACCTTTGTACATCCCCGCAGAGGCAAATTCTGCAGGATCCTGATGAGTCTGCAGCTCACAGGGTTGTGTTGAGCTACGTACTATACATACAACGACTTTTGGACGGAAGTCTCTGTAAAGGCGCAAACTTGACCCGACACAGCATCAAATTTGTAGCCTGACAGGAACAGTACTAAGTAGATCACTCTTGAACAGCTCATCAGCTTACCATGCTCCATGTGAAGATCGTAGATGCGTACTTCTCACTGCTTTTGCAGTCAGGGTGATCATACTCTTCAAGCTGGTGAACATACACCTCTTCGCACTTGCATGATAACTGCTGTTGACACTTTGATGTGCCAGGTGGCACATGCACCGCAAATTGTGCTATCGTCAGGGAGCACAAGATCTACAGCACTGACAATGCAGCCTTATAACATGTCCATCAAGTGTGAAAGCCTGTCTGCGAACTCCTCTTGTACCCCCTCAATGACAGCATCTTTGAAAGCTGTGAGCTGCCTCTCCAATTGCGCAGAAAATGTATTCAGCTCCTCCTGCGCGTCTGCCACCCTGCACTTGTGCTCAAACGTTTTTGCTGCAACTTTCACCTTGTCCAAGGTCTGAGTCAACAGAGGATCGATGCTGCTCAAAGCTGCCTCATAGCGCTGCTGCTCATCCTTGGCTGCTTGCAATGACCCCTCTGCGCTCTTGTGTGATGCTGCCAGTCTGCCATGCTCTTGGTCTAGCTCCCTACCCACAACAGCCAATATCCTTGACAGGCCCTACGTAATATACAAAGACATTAGGCTTGCAGAAGCATTTGCCATCGAACGTGTGTGTCAAGCATGCAAAGAGCTTTTACCATATGTAACAGGCATTACACTGCAAAGAGCTTTCACTCATGCTTGTCAATGACTTCTGCTTGACTCAATATGTCCGCATAACAGCAAACCAGTCTTATATGTGTCTCACAAGTCTCGCACTTGATGCGTTTGTGTGCACCGTTATGCAGTCTGCATCACCTGTTCCAATGGCTCGCTTCTCTTTGCCCTCTTCCTGGATCCATGCTGTGTTTGGGCATTCTCATTGACATCCTTGACTGCAGCAGGAGGTGTGCCAGCGCTTGTGTTGACACTCATTTGGATGTTTCTATGCTCAGTTGGTGTACTCACTGGGCCTGCATTTGCTGATGTTGCAGAGAGCTCTGCCGTATTTCTGGCAGAGACTGTAAAGTACGCTGGCACTTTAGAAGCAGCCTGCTTGTGGGTCTGTGCAACAAGGTCTTTAGCTAGGCTTGGCACTATTGTCTCCCTGACACATCCTTGTTGCTTCTGTTGTGCCTGAAACAAAACCCACTTTAAGGTCTGTGTTTCATTTGTATCATGCACAAAAATTTTCAGCACATTTTGGAGACAGTGCCAGTCCTGTTCTTGAATCATTGTGCTTACTTACAATGATGATCATCCTGCTGTCAGTCACGAGTGGGCTTTGGGACCAGAAGCCAAGCATTGTCGCTTGCAAGCCATGTAGGTTTTCATTGACCATGTATGACATGCTTTGAAGGCAAAAGGCATTGTTGATGCAAGACCACACTGTGCTATTTGATGTTTGGCTACAATACGTAATGGTATACCTGCCATTGCTGAGGTGTAGGCGGTGATGTAGCACTTTGCAATGCTGCTGTCAAGCCTGCACTTTGTACCATGCCGTCATTGTCATCTTGACCATGCTCACTGGGCCTGCATGTCACGCCAAATGCAGTTGAGCAGATCCCCTGAGGGCTGCTCAACAGCTCAGAAGTAAGCCATTATGATGATGCATCAGACTTGAGCTTAAAGCAGAATCTATCATGTAAAACGTGTGCTAAAGTGTGCATTACATGCATGCATTTGCCACAAGGACTTAGGCTATGTCGCTTGAGAGATCTACCTGATTAACGCAGATACAGCATCTGCAGAAATGGTATCTGCCAAGGCTTTCTTCTTGGCTTGCAATTCGGCATACAGCTGTACCATGGATCTGTGCTGTGTGCCCTGACGCCCACCTTCACCACGCAGCCGCAGAAGAAACTCCTTGTGGCTTTTGTTGCAATTCTCTAATCTTCCCTTCAGTTCATTGATCTCATCAAGGGGCACGTGATAGTGTTCATGCAGCCTGTTGCTCAAAATTTCGAAATCGTCTTCATCAAACACCTCCAGTCTAGACACCCTTGGTTGCATCCTGTGCATGCAAAACTCAAGCTATATTTGTCTTTCATGAATGCTTGACAGATTGCAAGTAAAACGTCATGTCTGCAACGAGTTCATAGCTTATAGGCTGCGCACGTGCATCTATTGCTGAGCTACTGAGCTCTTCTAAATCTGCTGGTGTTTGCGTATGCAGCACTAGGGAGCCAACAACAAGCAGTCAAGCAGCGCATGTCAGCCTGAACAGAGCTGCTTTAGATCCAAAGATTGATGCAGTTGTATTTGAGGCATTCACAAATATTACATGATCATCAAACCAGCATATACAAGCTGCATGGCTATGTGTTGCAAGTGGTGATTACCTAGTTTCTCTGCAGGTGTTTGATGCATGACCTGGCTCAAGAGCCTGCCTAGCTGCCCATTCTCTCATCAAGCTGGCAATAGTGTAATGTTGCTTCCCGCCGTTGCTGGAAAGACCATCGCAAGGCTCAAATCTGAGTAGAAACGTGCTATCAGACTGCCTCTTGCAGTTGACTAGCAGCGCTGCTAATGCCTGAAAATTGTTAGGCTTGTACATCGTATATTGATACGGTTCTTTGTTGAGCACACAGTGCAGCTCCTCCAGGCTTTTGTCATCAACGGTGCTAAGATCCCTACAGAAACAATGACAAGACTCGTGAATTGCATTGGACATAGCTCTATTGTACATGCATTGACATATGTACAGATGCATCTGCAACTTCCTTTGCATGAGCAAAGCAGACAAACAAGCTCTTGAGACATCTTTCAGCAAGTAGGTGGTGCTGCGTCCCCTAGCTGATGTTTCCGAGCTGGCATCTTGCACATGAAATGTACATTACAACCATGTTGATGTCACTATTTGTGTGCAGATGTGAGTCAAATATGGGTGCAAATTATATTACCATTACAATTAATATCATATTTTTTCATTGCGCTGAATGATACCTCCTGTGTCAAGAGGACTTGACATGACAAACCAGTTAATGAACTGTTTTTAGACAGATACCTGGCTCTGTCACTAACATGTGGAACAGGTGATTCAGTCCTGTGGCGCTGTTGGCTAGCAGGCATGGTCAAATCTATTGACCTGTCTGCTGCTGAAGTTCCCAACAGCTTGTCTGCTTTTTGTCTGAGGAAGTGACTGCATCAAGCAGACAAGATCAGAATGCAGCATGTTGCTTCCTGCAACAGCAAGGTTGGTTCAACTTTGAACCACAGATGGTAACACAGATGTGGACGCATGCTCAAGTATGTGATTGCATCATTTGTACTAATGCAGACCAGTGTAGGCGTATGGCCAGGTCTGCAACCAACTGCGCGTCTTGATTGTTGTATTATTTGCAACAAAGGGAAGATTGGGATAGTGCACAGCCAGGAAACAGGGCAAGACGTAGAGTCCCACCTAGCAGTGCAGAGTAGCTCATGTCTGTTGAATGTGCTGTCTGTAGCAGCGCCAGCAGCACTGTATAGTCTAGGCAAACTATCAAAGCAGGGCACAGCTAGGCTGTCACAGATGCGCTTCAAGACAGTCTCATCTTCTGCAACATGCCAATCAGCACAGTTTATTATGAATAACAGCAAACTAAGTCACGCACCACAAGCCTCCCATCTGACAAGCATGCAACCGGCTGGGAATATGTAATTAGTGCTGAAAGACTACAAGCAATGTTGACTGCATTAGGCAGCTGCAAAACGCACCATCCAGTGTTGATGAGCTGTCGCCTGTTTCAACAATGTCCAGGATGGACCTCATGATGTTGAGGGCAGAGTCAAAGAAACTCCTTGTTAGCAGGCCACAATGCGCAACCTCTGCAAGGCACCATACATATGCAAGTTGCATCTGGAAGACCACTGCAGCGTGAGAGAGCTTAGCAGCAACTCTAAGGCTTTGCAAGCAAGCAATACTCTCCACAGCTCCTGATCAGAGCGCACATCAGAGTGAAGCAACTCAAGGCCACCTGGATTCTTGTGTTTGTTTGTCGAACTTGAGCCTCGACTGTGCAGTATGATGCATGCACCTGCAAGGCCATGGTGTGCAGCTGTTCCTCTGGCACACTCCTCCACTCTCATGACATCCTCTTGCACCTCCAAGGAGCTGCTGTACCACGAATTCTCTAGTCTATCCCTGATGTCATCTAGGTAGGGCACCTTGCAGGCAAATGCCATCTTGGCATACTCTGAATGAATGCCGTCCAAAGGCCTCTTCTGCATGCATGCCATACAGCAGTCATGAACATGGTCTGGATGCTTGCTCATGCCATCATCCAGACGCAAGGTATGCAAGGTAAGTCATGCAATGAGAAAGAACCATTGAAATGCAAATGTCGAATGATGAAGCTCTTATATCAAGACACTACCACGGAACAGATCATGTTTTGCCTATACTGATGTTGGTTGATGACATATGGTACATATGATGGTGTTGCAGCGGTCAGAATTCATAAAGTTTGACCAGCACCTTCAGGGCCTGGAAGCTTGCTATTTCTTGTGCATCAACATGATTGTACGCATGTTGAAGGCAGGCCTGAGTAAGGACATTGAGTAGCTTGTGCTTGAAGCGTGATGTTTGTTCAGTTGGCATGGTTTGGCTGATGTCTGGCGTATTGGCAGGAAGCACAAACTCCTTTGTGGAGGAGATTTGGCTTCGCGTTATATTCTGCAGCAAATGCACTGACATAGGCACAGCCTAGGCCTGTTATGTTAGTTGATGCAGTGTTAGTTGCAAATTCCCTCAAATGTGTATTCACTAAGCAGCACTATGCATCTGTGTACAGACTAAGTGATGCCACAGGCGAGTGGTTTCATGTGGCACATACATTGCATACCTGCTTGCTAATGGCATCCTGGCTGGCTGTATGTGGAATTTGTGGCTGCTCAACTTTCATGTGAAGCTCCTCATGAGGAGCAAAAATCGTCCTGAGTCAAACATATAACACTTTCAAATTTGTCTGCAGACATATCAGACACAATATTGAGTAAACGAACTGCAGACAAGGCAGTCAGCTTAGTAAGTAAAATACATGCCCTCCTCCATACTCTCCATATGACGTGACATGTCTTTGAATGCTGTTACCAAACCCACTCACGGAGGTGCCTGCAGGCCAAAAATCTCTAGAGTCAGGCTCAATCTTGAGCTCAAAACGGAGGGGCACTGCCGGTGCTGAGCTTATTAGCTAATACGCACGGGTTTGATGAACATCGAGCAGGTATTCCGTACACGAATGCCTTGCTTGGAACGACTGACGTAGCCTCAAAACAGCCCCCAAGATCGATGTGTCCTGCACCAGGCGCCAAGCCTGACTGTCGACGTGCAGCCGCTGCTGAAAGCTGTGAGCTAGACGCGGCAAGGTTGTATCTGGTCGATTGCAGCCTTAAGCACCATGCCTTAATATGAGCATACAGCCATCGCCACTTCAGCTATTTAGCTAAAGCTATCCAGCAAAGGATGATGCGAATCTGATCCTCACGAAAGGGGGCAAAAATGACTCCTTGGCCACCAATTTGGGTCACCAAACGGAACATGCATTACGTCAGTCGTCCTCCTGGGCTGCCTCATTGGACGTGCCAAAGGAAGGCAAGAGGTGCATCGCTTATAAGTCCTGGAAATTGATCTCGCCGTGTTGAGGCTGTAAGTGGTATGCAGCATGCATGTCGTCTCAAAGGTGCTGAGCATGGCATGCCCGCTGCAAATGGTATCTTTCATGCACGGCTTGACCGTCAATCGGACCCGCAGGCCCTCAAGACACAAGCTGCTTTGGCCGTGTACATGGGTGATAGTACGACATGCTGCACATGTGCCACCGCCAATTGCGTCCTAATCGTTCAGCCATTTTAATGTGATAAGCATAGATTGCTTATGTCAGATCAGATCGATTCTATCTGTCTTGTTGCATACATGGAGATCCATCTCTTCTAGCTCATGTGTCCAAGTTACAATCTGGACTACTTCTTGGCCCATGCATCCTTGACAGCGCGGTCTTTCTGTGTCAGGTTGCCATTGGCCCACTGGCTAGGTCTCTCTGGCTGCTTTTGTGTCCAAACATTTTGAGGCTTGCTACGCTGACCCCCTGCTGTATCAAGCCAGTTCTGCGTGGCCAAAGCATCACCGCCTGCAGCCGGTGAGTACAGTGAGTCAAAGGCAAATTGCAAATGGCAGTGCCTGCTGACTGTGCCTCAAATTGCGCAGATCAAACCTGGGTGTATACGTGACAAAACACAACAGTTTAGCCCAGAAAGACAATACTGTCAATCAGGTGATTTCCCAAAATCATTCCAGCCCCAAAGAGGGCACACCGCCCATGTACACTAAGCACATCACCCTTGCATAATGCAAACAAGAACTGAATCCTGAGCTAATACATAGTATTGATGCCAGCAAGCAAGAAGCTCAACCACGGCTTTCACCTGTCAGTCGAAGGCGCTCAAACTTGGGGGCTTTGCCCTTCTTCTTGCCCTTGTCTTCCCCTTGACTGAAGTTGCCATTTGTCTGAGCACTGTTGCTGCTGCTGGCAGCAAAACCATCCTCCTGGGCTACAGAGTTACTAGGCGGCCGCATACTGCTGCACGCCTCACAAGAAAAGGCCTGCCAGCACAGCAGGCAATGCTTTCAGGATTGCAGCTTGCTGATGATGTGGGTGCGCTTCAAACCAAGTGCAAGTGCAGGGTCAGCACGCACTTGTGCAGGGAATGGTCGACTAACTAGAAACAGCCAACAAAGGCTGATGCAATAGACACTACAGGACATCACAGCAGCCCAATGAGAGCTGCGCTTTTGCAGATGCTGTGTGCGTCACTGTTGCTTGCTTGGGTGATGCTGGGTGAAAAGTGCAATTGAGTGAAGACAGCAAACCACCTGAGGAGCATTGATGAGGGTGCAAGAGGGGCACGTCCAGCTGCTGAAGCGAGTGGCATGATCTGCCGCTGCTGCTGCCGCCTCTGGAGGCACCCAGCCTCCACCTCCCTGCATGCCATAACACACATGTGTGACACAAGGTACTTCTGTCATTTCCAGATGCAATCAGTGGAGTCATCACACCGCTAACTGCAGAGTCATCACGCAATGCACTCACTGGGAGCATATCACTGCTGGATGACAGGGTATAAAGTAGAAAACAGGACTACCACTTGCGGACAACTAGTGGTAGTCCTGTGGTCCACATCAGCTAGCTGGCAGGTGTCACTTCTTGTTGAGCATATCAGCGCCTTGCAAAGCTGTGAGCTGAGGCCAGTCAGCAGTTCTGCCACTCACATCAGGTCATGCAGGCTATGCAGAGCAGGGTATACACAGCAGGAGGTGTCGGGCATGACCTTGGCTGCGGACTCTGCTACAAAGGTGCTCCTGTGCACTGCCAGGAGGTCACTGCGCTTCACGGGATCTGGGCACAAAGCTGCAAGCTCAGGCAGCAGTGCAGCCAGGCCCAGTGAGACCACTTGGGTGTGGAAGTCCTTGGCTGATGCGCCACCTCGCATGAAGCTGCCAGACTGTTGCTTGAAGTGGCTGAAGTCCTCTGGGCTGACGCGCTGCCGCACCTTGTCAATGACAGCCTGCAGCTTCCGCATGAAATCAGCGCACATCTTGCATGGTAGGCCTGCTGTGTGTTTGATGTGCGGTGGTTGATGCATGCCCTGTGCTGAATGCTGCTAGGGTTGAGGTGTGCAAGCAATATACATCCCTTGGATGATGGTAGTTGCATGTGTTGCCTGATTCGGTATGTGAGCAAGGCATGCATCACATTGTGAAGTCTGCGGTTACAGCTTCCGCTGTGTTTCTGGTGTTATGGGCAAGGCTGCATGTTTGGGCACTCAATCATCTGATGACCTGTAAGAGATATCAGAAATATCACTGTGCATGCAGGCTACCCAGACTCCTGTTGGCTGACGTCAGTCATTGTGTTGTCATCTGGCATGATGATCACCTTATTGGCAGCCTTGAGGGCATCTGATACTCCTGTGGGGGCAGCAGTACCATCACTGGAAGCAGCACCATCTGAGGTAGAAGCGCCGGCTGCTGAAGGCGGCAATCTTCTGCTTCCTCCTGGTGCACCACCCAGGGCGGGAAAATCTTCTATCTTTGGCGCAGCCTGCAGTCAACAAAGCTGCAAGTCTGTGCTCTGAAGACTGGTTCCTGGCTGCACTTCATGTTGAGACGTATATTCTATAACGCTGAAGTAACGTGGCAATTGAGGTCAGACTGCGATGCGGCAGTACATCAATGTGACCAAAGTGCTAGCTGCATGTTTTGTCAAAACATGGTACCCTTGTATGTGCTCTGCTTCTGTGCTGATTGCAAGCACAAATCCCTTGTTCATAGGTTTTGAGACTGGCAACCAGTACTGCACCTGTGGGCCAACTTTGGCTGCAGGGGCTTTGCTGACTTTGCCCTTGGCAGGGGCCTTAGCAGCCAGGGGGTTGATGAAGGGGCGGGCCTGCAGGCCTGAGGGGGGTGGCTGGCGGGCAGCAGGAGCAGCTTGTGGCAGGGGCGGGAAAGCCTCCTGTCCACTGGGAGAAACTGCACACTCAACAAAAGCAGTCGGCTTCAATCTAGCAGGAATTGGCTGAGGACTCCTGCTGCATGGTAGAACATGAGCAGACATGTTTGCTCTGGAGGTTTGAGGTTTGAGGACAGGAGACGCCTATGCTGTCAAATGTGCAATGGTCATACGTGTCTTGAACTACTACGTGAATGGTGCAGGCTCTGCAAGCGCAGAACTGAGATACTATTAACAGTAGAGATGGCAAAGACTGCAGTGAAGCATATCAAGGAACACGGCCATGACAGCAAACAGGCCGTGAGCAACATTCAAGCCTGTCAACAAGCATGACAAGTACACTATGACTCATGCAATGCCACTCCCTACTTGATGGCATGGATCCCCTGTTATGATGCAAAGTAGCTGTAGCATGCTCTTCAGGCAGCTCATCTGCGCTGTATGAGGCATCAGATGCGGTCTCCTCTATTGCAGATGACTCAGCAACAGCTGTCATATCAGCTGCAGCACTGACAGGCCTGCAGCCACAGACACAGTAACGGGCAGTGATTGCCAGCTTCTTTGCATCTGTCCATCAGGCAAGGTTGCTGAACAAATGCATGACATGTTGGCCTACAAACAAATGAGTGTGGCTGCCCAGCCAGTCTGTCAGAAGCAGAAGCTCACACAATGGATGTTCTGCTCTTGGCTAGATTGATCAGGCACAGTGATTGCTTTGTAACACAACATGCCACGCTCTGAGCTTCAGCATGGACTGCGTTCAGACTTGGGCAGTTGCTCCTTGTCTGGCAAGACAAGGCATGACATGATGAGCTGCGATGGCCGGCAACCACATGTGTGACAAACACATACACTGTTTCAGGCAGACTACATGAAGTAGTTGGAGGTGTACCTGTTGATGGAGGAGGGTTGGGGTGCATCTCTGCTGGAGGGCTGTGGTGGCTGACCTCTGTTGATGACCCGTACCTCACCCTGTGTGCCGACACGCTGTGCAAGACTCCTGTTCTTCTCCTTTGCTCGCCGCTTAGCAGACTTGCTGGTACCTGTGCCGTCACCATGGAAAGAACAAGATGTGACGCGACTTGCTAATGTCGGTGTAGCCCAAGGGATTGACAGAGTACAACTCTACTTGCCTGTACCTGAGCAGCCTGGTTGATGCAATATGACTCAATAGCCACATGAACTCCCACTGACAGTCCAATAAGAAAATGAGATGACCTCTTCAGCAACATGTCCATTCTATGATATGACATGCCTGTCTCAGTGTGCATCACAGCATTTTCTGGCCGTGTTTGCAAAGCAGATCAACCTGTATGCTGGCAAGGCAGAAACCACATGACATGAGGTACAAGACAACAGTCAGGTCAAGATTTTCAAACATCTGGAAGACTCTAGACGCACGCACACCTGGCAAGGCAGGAAAGTCTTCAGGAGCAATGCGGCCACCCATGGCACCCCCAGCAGCTGCCCACCGCCCCCCTGACATGACCCCAGAAGACCCAGGCCCGCCAGAAACTGATGGGAAATCTTCAGCATTGAAAGATTGCCTTTCACTTGCCGCCTATAAACGACAAACACAGAATTTGAGACAGGTTTTGTTATGGGTTCTGCTGTTTGTAATTTATGGCGGCAGACTACTTGGTGAACAAGCTTCTCAGCAGCCAGCAGGCTTGCCTGAGCAGATGGATCATACACAAACGACACCCATCAGCAAGATCAACATCTCCTTTGCATTGCATGGCAACAGCTTCTGGTGATGTTGGCAAGACTACAAGCTGCACACAGAGAGCTACAAGGCCCAACGTCCGGTGTCAAGTAGCACAGTTCAATCAACAGTGGGCTAGGATATTCCATTCAAACCAGCAAACAATGAGTATTCCTGAGTGGTTTCAGGCGTGCCATGCAAGAAGATGGACCTTGGCACCTGTGCCAAGGCCTGCTGCCTGTTGTCTCTGTGAGCTGCCTCAGCATTGGCAGAGTCCATGCTGGCCTGGATGGCACTGGCAATCTGGCTCTGATCCTGTCGATGGCTGGGCTCACGCAGCCTGAACCTGGAGCGCACCCCTCCTCCGCCCCCAATTGTTGTGCTTGAGGGCCCTGCTGCCCCGCTGCTCTGTACATCTTCACCACGCCGGAACTGTATGCAGAAGTGAGGTCAAGAATACAGTGTTGATTATGACAATGATGATGGTGGTGATGGCGTGATCAGAAGACCGTGGTGGCCGCAATGCTACTGTAGACAGAACAGCAGGCAACACCCAGATATATGATGGCAGTGTGCATAGGAAGCATGCGTAAGCACAGGGTGACTGATTCTTAACATAGTATTTTGATGGTGTGCAGCACATGGTGCATGGTCAAGGGAATGACAGTAGGCTGCTGCCTACATTGATATCCAGAGGTATCCTCATGGCCTGCCTCTTCTCATGGCGTGACATGTGATCACCATGCACTTTGACCCTGTGCTGATGCAGCTCAGCCTCTGTTGACCAGACTTGGAAATGCTCCTGCCGGCAGATTGTATCTTCGCACAAGTAGTGCTCATGCCGGAAGTGTTCTGCACCAGCACCAACGTCTTGCAGTCTGATAAGAACAAATCACCCAGGAAGCAACATAGGAGGAGTCACAATCATCGTGGCATGCTTCTCGAGCATGCAAGCCTGCAAATGTCAGAAAGTCACAGGGTCAGAAGCAGAGGTGTCCTTCATGCATGTGGTGGCAGATTGTACAGTACAAGGCAATGAACTGACTATGACAAATGTGCTGCAAGACCTTTGTGGGTTCTGACCTTCCAGCTCAGCGTAGTCCTTGTAGTACACATGTCTGTCAGGATTGCTTCTCTTGCACACGAAGCAGCTTTCATGCTTCTCCGCCATGTGCTTCCACAGCTCATTCTCCCCATAGAACCACTTGTGGCAAAATCTGCATGCAGGAAGGCTCAGCACATAGACGGCAGATATGGTGCTCAGTCACACCAATGCTGATCATCTCTTCCTCACATTTGCGCAGCCAACATGAGCAAAAGAAGTTTGCTCAGCTCACAGCATGTGAACATGCAGCCATGTTAGGAGAGGTCACTGGCAATGTTGCTCTGGCCTGCAATGGGTTTTCGCAGACATGCAGTGACAGAAACCGTCATCTAGACTCGATGCTGTTGGAGTTGTGCAGTAAGGCTAACACAGAGTGGTGCTAATGCAGGCACAATTGCCGAGGCAGGTGTCAATCACATGCATACTTGCAGTGTGATGTGCTCACTTGCAGTAGCAATGGCCAGTGAAACCACTTTCAGCAAGAGGACCCTCTCGGTCCCCATGCTGCTTGTGACTGTTCAGCTGCTGCTTGCTGTATAAAACCTGCTCTGACACAAACACCTGCAAATTGGTGCACATGGATCAGCAGAGGCTAGCACTCTTGTTGCAAATGTGTCAGCAGGTGTGATATTAGCTGCTTCCTGTTTGTGATGGGAAGAGGCTTGCTATGTCAACATAGCAGCCCCATGCAGAAGTCATTGCAATTCATGGTATGCCTCAGAAAGGGAAGTGATGCCATGCATGCATCTTGTATTTGAAGGTAGCAATTCTGCTGGACAAAGTGCGCACCTTTCTGCCCTCAAGGCATACATCACAGAAGTAGCGCTGTAAGTGTGTTCTTAGTGCATCTTTCAATGCCTTCAAGCCTCTATACTGTTGCGGGACATCATCAGGAATTTCAGCCAGGTCTGGATGTGTGAAGCTGCACAGCTGCCTGTAGAGTGCACCTCAGTGAGCTAGAGAAGCAGCATTTGGCCTACGAGCAGCTGCAGCAAAGCCTAGCAGCGCTTGCCTGAGATACTCAAAGTGCTCTTCATCTTCAAAGTATGCATTTGCATCACGCAAGCGCTTCAATTCTCCCCGAATCTCGCGACCCTGCATGCAGATGAAGGGCCTGTGCATAGATCAAAGGAAGGCTGTCGTACAAGCTGACCTATGATTTGCTTAACAACCACCTGCAAGTCTGGAAAGGCAGTAGCTGGGAGCGTTGGGGTGAAATCTCCGAGATTCTTGGTAACAAATACGCTGTCGTGCTCTTGCTGACATATCACGCAACGCTTGTCCTCGAGCACAACTCTCAGCCTGACGATGCATTTTGAACAAGCATCCTTGTGTCCACAAGGACCATAAGCGGTGAACTGAATCGGCTCAGCACAGACTGCGCAGTATTCCTCCATAACACCTGACTTGTGCCGCCCTTCCGCTGCGCGTGCGCCAACGCAATTCCTGGTTCAGAGAAATTCAGCTGCATGCACATGCAGACAACGTTTCATCTCCCTTGAAGCCTCTGTCCAGGCTGAGCCTGGACAGCTTGAACGAGCTTGTTGAACGCTGCCATGGCTGCACTGTCTAGCTTTACGTCTTCTGCACATGCCTGCAATTGCGCTGCGCCGTTCGGAACCGCGCGCTGTGCAAAGCCGTCTCGAAAGCCTCTCCTGTGCCGCGCAGTATCAGACGAGACACGGCATCTTGCAAATGATCAGCAGGCACACCGTGATCATCTGTCTCGCAGACAGGCCATACTTTCCGCAGCAGCTGTGATTGCGTTGCCTACTCTCTCATTTCCTGCCTGTGCTCAGTCACCTGGCCCTCCTCCAGGTGTGTTTCAAGTGCATTAAATTTTGCAAGTGTCACACAGTCTCGCAACTCCTGCTGTTGCATCTGGTATGCGTCACTGCAGGCTACAGAATTCACCAGGACAAGCTAGATGGCTACAGATTTCAGTATCCTCAGTCGTGGACACCAGTAACAGTAAGTGTGCAGAGCGACGTCTGAACCCTCAGCGTGTGAGCAGCAATAAACTAATCGTTGTGCGATGAATGTTATGCAGACCTCTGGCAATGAAATATTCTACCGGAATCCATATGACGTCAATGAGTGCTTGTTTGTCAACCTGTCCTCACCCTCATCCTCCAAATACAAGTCAGTACGAAGTATTGGCTCACCAGATGTGGTTGCTGAGAAAGCTCGTAAACAGTACCTGCGGGATATGATGTCCACAAGACTTGGTGTCAAAAGGGAGACAAATGTAGTGTCAGCGTCAGATCGCACTGGTCCAGATGGTCATGAGTACTATGACTTGCAGGTGACCTACTGACCATTTGCATATGTAGCAAAACAATACAGGTGCAACTTGCAGACAGAAGAATGTCCTTCTGCAGGTGCGGATGAAGTCTTATGCTTCCAGAGCTCAGCTGGCTGTAACTCAGGCAGAGATAGATGCAGCAATGGAATTGGAGTGGGATCGTCGCCTGATCACAGTCCTAGGCTCTGCCAACAACAGGCTGTATGAGTTCCGTCTGCAGACAGCAAATTCAACATATGAAGCCAGCAAGGTATGCTGCCTGCTGTTCACTGCAGTTGCAATACGCAACTGAATCGCTGCATCTGCGTGTTTGTATACAAACATGTGTCAGCATCACTACTACAGCAGACATGCATTGGAAGCTGCATCGTGTTGTGCATGCTGCTGCAAACACTTTCTGAAATGCACTAGGTTCTCCTGAGTATTTTCCCCGATATCACATGGTGCAGTATGTAAACCATATGATTTGAGTGCAGCAAAGACTGATTGTTACACTGTCTTAATGCAGGAACCACTGCTGGAGATGGCCAGATCATTCACCTGCTTCCCAGTTGAGACATAGGGATTGCCACAAGCCTCCAACAAATGGCCTGCAGACTTCAAGAGATAGCAATAGGCCAGACAGTCCAGCAGTGTTTACTTTCCTGTCTCACAGGCCAGCAGACCTCACATGCATCTGCTTACAGAATTTCATTGTGTACACTTTCAATTTTTAGCTGCTAAAGAACCTTATGACACAATTGTACTGAATTTCATTTCACATTGAACTAGCTATTGCTACACCTTTGGTATGCTATCTCCATTAGCATATCATCTTCACTTCATATGATACATACTGTAAAGCACTGGGAATGCAAAATGCTGAAACATTATTGATCATCATCACCATCATCGCAATTAGACTACAAGGTATTCAGGGTTGGGTAGTCTAAGAACAGCTCATCACGTGTGTAGTAGTCATCTTCCGCTTGAGGGGTCCACATCACCTCTACTGCCAGAATCTGCAGCAGCCAAGCACACCAACTTCAGTCACATACAGACTTGTCGAAATGCTCCCTAGCTTCCTCAGACAGTCATGCGCCAATATGCTGCAGCAACCTTTGCACAGAAAACCATGTGAGTGTACACATGTGCAAATACCTGATCGCTTCTGAGGGCTCCCAGCTTGTTGAGTGCCTTAGTCAAGTCTTCTCTGGAGGTGACCTTGGGTACTTTGACACCTCCTTCAGCTGCTACAATGAGTGTCACAACTATTAACTCTGACATGCCATCACCGCGAGACCTACAGGCTCCAAGCAACCCGTATATATAGCTGCATGACAGATTTTGCAGGTGTAACTATGAAATGCAGTGAGCATACACACAGCTGACGTACTTACAGCAACTTGCAGAGGTATGATGCAAAATAAACAAGGCTAAGTGATCAACACAAACAGTGAAACAGCCCATTCAGGCACATTGTCAAACCAGCAGCAGCGGTTAACTGTTTTGCAACAATGGTAATGCAGATAAGAAATCTTACTTCAAGGAGCTGCGCTTTGACCGGCCGCCAACATTCACCAGAGTCTCTTCCTTGAACTTGCCCCTTTCTTGCAGAACAACTTCATTGAAAGCTTCTTCAGCCCCATCAAGACCCCTTGGGTTCTTTGTTCCACCATCGCCATACACACAGTAGTCTGGGTTGCGCAGCAGGGACAGCACAGTCTCTGCAGCATTCATCACCCGTGAGCGCTTATCAACAACACAACCTGACAGCTCAAGCAACACATCAGCGCCTAGTTGGGTTTGCAGCGCATGGCACAACGAATGCTGCATTGCCATAGAATATCACTGGCAAACTTTAAGCTGTGCAGGGCAGCACCTAGAACTACCAAATATGCTTATGTCCAGCTTCCACTTCCAATGCAGTATAAATCACTGCATGTCTGCGGCATCAGACGTCTGTGCATGTGAGCCTACCTTGCAGGACATAATGCAGACCATCTGGTGTGTTAGTATCTGCCCGGCCAGCTATTCTCTCCAAGTCCCTCTGCAGGCTGCGCGCTGACCCCAGCAGACCCACTTGCAGCTTGCATACTGTGGACCTGCCTGAACCTGCACTTCACACCTGCCACCTCAATGCTCTCACAACGCAAGAGACACAGTTGTCCGGACCAGATGCACAAGAAGTGCTGCTATGTGCAGACAAATTTGTACACAATGCAGAACAAGCTTGAATGGGCACAGGCGGCTGTGTGCTGACAGACAAAGTCTGCTCTTGCGCAAGTAGCACTGATGACTCACCAGAGTCGCCATCATCGCCATTGCCAAAGACATTGCTTGCCACCTGACTGGCAATGAACAGCGCAGCCACCACCACCAGAATTGTGATAAAGCCACTGCCTCCATCAGAACGCTGAACCACTGGGCCACCAAAGCCGCCCCCATAGCCATACCCATACCCTCCAGCTAACCCAGGACCCAAGAATGATCCATAACCTGCAAACAGAAATACTGTGGTCAGAGCCATTCCTTTGGTGGTGCACAATTGGGATGTTCAGAAACACCTGTGTTGTAGCTGGCAGCGAGATCAGAGCTTGATGGGGGGTTTGGACTTGCTGCAGCGCTTGTGCTTGATGAAGAGGAGGGGCTCGCAGAACTGGGGTTCGTAGGAGAACTGCGCCTTGAAGAAGAGGTGCGTGCTCTTAACGACCTGAGCATTGCTGACAGGCTGACTGATGAGCTAGATCTTGCTGAATCAGTGTAAGGAGTAGCTTTTGAAACAATGCTGGACCTGCTTGACATCAGGGATGAAGCAGATGAAGTAGAGGAATGGGATCTGGCTGGAGAAGCTGAAGCAGAAGAGGGTCCAGAAGAAGGGGACAAAGTTTTTGAAAAGAAGCTTGATCCTGCTGATGCAGTGGAAGGGCTAGGCTTTGCCGATGAGGCAGAAGAGTGATAGCTGGGCTTGGCTGAGAAGCCAGAGGATGCTGAACCAGTTGAAGATGGTGCAGAGCTGGACTTTGATGATGATGATGATGGTGCAGAGCTGGACTTTGATGAAGATGATGACGAGGATGTATATGACTTGGTGCTGCTAACCCCACCTGTGCTACCCCCATAACTTCTGCTACTGGATCCGCCACCTATGCTACCGCCATAACTCCTGCTGCTGCTGCCACTGCAAGAAAATAGAAGCGTCTCAACTGTACACCTAATAGAAATGTGAAAAGCAGAGATGACGTGTGGCAGAAGTTTCGAAAGGCACCAAGGAGTACATGCCAAAGCATTGGGGCTGGTATGTACAGCGTGCCTCTTGCAAGCAAAACATATACTGTGCACAATACCTGCTGTATGAACCACCTCCAGATCTTGCAGCACTGAAAGAAGAGCCACCCATACGACCGCCACTGCGTGCTGCTTCAGCTGATGATACTCCACCGAAAGTCTGCAGCAGCACGATTTCTTGCACAGCTGCTCCGTGCTCGATCAGCAACATCTCTGATTACTCTGGCCTTGACAACTCACCAAGGCCAGTGCTAGAGCAACCATTGCGGTAGATTTGAGCAAGAAGCTGGCCAGTCTTTGCCAGGCAGGAACGGGCTTCTGAACCTCCGCCTCAGAGCACACTTCTGGAGTGTGCAAGGTCTTTCTGGTTTCTGACAAGCGACTATGCTGGCAAAACACAAGAGGTCGCTGTGAATGTGACGGCACGCGACCTTCTCGCTGGTTGAGAACAGTGAGCAACTTCAAGGCAGGCCTTGGGCGAATAAGCGGAGCGTTGATGCCTGCTGAGCAGGTGGTACTCCGCCTGACGTGACAGCTGTTCATGGTCATCATGCTGTTGCTAGCGGTCAGCATCTCTTTGTAACAACAACGAATTGGGAGCGCACAAAGGATTCTTTTGCCGGTGGGTTGGGTCGGCAAGCGATGGCTTCCTTCTTAGAAGCTCTGCAATCCTGACGCGGACGATGGATAACATAATGAGTCAGACAGGTGTGAATGACTGACACTTTCTGTTTCCAGATGATTCAGAAAACCATACTCGCTGAGCCAACATCGCATTCACTCATTGATGCAATGTAAGACAGTGTCCGTCAAAGCTACGCCCAGAGCTACGCCGCACAGATGCATTCATTGTGTCCACGAGCGCCCTGCAGCTCAGGGCGTTGCCATGGCATGTAGAGCTCTAGCTAGCTAGCAAGCTCGCTGTGCCCTGTCTAAGGTCTCCTTGTGAGCCCTGTCTCAGGCCTCCTTGTAACAACTGGGGTGTGGATTGTTTTGATTTGATAAATGGCAAAGAAACGCCACTAGTTGAGTCAATGTACATGTGTAACATTTATGACAGCAGTGTTGACAGCATATGAGCTCGCCCCTTGGTGATGCCGCCCTTGCCATCCACATGTGTACACGCCGATGTCTATTCAGCACGTGCACATCGAAGTCAACTTGATGTTGATAAAGAGGTCAACACCTCACGGCCACCCACACTGACATGGATATCAGGAATTGCATATGATGCCCATGTGTCATTGCTACAATCATAGTCTCTCGCGAGTCTAATGGACTTCTGCCAGGTGATGGCGCTCCATTCCGAGTAAAACATGTACATGGAGGTGTTTGACCTTGCAAATCAATTCGATCCTTGATTGGTTAGCCCCTGGGCAGCCCAGCACAACACTTGGCTTCTCCCCAAACTTTCTGCTTTCTGCACTGTTGAGCAAAGCGTGGCATCATGCCGGGATCATTGTGAGTCGGCACAATATGCAAGACTGAGCAAATGCATGGAAACATTGGCATGCTTGATTTAGTATTCCTATAGCTTGCCTCGGTAGGGTTGACCCAGCTGCATCTCTGATGCACTTTTGTCTCGCAGTCGATCTCGTGATTCGACATGCTGGCTTTTTGTGGTGCAGCATGTGCAGCAGTGGACGGTGAGTAAGTTGCGACTTACTCAGAGCAGACAATGGAGGTGGAAGGCTACGATGGCACGGCTCAGGAAGACTGGGCTTCCCACCTACCGTCTTTTGCAAACAAGGCCAACAGAGACCTTGACGCATACATCAAACGCGTGCGTCAGGAATTGGAATACACCGATGTTTCCCTGGAGGACAATGAAGACCGCATCAAGGTCATGTCAGAGCACCTGGCAAACGTTCAGGCAGAGCTCAAATACACCCAGAGCAGATTCAACGCGAAAAGGAATGAGATACAGACGGAAGACCATTTGAAGCAGCTCAGCAAGCGTCAAGGGGTAAGGATTGCCCCCAATAGCACGCCCAATAGCATACTGCCTGGACCGCAAATGCAACTTGGGTCTCCTAAAATCCTGCACTGATTTAACCTTGAGTATATAGCTCTTGGAAAGCAGACACAATCTGCAGCAGCATCAAGGCTTGACGCAAAACTGTGTGTCAAATAGGGCCGTTTGGAGAAGGAGCTTACTGCTAGCAGAGATGTGCAGCTTGAGCTGGCAGATAAGCTGGACCAGCTGCACACCGACCTCTACAGGGGCAAGGAGAAGATGGACCAGTTCAAGCTGGTCATGAACTGGAACCAGGAGGAGTTTGCTCAGTGGGCCCTTGCAGCCAAGCAGAAAGAAGAAGACAACATGGCTCTGGAGCAGTATCAGCGGCAGGATGAGGTCAAGATGCGGGACATTTCTGTCCAACTGGAAAAGCTGTCCACAGAGGCACTGAAGAAGCGACATGATCTGGCCTCGGAAGTCACTGAGACCCAGGCTGCCCAGATCGAGCTCAACAAGACTGCTGAGGACTTCAGGCAGCTGCACGCTGAGCGCCAGGAGCTGGTGCAGCAGTGGGACACAGCTGTTGCAGCAATGCACAGGCGTGATGCAGCCATTCAGCTTGCCACTGAGATGTTTGCCACCAAGAAAGCTGAGCTGAGGCAGTTGCGCAGTGCCCTAGATTCCCAGGCCAAGTTCATGGACAACGAGCAGGCCAACAACAGCGAGGTGGAGGCGCGCATTGACCACATGGAGCGCCAGGTGCACAAGCTCAGAGATGCCTTTGCAGCTGAGCAGCATGCGCTGAGTGAGGCTGCAGATGAGATTGAGATCATGAAGAATACTCTGAACAAGACAGATGGGGAGCTGTCCGCTGAGATGGAGACTAATGGCCACGCCAGGTACGCTAAGCTGTGCATGCTGGGCTGTGTTGCAACTTGACAGGCAAGATCTGAGTCCTGGGAGGGATCTGATGTTTGAGATGGAAGCCAGGGTTGGATCGTGTCCACACAGCATATGCAACTGGCTACTTGTGTTGTGCTGGTACCTGGTATGCTTAAGACATGCTTCACTGGCTGCAGTATTTCTGCTTGTGCATGTGGACCCAGCCTGAGAATCCTTTTCGAGATTCCTGGTCAATGTCATTTCTAGGCAGTCTTTGTGATGTATGCAAGAGACATTCCTGGTGCAGCAAGTCCTCTCGTGCCTGCTTGCAAAGATTACAGCACGCTATGATATGGGATGTTGAGTCAGACATAAGGGAGCTTCAAAACAGTTGCCATCAGCTTGCATCCGCTCCCGCCCTTCTTCTCATGACAATCCAAGGCTTGTTGTCTCACAAGCAGGGCCCCACAGGCAGCTGGAGGGCCTCCAGAAGCAGTGCACAGCAGCTCAGGACAAGCTTGCTCACATGCATTTCACCTCTCATACATTCATGTCTCTGAGTGTGCTATGTGGTGATGCAGGCAGGCCATTGAGGCCAAGCGGCGCGTGCTGGAGGGTCTGCAGAAGAAGTGCACGGCAGCGCAAGCCAAGCTGGAGGGGGAGTACGGCCAGCTGGGCAGCCTTGAAGCCAAAACCAAAGAGCTGGAAAACCTGCGCAAGGTGACATTCTGCTGCCAAAGTCTGCATGTTTGGGTCTCTGTATGTGGTACCATAGTTGGTGATGCTGTGCATGCGCCTCATTGACGTTAATGAACAATTAGCTTGCTTGTATGCTTGCAAATCAGGCAGAAAGGGCAGTAAACAAAACAGTGCTTGTCAGTGAGGCATCTCTGTTGATAGGCACAGAGGTGGAGGCAGCCAAAGATGACTTTAGTCCAGATTTAGCTGCGGGTGTTTCTCGCACATGCATCTTGAGCCACACCAGACTGTATGCAGCACTCAGTACACAGGATTGCTTGTCAATACATCACCGGCTTGCTGCAAACAAATTGCATAGTTCAAACAATTTGCAGCTCAACATTGCACATAGCATTATAGCATGGTTTTATCATTCCAGCCATGTCAATGTATGTATGGGTCCAGGTACAGGCATTGAGATGCCATGTTCAGACATTCAGCAAGGGCCTGAAAGCTGAGCCATCATGATTGCAGACCACAAACAGAAACTTGGACATGACTGGTTCATCAGACGGCCCCCAGGCTTGGTGAAGGTCTAAGCTGGCAGCTCAATTGCTGTACTTCTGCCTTGTCAGCTGACAGCTGGCAATGTGTGGTGCAGATTGAGGCTGGCAGGTTGGCTGCTGTGTCCAAACAGCTGAAGGTCCTGAAGGCTGAGCAGTTCAAGAAGGGGCAGCAGCTGTTTGGGCTGAAGGGGCAGGAGCAAGAGCTGGCCAGTGACATCAATGGAGGTCATGCACAGAACAGGAACCTGTCCCATCAGCTGCGCAAGCTGGACGAGAAGGTACGCCATGCCTGCCCCTTAGCAGCCCGGTACAAAACTTGGCTTCCCATTAAACACTGAAAGGCGTAGTCTTTTCTTTTCTCTTTCTATGCCATGCCTGCCATGCATTCATCAAAGCATGTGCATCAAGGCGGGTGGGCAGACAATGAGGCAGGCTGCATGGACCATACACCTGCCTTGCTCAGGAGTTGTTCATGCAGTGCATATGAACGTGACCAGTGTCAGGCTGTTTGGCAGCAAAAGTAATCTTCATCCTGCCCAAGGCAATGGTTGTTTGGCAGTGTCATGCACAGCTGCTGCTGCTACTTTCCAGGAGCAGACCTGCTCAAACTATGCTCATCCATGCATGCGTCCACTCTCACATGCGTCATTCAGCTTCCTGTTTGGCTGCAGGTGGTGACTCAGCAGGAGATGCTGTACAACGTCAACTTCAAGCTCCAGATAATGGAGGTTCAGGTTGCAAGAGCTGCTGGCACACGTACCGACGAGGAGACCAAGCACCTAAACGCTAAGATTGCCAAGTTGACCGAAGTCTTGGATGGGGTGAACGCTGAGCATGCTATGCTCACGTCTCAAGTCAAGAAGGCTGAGGAGGATCTGAGTGAGTCTTGAGCGCAACAATGTAGCTTTTCAGCAAGCATCAGCACGCACCACCTTGGCCTGTTACTTTACATCAGAGTAATGTTGCTTTCTAGTACAACTGTGCATTTTGTTGGCTCATGCAGAAGCTGAGACTGACCCTGTGTCCCTTCTTTCATTGGCGTCATACTGGTCTGCATAGTTCGTGACTGGGCAGTTGGCTGACGCTTCACAATTGCACAAGGCGATTGCTCTGTTTTGCAAAGCTGCTACACAGATGCGGTGCTGAGACGCGCCAGTCTCAAGCCTTTTGCGCCCCCACGTCTTATCTAAAAGAGCCCCCGCCACAGATGTCGCTGCTTGGTCCTAGCATAAGCTCATGGTTCTTGTCCCACACTTTCTGACTTTTGCAATGTCAGCTATGCCATCCTGCATGCCTTGAGTCTGCCATGCTGATTGTGCGTGTGTCTGTGTGTACAGGCCATGGGCGCATGCATGCTGCTGAGCAGCGCAAAGAGAGAGAGTCACTGGAGGAGCTCATTCACTCAATCCAGCTTGAGTCTGAGCTCACATCCCGAGCCCTCAAGCAGACTGTCTCGGTCAGCTTCCCTGTCTGCTTCACCCAAGCCTGGACGTCTGTGCATGTGTCTGTCTGCTTCACCCATGCCTGGGCGACTGTGCATGTGTCTGTCTGCTTGGCTATCTCCTTGTGTGTCTGCATGTTTAGCTGCCATGATGTTCTTCTGCCGTCAGAAGCTTGGTCCCAGTTATGGTCTGCCTGCATAAAGTGATGTAACATGCAGCATGCAGATTTCCATCTGCATTCCAAAGCTGGAAGGCACGTCTCAGGAGCAGTGAAGCGTTTAGCAGTCATGAGATCATCTGCAATGTGCTGCAAAAAGCTAGGTATGAGCCGGCAAGGTGTGTGCCCGGTGCACAAACGCATTGAGTGGTTTGTGCAGTCAAATGCTTGTTGTGCTAGGGCAAGCTGTGCTAGGGCAGATTGTGCTAGGGCAGATTGTGCTAGGGCAGTACATACAAGGGCAGCACACGTAGCCAGTCAGCAGAGCAGTCTTGGAGAGGCCTGAAGTGCTGGCTTACAGGCAAAAGAGGAACGCATGGTGGAGAATGATGTGCTGGCTCTGGAGGGGCGGCGGCTGAAGGGCAGCCTGGTGGCGGCCGCCCACCAGATTGCGGGCCTTGAGAACCGCAAGGCTCAGCTGCGCTTCAGTATGGAGGAGCGTAAGCAGGAAATCCAGGTGCTGCCCCTGCTCCTTCTCTTTTGTATGTTGGCTGCTGCATTTCAGAGCCAGCATTGTGCCATCATATGTATCAAGAGCAACATGTAGTAAATTTGGTGTGTCTCTTGTTTAAACTTAGATGCAGGCCCTGCAGAGTTCCAGCGTTCGGTGTCATTGTCCATAGAGCGTAAGTGCTGATGGCTAGCTAGACAACGTATAAAGCTGCCTTGACCAACTTATGTGAGATAGCTGCTGTGCAGCAATTACAGCAGGCATAGAGAGGGATGCCTGGAATTGACAGCTTTTGCATCAAAAATGATACCCGGCTGGTGTGTGACAATCCACACCTTGGACACTTGAGCAAAGCATTCAGTCCCCAGCACATTCCCTGTGCAAAATCAAACCATTGACTGATCGTGCTCAATCAAACTATGCAAAGCAAGCAATTTGAAAGAACAGTGAACTCATATGATACGATACCATTCAAAATTATTCGAGAGACCCCAGTTGGGCTCAAGATAGTGCCCACTTGAGCTGTGTGTGCTGTGCTGAGCCTTGGTTGTGTGACAGATGCACAAGGAGACACTGCAAGCTGAGCTGAAGATGGTGCGAGAGGACATTCACCGGGTGACCCTGGAGCTGACTGAAAGGCAGCAGCGGGTGGACAAGCTGCATGCCAAGCACGATGTGCTGGTCAGCCGCAACGCCACTCCTGATGGAGAAGTCCACTCTCAGGTGAGTGCCAGGCCTGTGCTCGCTCAAGTGAGGAGCACTTGGTACCAAGCGTGGTGTGCTGTTTGGTCTTGTAGCCAATACTGACAGCAAACAGCACTCTTACACACATCTCAAAATTGTCAAGGCAAGTCCTTGTCGAGCGTATGACACTGGTCTCATGTTGTGCTTGTACTAGTGTCTGGCATGTGCTTGCCAGCTGGCATGCGCTGCTGACAGCGCATGAGATGACATGAGCTATGTCACAGCCAGCTAGCTGTAAGGACAAGCTGATCCTGCAGTGCAGGCGCGCTATCTCAGGCCAGCAGTGAGATGCTGTACTGCAGGCAAATATCTCAGGCCAGCTGTGAGGCGCTGTATTGCAGGCATGATATGGCAGGACAACAGTGAGATGCTGTATTACAGGCAAATATCTCAGGCCAGGTGTGAGATGCTGTACTGCAGGCGTGCTATGTCAGACCAACAGTGAGATGGTGTGTTGCAGGCATACTATGTCATCAAGGCAGCTCAGGAGAGGGAGGAGCTGCAGCGGGAAGGGGACATACTAGATGGTCGCATCCAGACTGCCGAGAGGGAGGTGCGCGGTCTGGAAGCCACCCTCGCCAAACTCAACCTGGTCAACACTGACATGGGCAACAGCTTCAGGTAAACCCTCCTCTTCTACACTGTACTAAGGCAGCAGCTTGCTCACGTGCAAACACCAACAAGTGGCAGGCACAGGTGAGGCCATTGCAATTGTGCTGGCGTCAACAGCAAGATGGCCAAGAAGTATCGATAACATCACATACTTTGATGGTACTGTTACCCATGTCAAAGCACTGGATAGACTGACAATGATTATATGTTTTAGCAAGTGTGCATGATTGGTTTCACAATGCTTGCAGTAGCTGCTTGCATGTTGCAATATCAGATGCATTCTGCAGCTTGTCTGGCTTCAAATGTCAATGCGTGGACAGCATTGAAGCCAATGTTTCAGGCAACACTATTGCTACTACGCTGACTGCCAATCAGACCCTGTACAGTAAGCGACTCACGGACTGAATGTACCCAATGCTAAGTGAAAATTATCTGAAGGATGAACGACTTTCAAATGAACCAACATTGAAAGAGTGAATCAATGAATGAACGTGTTGGAACTCTGTCTGGTGTCTGTGTATGCAGTGCAATGCAATGTAGTGAGCAGATTGAAGGTGTGCAGGCGGGTGGACAGCAGCGAGGCACACGCTGAGAGGGCAGTTCTGCGGGAGCAGCTGGACCGGGCCTATGATGTCCTCAAGCTCAAGCGCACTGAAGAGCGTAACATGGTGCAAGATGTGGCTCAGGTAGCCTTTGTCACCACATGCTGTGATGTGTGCCTGCACACAATGCGCAAGCTGGTTCCCACACGCAATGGCAGCATTGACATGTGTTGGACAAACAGTGCTGTGTAGGTCTTTGAGCGATGTACAAGACAATTTTGTCAAACGCTGGTGATGCTAAAGGCCAATACCAGATCTAGATGCTGAAGGTGAGTAATGAGCTTATCAGCAATGCTAGTTGATGAATGTGTGGTCATGTACAGGCAGAAGCAAGGTTAGAGGGGCTGAACCAGGACGAGGTGCAGCTGCAATCAGCCCTACAGGGCCTTGCCAAACAAAAGGTAGCCTGGCATACATGCTGGCATTTGCAGGATTAAGTCTGGGACCACACAAACCAGGTCTAGCATGGTTGTGTGACGAACAATGTCACAGGCAGATGGCCTGGTTTTGCTGCTGGCCTGGCTTGCATGGATGCATTGATGCATGCTCTCATATGTTTCTTCAATTGCTTGATTCTGCAGCTTTGGCTGAAAGATATATCTCGTCCAGGCTGTCTTCGGCTAATTATTGGTCCTGCTTTGCATGCTGGCTTGTGAGTGTTGCTTTGACCTGTCAGCTTGTTCCCCGTACAAGACCCATTTGGCAGCACTGCAGTGATTGGTGTTCCAAAGCATTCAGACCATTATCAGCAAAGTTGTCTATGTCTTGCTGTCAATGGTGCTTTGTGCTTTGTACAATCTGCCGCGCACAATTTGTACAGCCCGGTTGTGACAGAGGTGGGCGGCATGCAGGATGGTCTGGAGAGCCAAGCTGAAGAGCAATGGCAGAAGCAGGCCAGAGCCATCAGGCGGCTAGAGAAGCTGCAGCGTGACCTCAGGTACACGCTGCAGTTATGTATCTCCACGTGATACCTTGGTTGCAATGCTGTGGTGATGTCATGCAGATGTGCGCAGATCTGTGACCTGCAAGTCCCTGCAATTGCCATACTCATGCTGCTGCTACGCCGTTTGCCCACTCCAGATGGCTGGTATGCTGCAATAAATGATGTGTTAGTTGCAACATGCATATCTATCCAGCTGTCAAGTATTGCAGGCTGTTACACATACGCATCATGGCTCAAGAAGCTTAAAACATCTCGCTTGTGTGCGACAGGTCAAAGGCATCTGTGTCAATAGGAGCAGAGGCCCTTCCTGCTGAGAAGGACATCCAGCTGGGTGCCCTGCAAGACTGTAACACTCAAATGCTGCAGGTAACACCATTCAGGCAGACTTGACCCCGCATTGCTTCCCAGTACTGTGCTGAGCATTACTTGCACAAGGCATGCTATGGCAATGGGATCACAGCTGATTTGGCACTGCGCCATACAAGCTGCATGCCTTGTCATACAAGCTGCATGGCTTGTGATAGTGGCAAACAAGCTATGAAGCTTGATGATCTGCGGCTGTGTGAAAACAAACGTCGTGCTTCGTTGCTATGCAGGATCTGGCAACGTTTGCAGCAGGAAACCCTCTGTCTGGGGTGACAGAGCAGCTGCAGGCAGCTGGAGTACATGTGCCCAGCAGCAGTCTTGTCAGTGCACGCTCAACTAGCAGTTTGGCCAGCAGCAGGTCTGGCAGCTTGTCCTCTCTTACCACTAGTCGCAAAATAGCTCCTCAGAGAAGCATGCGCTTGTCAACAGGCAGCATAGGCTAGCATGCATAGGATGCAGTTCATCTGTGGATGTGCTCACAAAGCTGTCAATGAGTGAATGTTAGATTTAGACAGTGCTTACAGGTTGTTACAGTCTCCAAAAAGCTGTCACTATATGTCCAAAGGATAGTGCTCATCTGCCCATAAACCTGCAGCCATGTCACACACACCTTTGACACTCAGATTGCTTGTAAACATGTACATTCACAGAAGCTTCATGCCACTGTGGCCTTGCAGAAACAAGCTTGATCATATCCAACTGAGATGCACTACTGTGTATTCTGCCTAATAGGTAATCATAGTATGTGGCAATTCAACTTCAACAGCAAATCTTTGAGGTTTTCAGCGATCATAACGGGAGCGTCCTAAGGCAGCAGCCCGGAGCTTCATGCAAGGCTGTGTTAGGGAATCAATGCATGACTCAAAGATCATATAATGCATGCATGCTGCAAGCACTGTGAGCAGTTCTGAGCTTTACTGTCACGATCCGTCGCAAGCTTGTTGCTGAAATGAGAACGCATTGTCTAAATCTCCCAATGAAAGACTTGCAAATAACTGCAATAATTTGGGCAAAACGACGCAATACTCGCTTATGAAGTGTGGGTGATGGACGTGCACAGAAAAAGCACAGCGATCAGCGCACCGTAGCTGTATGCAGCCAGCTAAAACAAGGGCCAAAACTAGGTTGGAAAGCATGAAACCAACAACCACCTTGTCAGCTTTATTAACTTTTCATCTAAAAAGCCCCCTTGCTGAAATCTGGGTGAAACAACCAGAGACTATTTTCTAGTCCTGTAAGTGCTCGGTACAATCAAAGCTGGTGAACGAATATGCCGACAGCATCTGCAATTTCATTGTATGGAATGTTATCATCTGGCTTCCCACGAGGTACAAACAAGTGCCCAATCAATACAAACTCAAGGGGTCGGTCCACAACTGCATCCATCGCCCACTGCAACAGCTTTAATTTCTGCAGAAGTTGGTGCTTGGCCTCTCTGTACTGCTTCAGGTTTCGTTTGATTTCCCCAACTTCGTTTGATTTCCCCAACTTCAATGGTGACTCTGTTATTGATCATGGTGATTTTCCCACGGACATCCATTTGCAGCTGAAGGGAAGGCAGACTGTGCGTAAAACCCTTGAAGGAAGTTGGACGTTCCAGGCGGTACTTGGCTGGCTCTGCAGCGTATAGCGCCAGCGTAACCCCAGCGCTATGGCAAGTCAGCAAGTGTGACACTTGTCCTGAACAGACAGATTGCATTAGACGTGCCCCTTCATAGAGGCCTGTGGGTTGCATGGAATTTCCCCAGTCAATACCTTTTTGGTCTTCTTGACTGACAAGGCGGTGAACTTTCTGCAGTTTGCTCTTGATGTGCTTTCTTTCCTCTCCATCAAAAGCTGGCATGCTTCTGCCAAGAGCAGCCTTGTCCAGGTTGCCAGCATCGTCGAACCACGGATCTTCCTTGAGCTGCTGTCCAAGTTCAGTAAACGTATCCTTGCCATCTGTTGAATTAACTAGGGCTTCGAAAACAGACTGAAGTAAGCGGTCTGCGGAGTCATGTTCCAGCAGCCAGCTGGCAAGTTTCTCAGACACGCAAAAGATGTCCACAGCGTCACTTCCAAACGGCCATCCAACGCTGCAGCAAATGAGCTCTGCCAAATGTTGCAGGCTAGCAATGGTGAAATCTTTTGAGAAGCTGTGGCCAAACTGATGTTGCACAGACTGACGCACGCTTGTTGCCCACAGATGTCCTTGCTGTTTATTAATATCAGACAGTCTTGTGTCCAGAGGCTTTAGCAAGGCTTGAAACTGTTCTTCCAAAAACAATGCCATGATACTATGTTCTAATAGGACTCACTTCAAAGCTCAAGCAGGTGTCTGAACATCAGTCTGGCACAGCAGGCAGTACAAAGACACACAAACAAGCAAGTGCTGCTTGATCTTGGATCAAAGCCTAGCCCAGTGATCTTGGTGTCTGCGACTACTTGTTATACCTAATGAAAGTAGTGTACAGACAGGTTTCAGTTTTGGCCAAGTTCAGTGCCGTTGCACAGACGCGGAATTACAGATGTGTGCTCTAGATCAGACGGGACATACTGCCAATAGCGAGCCGCCACAGCTGGCCGAGAGACTTGCCATGACAGGCATCAGAGATTTTTCTGAAGCCGCTGGAAGTGCTAATTTAGTCATGGATCTTCCGGCTCACTGGGGCCTGCCGTGCTCACCCTGGGGGGTTAGTGAGAGGCTGCAGCACCTGTTACTAAGGGCAAAGAAGTCAACGGTAGCTCGGTAGCTCGTACATATACCGCGGGCGGATGCTCCGAGAATCACATTCGCGGCGACCAGCATTCGATCCTCCTTCTCACGATCACAAGCCCTGCGGGATCGCTTCTCCGAGCCTACAGCACGCACCCTGGTCAACATGTCGCGATCACTCAGCGCCCTCGCCGTCTTGTGCGCACTGCTGCTGGCGTCAAGCTCAGTTCACGCTGCACGCACCTTGCAAGCTTCGACCTGCACTGTGAAGCTGAGGGGTGGCCTTGACGGAATAGCGGGACAGACCGACATCACTTTGTCGCACGACTGTGGTCTAGGATATGCGCAGACCGACAAGGTCGCCGGCGAGCTAACGGACTTCTACCAGTAAGCTGACGTTTGCCTGCCATCTGACTGCCACACGCTTGACCGGACGTGCGAATCATCATCGGTGTGCCTGCCCACTCCACAATTTGACCGTCTCAAGTTCTGTCTGCCTGCACGTAGGGATTCTACCAACAAGTGCATCTTCCAAGACGGCAAATACCAATGGTGCATCCGCATGGAAGACGGCGGGGGCTTCAACATCAACTCAGCGCTCAGTTATGGAGGATTCAGCCAGTAAGTCAACAACAGTCATGACTGATCAGAGCCCTGCTTGTCTGTATGCCATGTCGAAATCTGCACTGCATGCAACTCACCTGTGCACGCTGTTGCTGGTCCTCGTCAAACGCCTGAGCTTCAACAATGTGCTCATTGTTGACGGGTTTGTGATGCATTGCATCATTTGCAAAGCAAGTGCAAAGGTGACATGTCTGACACCATGCATGCGTGTTGATGATGACAGCAGGCTTGGCAATTCTGCAGCAGTCAAGGACATGTACATATCACGTATGATAAGCATGCACGGTGAGCTGATGAATGCTAGCGCTCACATGCACTTGTTGTTGCAGGCTGACCACATGCCATCCCTCAAGTCTCACCAATCTGGAGTGTGATTGGACGAATGTGCCATCAAACACACCTCAAAGCTGATGTAGCTATAGCATGGGGGCAGCATGGACAAAGATGTGCCCAGGCAAAGCACATGATAGCATATTTTGTTGTAGCTGGGTAGTATATGATTATTTGATGGTGGACACGATCTGATATGATGCACATCCGTGATCCAATGGTACGCTGTTTGTAGTTGTGATGATATCGACAGCCCAGTGATCTGGATAGAGTTAGCGCATTCATGACTCGGGTTCTGCTACCACCTGCCTCACTTGGTGGAAATATTGTATAGATAGATTTCAGTTTCTTCAGGCCTCAGAACGGCATGTTACCGGTGTGCATGTTCCCAGAGCACAAGTTTGATTCAGCTGGATCCATGTAATGCATATGCCTCGCTTGCTGGCTTGGCTGCATCCTGAGTGGTGAGGCCTGTAGCTCAAACTCAAGAACGCATGCAGCAGCTGTAGTCCAAGCCCCAGCACAAGAATGTAGCATACGGGCTTTGGCAGTCTGCCTGCTTCAGCACATGGGCTCATGGTTTGTGCATTCATGTAACGATGTCTTGCATTCATAGGTGCTCCCTGTCGTCAAGCCACTGATTTGCTGTGCATGCATGTATTGTTGTACGGCAACAATGCTGCATGCATGTGCAAACTTGCTTTGCACAAGAGAACGGTCGAAACGGCAGCCTCCTGGGGTAGCAGTCCCTGACCAGAGCTCTTGCAATCTCACAATCTGACTGCAAACAACGCTCATGCAGCTCAGTGTTTGGGGCCATGTTGACAGTGTCATCTTGGCTCAGCCATGTGCCACAGTCTACATAAACCACCAGTCTCAAGCTGCCAGTCTGTCACAGCATGCGCAGTCATCAGACATGTCTTGTACATGTAAGCAGCCACATCATGCCGGACAAATCCCACAAAGGCATAAATGACATGCGCTGCATGTTCTGGCTGATCGGGTTGTACTGCTTCGGTGGCCTGATTTGTTGGTCTGTTTGTTGTTGCTGAGTGTTACTGAGCATTACTATTATGGGATCTGACAGAAATGAGGTGTCTTGCATGTAAGCCAACTATGTGTCAGAATGAAATGCAAAACTCTGATGAACGAGCTTGCTGTGTCCACATGTCTATCACGGCTGGTCAGCTGTGCAACCTGTTGTTGAACGGCACGAGGCCAAGTTCAGTGCCGTTACACAGACGCGGAAGTACAGATGTGTGCTCTAGATCAGACGGGACATGCTGCCAATAGGGAGGCGCCACAGCTGGCCGAGAGACTGGCATCAGAGATTTTCTGAAGCCGCTGGAAGTGCTAATTTAGTCATGGATCTTCCGGCTCACTGGGGCCTGCCGTGCTCACCCTGGGGGGTAAGTGAGAGGCTGCAGCACCTGTTACTAAGGGCAAAGAAGTCAACGGTAGCTCGGTAGCTCATCATCTCGTATATATATCGCGGGCGGATGCTCCGAAAATCACATTCGCGGCGACCAGCATTCGATCCTCCTTCTCACGTTCACAAGCCCTGCGGGATCGCTTCTCCGAGCCTACAGCACGCACCCTGGTCAACATGTCGCGATCACTCAGCGCCCTCGCCGTCTTGTGCGCGCTACTGCTGGCGTCAAGCTCAGTTCAGGCTGCACGCACCTTGCAAGCTTCGACCTGCACTGTGAAGCTGAGGGGTGGCCTTGACGCAATAGCGGGCAAGACCGACATCACTTTGTCGCACGACTGTGGTCTAGGATATGCGCAGACCGACAAGGTCGCCGGCGAGCTAACGGACTTCTACCAGTAAGCTGACCTTTGCCTGCCATCTGACTGCCACACGCTTGACCTGACGTGCGAATCATCATCGGTGTGCCTGCACACTCCACAGTTTGACCGTCTGAAGTTCTGTCTGCCTGCACGCAGGGATTCTCACACCAAGTGCATCTTCCAAGACGGCAAATACCAATGGTGCATCCGCATGGAAGACGGCGGGGGCTTCAACATCAACTCAGCGCTCAGTTATGGAGGATTCAGCCAGTAAGTCAACATCATGACTGATCAGAGCCTGCTTGTCTGTATGCCATGTCAAAATCTGCACTTCATGCCACTCACCTGTGCACGCTGTTGCTGGTCCTCGTCAAACGCCTGAGCTTCACCCACGTGCTCATTGCTGACAGGTTTGTGATGCATTGTATCATTTGCAAAGCATGTGCAAAGGTGGCACGTCTGACACCATGCTATCATGATGACAGCAGGGTTTGGCAGTTCTGCAGCAGTCAAGGACATGTACATATCACATATGATAAGCATGCATTGTGAGCTGATGAATGCTAGCGCTCACACGCATTTGTTGTTGCAGGCTGAC
>JAABUP010001007.1_pt1 | contig 60420 bp, 84 predicted proteins | sample 5559201 | NCBI WGS metagenome assembly JAABUP01 (sample SAMN10711887, study PRJNA513373) | rock metagenome | isolation source: Antarctica rocks | place: Antarctica | reverse complement strand
GCCCCACCCCTCACAAGCCCAAAACTGCACACAGGACCAGGAGAATAGGGGAGAGAAGAAGCATACAGGCATTGCTGTCTGTGGTATGCCTGTATGCTTCTTTCCTTCTTTTCTTCCATCCATCTATCAATTCATTCATCCATTTATCCATCCGTCCATCCATTCATCCATCCATCAATCCAGCCGTGAGAAGCTCCAGGCATCAACAAACAGAAGTGCTTTGCTACAGAATGATCAGTGCACTCATGCAACGGAAAAAAGTGCCATCCAAATTCATAGCATAGCATGCAATGTGTGCATGTGTCATGCTCTGCTGTTGGCTCACAAGCTAGCTCATTGCCCTGTCCACCACATGGTTGAAAGGAATGCCATCAGGTCTACCACTGTCATGATCTACCAAGGAAACAACATCAGGTCTCAGGCAAGCGTCACGGCTGGCCAGTCCAAAGTACCTGCCAGATTGTGCGTCCACCACTTTCATGTACACTTGGTCCCCTCTGTTTCTGAAAAAGGATGCTCAGCACTTTGGTTGACTGACAGGACTGGTGCCCAGTGTCCTGTCACTGTGTTTGTCATAAATAGTAAAACTGTACAAACACGGCCACTGGGTGCAGCAAAAAGAAGCTCATGTCTCACCTGTCATGTCTGTGTGTCACAGGTATTATGCTGACATCATCGTAGGGCTATTGCAAGATGCAGCCCTGCAGGCAGCCCTGCACCCCTATGAAGAGGTAGAGGCGTCACAGTTTGAGACTCCCCCTCCTATGTATGACAACAACTTAGAGAGCACCACGACGTGTTTACGAGGGGACTTGCTGCAGCAACGAGTCTACCAGGCTGTGGTATGCTTTCCACCAATGTCTGTCTGTCCATCTGTGCGTCTGCCTGCCTGCATGCCTGCCTGCCTGCCTGCCTGTATGTCTGTCTTTCTGTCTGTCTGAATGTCTGGATGTCTCCCGCCGGTTTGGCAACAATGCCTGTTCCTTAAGCAGCAAATCTGAAATGGATGTTTTGATTTTTCTTTGTTCCTTGTTTTCTGGAACAACAGCTAGGCCTGTAGGTGGCTTGCATTTGTCACTGTAATTTCACCTGGGATATCAATACCTTGGCTGCAAAATGACAGACAAGCTGCCTTCTGAACCAGCAAGTCACAGGGGTAGTCTGCAGCATTGCGTGAGGCTCTCAGTCAAAAAAGGGGACATGTCACCCTTCACATGTTAGTCGGGGATGTCCCTTCTCATGCTCTTGATCATGCGCTGGCACATCCTTCACTAACATGTGGATGTTGGCATATCTACTTTTTTCATTGAGAACGTCACGCAATGCTGTCAATATTTTGTGACTTGCGAATACTCATTGCAGCTTGCTTTATGTTCAGTGCATTGACTGTACTTTCGCGCCTACACAGAAAACTCGCTGAGACTGTGAGTACTCATTATGTCAAGCTGGTGGTTTTCACATTGTGCAAAGTGTGCAAGCTGTCGAAACTGTGATTATCCAAAATGTTGCTGGGGTGACAACATGATTGTGCATGATATTCAAATGGTGACATATGGAATGCGCAAAGAGCTTGGGCTGCTTTGCACCATGCTGATGTAGTGCATGGTTGTTGTTTCGGTAGAAAAAACTCATGCAACAGACGCCCTGGTTGTGGAAACAAAGGCTAATGTGAGGTTGTGCATTCTGATCTGACCAATGCCAATACACATGGCTGTTGGTACACTGACTGTCATATCAAGAACGGGCATGCAGGGAACTGCTCAGGGCTGTACACACCTGCCCCCAGATATACAGCGTCAAGTTGTTTCATGCATACATACAGATGCCAAAAATTTGAACCTTGTCTACATGTAGCATACAGATGAGCGAATTGTCCTATCTCATCCACTCATCTCATTGTTGCCTTCAGTAATGACATTTTTTGGTGGAAAACTGGACAATTGTGTACAGGGGTGGAACTGGGTGGATGAGGGGCGGGATGGGCGACACAAGTATGGTTATGTCACAGAGGAGCCGGACCACGACATTATATTTGTGGTAGGCTCACTAACAATAATAATAATAATAATAATAATAATAATACTAATAATAATAATAACAACAATAATAATAATAATAATAGTGATAGTAATAATAATAATAAGCATCATAATAATAGTCATCTGTGTGGTAGGCTCATTGCTGCCCTGTATGCATTGCCACCATTGATTCAGTCTTGATAGGCTTATTGTACAAGGCATAACCCGATAGTTGCCAGCATAGACCACAGATCCTGCTGAGGCTAAGGCCCTACCCCATGGGGGGCCATTGGCATTTATATGCACTGCCACCATGCCTCTGTGATGCCTGTTGGTGCTCTGTAAAGACAGCACCGCACAACAGTGCAAGTCAATAGCTTGTATGTAAGCTGTGTTGTGAAGTCTCAGTTGGCATGGTTGGCATGCATTGCTGCAGGTGAACACAGCCGGGTGTCCGGATCCTTCCACCATGGTCACACTCGGCATCGGCCACCTCAAGAGCTACGAGCGAATGGGCCAAGCCCTGGTCAGCTGTGTCTCCGGATGCATGTGCAACCCAACCGTGTTCGATGGGCACAACCCGGCCAGTCTCGCTAGTCAGGAGTTCTGGGCCTACATCGCAGTGACACAGTCTGAACAATGTGTCTTTGAGGTGGCCAGCTTGACTGCCACCAAGAGTGGCCAGAACAAGGTGAAGGTCACGTCACTGCTGCTGACGTGCATGGATCCGGAAGACGCACACGAGATTCCTATCTTCAAACAGACTGCAGCAATTGTTGGGGCCACTGTAAGCTGACACATCGGTAGTCGTGCATCTGCTTCGGCTTCTATTTGATTGGGAAGACTGTGGAAGCATGACTACTTCCTTGCTGGCTTAGTCACGGAGCAAAGCTCAGCTTCTGCAGCAGCTGCCTTTGCTCAAGTATGACCAAAGGACGGCGCCTCTGGTCAAACCTGGAGCTACACATGTTTCATGATGTGAGCTTCAGCCTGTGGCGTTCAGTTTCTGAACAGCGACAAAGACAGCTGAGCCGGCTGTCTGAGTTTCAATCTCACCCTCGGAAGCAGTGACCTAAACTAGTAAAGTGAATGCCTAAGAAACAAAATCTAGACGCTGTAGGTGCAGGAGTGAGTACAATTGTAGCACCAAGCACTTCTACTGCTGCTGAGAACCTATTTTACTATGTTAGGTTCTGCCCTTTTGCATTCAATGCATCCAATTTGGCTGTGTTGTAACCCCTGCACTCCCCACTCCCCCCCCTCTCTCTCTTGTTTTTGCTGACAGACCCAGGAATTGACTTTGACTAGCTGCTTTAGTGAATTCTCAACAATCCTCTGACTGAATGCATCTTTTGATACTTTCTGAAGCAGCTGTTGTATCCCCTGATGTTTTGCTTGAAGTGCACCTGTTGAGTGTTTTTAACCAACTAGCTAATTATAATTGGTGATCCGTGAAACAGCCGTGTTGGCCTTTGAGACTCTATGTTATATGCAATTGCAATCATCATGTCTTAACAACAGAATCTTTGTGTGCTAACATTAAGGTCATGATGATCAGCACTATTGTTGCTTAATGTCTTGATGCTCTTTTCAAGGTCAGCCCCTGGAGTCACCTTGTCTACAGTGCTGCCATGGACATACAAGGAACCTTACAGCGATGACAGCGGCATACGCGGCTTGACAGCTTGCCCATTTGTTCGCAGCCGCATAACACATCCCATTTCTCATACTTGCTTTCCTATTTTCGCTACTTTCTCGCAGGGCATTCTTGCATCCACACTCACATATCTAAAGTAAGTTGTGCTATATCACAGACTTGGCGTGATTGCTCGTGCGGATGAACGTGGATCACATGCAAGGAGCACTAAAAGAACCTTACAACACCTTGAACTTTTGTCTGCTCATTCCAACGGCATCATCTGCAAGTGCATTTACACATATGTGCAAAGCCTCATGAGAAGCTGGGGAGAAAACGACACTTTTGTTGTCATTCAATGCAAGACATACTGTGTCCGGAGCCCAGACTCAGTGAGTGACGCAAGCCAAAAAGAGCCTTGAGCACAACCTCAAAGCATGTTGATCCTCTGCACTTTGCGGTGAAAGCAAATGCCATCTCTTTTGGAATGCGACACATCACAGACTACACAACAGATAAGCTGCAAGCAAAAACACAAAACACAGTACACTTACAACATAAGTCTGTTCTGATGTGGTTTGAGATATGCTTGTAGATTACCGGTACATACATTGTTGTCAACTTGAAAACCAAGTATAGCTGCAGCTAACCATTGACAGGCGCTTCCTTTCAATGTTGGGTTGATTCTGCGTAGTGGCATGCAAATGTGAGCGAAAGCGGGCAGCACAACAGATGCTGAGCACTTAGACAGCGAAAGAGAGAGAGTACAGTGCTTTAGCCAGTCAACACCTCTTCTGACACATGAGCATTGATGGTGACTTTGCAGGCGTTACGTCGGGATGTTTTCATGATGAGACTCGCGAGCGGTTGGTGTCAAGAGCCTGGTTGCCGGCATACCTCCGCTCATCGTCCCTGATGACTATCCAACTTACGGTCAGCTGCAAGGTGACTTTGTTTGTGGAATAGCAAACCAGGAGTCGTGATCTGTGCATGCCTTCTCTGTGCCGATCATTCTGACTGCGCGCGCAGGGATCCCCAGGAGTACACCTTGACATTGCTCTGTTGCCAACTACATTGGCAAGCTCTGTCTTGAAGCGATTCTGCAAGCAATACAGTCTTTCAGAGCAGGACTGTCAGCTATTATGCGACGGCCAAAGTGTCGATTTAAACAGGAGGCTGCACGAGGTCTACCAAACTTAGTTTTGTCTAGTTCTTGTAATGCTAGCCACACGCGAGCACGTCAGCATGCAACCATCGCCGATCTGCAAATGGTTTGTTTGTTGCAGTTTCCAGGCAGTTCCACAGGCACTGTATGCCTTGAAGCCACCTTGAGGCCATCTGCTGCTTTACACATTTGGCAGGCCTATCACCAGGCCAATCTATCAGGCGCCAATGTTGCATATCTGGCAGCTACTTGGGAGGGTGTCACAGAAAAGTTTGTCATGGCCTGTAGGAGACAAGCAGGGCAGCCTTCGACTTTGCAGACAGCAGCTGCATTACAGGCAGCAAACCCATCACTTGTCATGTTTGACACCAGGCGCTTTGGCACTACGTGTGCAATGTACCTGCCAGCAGTGCAAGATGCAGTCAGGCCCTTGTTACAGCTCACTCAGGTTCTCCTGAGCCAAAGTGGCTTCTTGCTGCCATGTGATTGTCCTGAGCGTCAGCTGGAGTTCCTGCACAGGCTCAGCAGCAACAACTGCATTGACGAAGCTCCAAAAGACACAGAGCTAACCAGCAATCATGCTGCACATCAAGAACGCCGAATTGTGCTGCTGCAAAGCATGCTGCTGCTCCTCAAGCTGGTGACATTCATGTCAGCAGTGGAAGCCAAATCTCCCAGTGCAGATGTAGCAAAAGAGGTACTGTGGCAAATCTTAGAGAAGCTGGAGGTTGAGCTACTCGTGTCTGAAGCACAAGCTGACCGCACTGGTCTGCGCTCTGGGCCTGCAAGCAACCTAGCTTCAGCTTCCTCACAGCATGAGATGGAGACGGAACGCGATGTCTCCGTTGCCTTGGCAGCATTGCTGTGCACGACCTTGCGTCAGCACATCCTGCAGCCCACCATTCATGCTGACATCTGCTGTCGACTCATCCAAGCGGTGTTGCTTAAGAGCTCAGATGTGATAGACTCTGATAAGGCGCAGCGTCTTGCTGCCGTTTTCAAGAGCAAAGGTATGAGCTTTCGCTGCACTTGCAGTTTCTTTTCCAGTCTCTGCAAGCTGTGCCTTGAGGGCTGCAAGTGTACTGGTTTTTCAAAGTGATCAGATGTGTGTACAGCAGTGATTTGCTCTGTGTGTTTGCCGAGCCTCACAGTTTGTTGCGATCATCACAGCCGCATGCTGTACGCAACCTGAAGCTTAGTTGCTGCTTCATGCTGGTCTGATAAACATTTCTGCAGGGACCTTGGTTGTGGCTCTGGCGGCCTTGAACTACAATGGGGAAGGGAAAAAAGACAAAGTCATGAATGCGTTCCTGGTGTTGCGGTGCTTGGTGTCCTCAAGATTCTTACCCAGCGCTGATACAGCAAAGAACATGACTACCTTGCTGCACTTGCAAGGGCTCAGGAGGATTTCTGCGCTTCTGTGTCCTATAAAATGCCCTGCAGCAATCTCTACAGATGGTATGCAAGAAGGTGTGCTGCCTCTGGTCGTCTTGGGATCAATTTGTAGGGCTGGAGATGAACATCATCTTAGGAGATTGTGGCATGTGAATTGTGCAGCATGCTGTCCAAGTCAATGCATGCAGCTGTGTTCAAGTGCTTAGGTTCATAACCATGTGCTTGCCAACTTTGTTGCCATTGCAAAGGAAGTTGACCAGCACAATATCAACTGATACCGTGCTGTTTAATAGTGGCCTTGTGCATGCAGCCTGGGGTCCGTTTGAGCCTATCAATATCATTGTTGAGAGCAAAGACCCAGAGCTGGTGCCCCAGATGCAGTTCATGGCTCGGGTTGCACAGCTGCTGGTCGACATGGTTAAAGCCTTTACTGCACAGTCGGCCTCCACAGTCCTTGATCACTCCTCCAGCTCGCATGCTCAGGGTTCAGATACACTGGAAACGCACAGCCAAGGTGCAGACATCAGAGCTCAAAGGGCCACTGGTACAAATGCATGGCCTGGTTGGCCAAGCATGACACCAGAACTGTGGGCGACACCCATATCTGACGAGTGGCAGCACAAGTCAGCAATTGCGCTGAAAACTCTGTCCACTCTGAACTGGCTCAACAAGCCTGAGCAGCTGCAGAAGCTTACAACAGAAACTCCCAATCCTCTCAGCAGCGCCACTCAAAACTTCCAACTCTGCATAGCTGCCCATCAAACAGTAGGAGAAGGTTTGGTGCGGCTGCTGCATTGTTGCCTGGCAGGTGAGCTTACTGCACTGTTGGCACCTTTGGAACAGTCAGCCGTCAACATGTCCACAATGTCTTGCCTGAGCTGATAAAAGATGTGACCTTACATATGCCCTTGTGCTTGCCCACAGCAGCATGTCACAGCCTCCAAATTACTACATGGAAGCTGAGAAGATACATGCCTTCCGACATGCATGCTGCTTCATTGCACTGCCATGCCAAGGTGCTGGAACCAGTCCAGACATGAGACCTGCATGTGCTTATTGGGTAAGGTGTCAATGCTGTTGCAGGTCAGTTGCTGGATCCCGAAATATGGGTTGGACCATATATCAGCCGGGGTCTTCACCCCCTCATGCATGACTGGACTTCCCAAGGGGACGCTGCAAAGAATCTCACCTTCAGCATCTTGGTCCCAATGTTCCTGCGCCTCGCAATGAGTCATGAGGAGCTGTTAGCTGACAAGCAAGCTGCGGCAGAAGCTGCTGAAGATGTAGTGAAGCCACAGCAGGCAGCACTTGTCTGGCAGCTCATTGTAGGTGAGACCAAACCAGAGGAGAGAAACTTCCTTGTGGTCTTCTCTCTGCAATGTCCCACTTGCAGGCACATCTACATTGATGGTCTGCACCTGTCTTTGTGCCCAGTGGTCACAAGCCAGTGGCATGAAGGCGTTAGTGTGAAGCTCTGTGCTTGCAATGAGCCAGCAGTATACACAGTCATGTCACAAAGCATTGAGACAGGCCGCCTCTGACTGTGCTCTGTGTTGCAGACAGCATGGACAGCCCCTGGAGCTCTCTGGTGGAAGGGCCAGCAGTGGAAGCCTTGCATGCCGTGGTGTCCCATGACACCTACTGTCAGAAGCTGCTAGAGAGCGACACGGTCGACTCACAAACCTTCCGGGATGTGTTGTCTTGCTTGCTGCCCTCTTCAGAACTCACTTTTGGCGCTTGCTTGGCGCGCCTGGCCACCCACCATTGGGATCGGGCTGCCAGCAAAGCCAGGGAGTCTACTGTTAAAGGCAAAGAGTCTGCTCCCATAGGTGTTGTAGAGCCAGGCAGCAGACTTGTGCCTCAAGACATCAGGGACAGAATTTGCAGCTGCATCCAAGAAGCTGTTTCGGTGGGGTTCCTCTTCATTCATCGTATATCATCTCTGCACGTTGCATTCTTGTCTGTGCGTCTCGCAGCGTACTGTTGACAAGCTAGGTTTTGCTATCAACAAATCTCAAATGCTTGCTACTGGGTCTGTGGATGCACAATCTGCTCAACTGAGCTACTCAGCAGTGAGTCACACTCCACTTCACTCGTGCTTTCAGTTAGAATAGCTTTGGAAAGCATTTCCCTGCCTTCTTGATAAACAAAAATGATGATGATATTGATGACAAAAGAACCAACAAAAGCATTGATACAGTGGTAACAGTGACAGTGAAATTGTCAAATATCATAAAAGCTGTCATGATGGTGCCAGTGACACAAGCCTGATTGTAGTAACAACCATAAACCATATTTATAGCAGCACCAGCACCAGCACCAGCACGAGCAGCAGCAGCAGCAGCAGCAGCAGCAGCAGCAGCAGCAGCAGTAGCAGTAGCAACAACAATTACGGTGAAAATGACAACGAAAGTAAAAACAGTACCTAACCTGAATGAACAGTCATTATCATAGTTGTGTATCCTGGCAGCTTTGCTGAGACAGCCCAGAAACATGTATGTGTATGCGTGCAGGCACCACTGCCATGGGAGCTGTCTACGTGCGTCAGCCTGGCTCGCGTGCTGCAGCGAATGGCATATCTGCTCAAGCAGCAGCCCTTGCAGAACAGCCCAATGCAGCAGGTGAGCATCATTGCACAATGCTCTGGCGTCATATTTCATTTGCATGGAGCAGGCGTATGTGCAAGTGCTGTTTTGGGACCCAAGCTTCTCCTGAAGTTTGCCTGACGCTTGTGCTGAATCTGCTAGTGAATCATGCCCTGTGTGACTGACCTTATGTTGCACTGCACACCGCACTGACCTGTTTGTTGACTCTCAGGATCAGACTGGTTGCTTTGCTTGTTGACAAACTGTATTAGTGAGTCACTGTAATTTGAGACTGCTAAACACTTTTACACTTGGGTGGCATGAGAGTGCAGGCTGTGCAGCGTGTTGTGGGGATGAATCTCGTCAAGCTTTGGGATGCATCAGACCAGCCAGGACTGAAGGAGCAGCTGGTGCTGGGGGGCCTTCTGTTTACACAGCTGGCAGAGCGTCACTCCTTTGACTGCACTGGCAATGCTACCCAGGTCAGGTTGCTCCTGTGTGGCATTGCTTTTTGCCCTTGTTTTGCTGTGTGATGACCAACCTTGAATGCCTGCTGGGCAACCAAGCACCTTATCAGCCTTAAATACTGTTGGGTTTTCAAGGTTGTATTCGCTTCTGCAAGATTGCTTATGCCCAAGCCTGCACACACAACAGTGTTGCTCTGCTGCTCAGAAGACAGCCTGTTGAGCCCTGCAGCATTAGCTTTTGCAGTAAGCTCAAGCCTTCACATTGATAGGTCTTATCTTGCACCGGCTACACGATGTCAAACCTCTATCTTGATGTACAGGAGCAAGGTGAATGCAGCTGCATCATACCAACATCATCTTTGTCACTTGCATGATGCCTCCACAGTAATTGCCCTACCATGCACCTGCAACGCAAATGCCAATCTTTTGTGTTGATATACAGGAGCAGGCTGAGGTGCTTTTGAAACTTATCAGGGCAGCAAACCCACATGCGCTTCCCCACTTGTCTGATGCAGCACCACCAGCTTTGTCATCAGCTCAAACAGCTTTTAACATCGCCTCAACCTCAGCTTCAGCCTCAGCGTCTGTCTCAGCTTCAGCTTCACCCATAGCTTCAGACTATTCATCAAAGGCAGCTGCACCATCATCAAACCCAACACCTGGGGAGAAATCTCAAACGGCAGGTTCCGCTACAGTGTCATCACCAAAGGCACCTGACTTTGAGGTTGCCTCAGAGTCAAGCACACCAGCTGAGTCTGGCTCACATGATCAGCCGCGGTTTCCTCATGTTGGGCTTATAGATGCGTCACCACGACTGGTACGTACACTGATGCTGCAGTGTCTCTTGCCATGCCTCACTCCAGACCATGACTTTGGGCAGCTGGTGTATGCCCCCTGGATGCACTTTCTGGTTCTGAGCGCTGGCCAGCTCCTAGACAAGTCTACTGAAACAAAGCAGCAGGCAGAACTTATGCTTCACATGCTGCCTTGCATTGAGCTAGCAGGTGAAAGCTGCTTTGTTGACTGTCACTTTTGTGCTTTGCCATCTGATGCTCGCCCCAGCTCTTTGCCTGGAAGGGCCATCTTGCAGAGCGACATGTGCACTGCAAAACGTCGTAACATGTCGTCGTCAGTAGTGAAAACTGCCTTGGTGTCTATCGTGACATGTCTATGTGTTGGCACCAGAACTAATTTGCAGCGTCAGCTCAGTTTCTGCAACAATGTTGAAGCAACTTCAGGCACCGACAACCAAAGCTGTTGCTTGCTACACAGCTTGCATGCGCCCAAACCTCAGGTGTCACTCTGCTGGTATTCACAAAGCAACTGAAGACCCTGACAACACTTCCTCATGTTTGCTCTGCAGCTTGCATGCGGCCAGACCCTGACTTGCCTGCTTTCAGCATGGAAACGCCAGCAAAAGTGGCCCGAGCCCTTCTGCAGTACCTGGCATTGCTGATTTCAACCCTTTGCAAGAGGCATCAAGAGGTCAGGACAATCCAGTCAGTTGCTCTCTCAAGGCGTGAGAGGACTCCACAGCAGAAGTTCCAACAGCAACTGAACTCAGAGCTTGTGGCGGCTATTGTTGCTCAGGAGGTGTCCCGTGCTTCATACCATGAGCAGCGTGGCCGGCCAGTACCTGCCAAACTCCCTCTGCAATTCAAGATGATTGAGCCGAACATCAAGGAGTTTGTCGGTGAGCCTTTTGCTGTCATCTCAATCTGGAAGTGCATGCATCAGACATGTAGAGAAAGCAGTGTGTTTGAAGCCTCTATCTTGTAAGGTTTTGTGGAAAACATGCGCCTCCCCAAAGTGTTTGAACTCCTGTTGACAGAGAAGTCTGTATGTCTGGCTTGTGCTGAAAAGGAAACACATCTGTTTGGACTCAAGCTGGAAGAGAGGTCTGTCTGTCAGGACGTGTGCTGAAAGGGGAAGCCATCTGTTTACACTTACGCTCAAAAGACAGTTCCATGTGTCTCGGCTTGTGCTGAAAGGGAAATCCATCTATGTGTACTTGTGCTTAAGGAGAACATTCATGCATTTGGGGTGTATGCAGAAGCGCAATATCATGAGCAATCTTCTGTGCTGCAGCATGTGGAAGTTCAAGAAATAAAGGATGAGTGGCATGTGCTGAGATGCATGTGGATGCATTCCTCAAACGGGCCATGATGTGCAACAGACTGCGTGCTGTGGGCAGAACTTGTGCACTTGCATTGCCCTCTCCAAAAGGCGACGGCTGCAGATTTGCACCAGTTCCTAATGCTCAGCTTTGGCTGCTTCCTGCCCATTGTCTACAGACACTCAACTGTGCCATAACAGAACCACATACAGGCAGCTGCTCAAGACTTCACATACGTAACCCTAGTGAAGCCACATCTATTTGATGGTACAATGAGTGACGTTGAAGCTGATGCACTGGCATGCAGAGCGGGTGGTGCCCAGCATGATGCGCATGTGGAGGCAGCTTGGCTGGGAAGAGATCTTCCCAGAAGCTCAGCGCAGTGGTGACAGGCAAGCACAGCTGGAGCTGAAGGACAACATTGCCAACATTGTCCGTGCCAAGGACCTGCCTCACAAGACTCTCAAAGACATTGTGATGATCTTTCGCTACACACTGGTGAGCTGCGTCTGTAGCATGTTGATAACATCTGCTGCCTAGTACCATTGTCTGATGAGCAGCAAGAGCTGAAGCTTGCACTGTCAGTAGATGTCCCTGACAGCTGCACTGGTTGCCTCTGTTTGACTGCTGGTCACTGCCCAAATAATGCTTGCTGGCTCATGAGTGCATTCTTGCTCAGCAAGTGCTTGAGCAGTGACTTTGACAATGAGACTGCCTCATGCAAACATTTAATCTTGTTTTTGACAATCAAAGCGTCTCTTTCAAGTTGTCAGTCCTGTTATGCCAGTCCCACATTTCGTTCACATCCACATGTGACACTAGTTGCACTCTCGTGCTCAGCAGCTCAGAATTGCACCTTAGCCCAAACTCACCAAGGATGGTTACCTTCAGGAGGATGCACCAGCTCATGACTCTGCCTCAGCAGCAGCTGCTGAACTGGTGGCTGAAGAGGAGCAGGCAGCTGCCAAAGCAGCCGCCAGGAAGGCCAAGAAGCTGAGACAGAAGGTGAAGGCCAAGAAGCAGGCCCAGCTGGAGCCATCTGCTGCTTCTGCTGCAGATTCCCATGATGCTCGCACCCCATCAGATGATGCTCAGAACTTTGCAGCAGAATCCGCTCAGCTCAGCATGGACTTGTATGAGCTCTCCTCCTCAGCTGGTCAGCATCAAGCTCAAGGTTCCCTAGCGCATGATCTTCAGCAGCAGCAGCAGCAGCAGCAGCTTGATGTAGCTGAGGGCACCAGTTTGTTTGTCTCATCTGCGCTGGATGCTGCTGCAGCACAAGAAAAGGATGCCAAGGCTGTGGCGAGAGAGCTGGAAGGCCTGCATCTGCCATCCTGTGACCAATCTGCCAACAGAGGCCACACAGATGCTGACTTTCTGCAGCAGCTCTTCTGCTGTCCACTCACCAAGGTGAGCCATGTTCTTGCCATTCTTGATAGCCAGGTACCCATCTGTAGTACTGCTGCTGTGCAGCAACAATGCAATGCTTGGGTAGCTGGGGCTCAAGTCTAAGAATGTTTCAGCTCAGCTGCACATGCATACTTCCTATCTGGTTAGCCATGCAGGCTCATTCCATTAGGCAACACCATGCAGCAATGCTATTACTTGGTGAACAAGTACACAGTGTCCTGGTGTTTGTTTAGCAAGAGCCTCAATGATCAGGCGTTTGTGCAACAAGTACTCATTACTGTGGTGGTTGGTGCGCAGGCTACCATGGTGGAGCCAACCATTGCTGCAGATGGTCACACCTATGAGAGAAGCGCCATTCAGGATTGGCTGACTCGCAGCCGCAGGTCTCCAGTCACTGGTCACCCTTTGTCCCATACTCGCTTGGTGTCTAACCAAGCTGCTAGGGTGGCCATTGCCAGCCAGCTTGGCCGAGTCCAGTGAAACCAGTTTGGTCAGCCGGCATGAGAATGAGCCCAGGCCTCTTTGGGGGCAGGTGAAGTACATTTGGTCAGCCGGCATGAGTGCAAGCTGAGGGCTCAGGTGTGATGCTGCCCTCTGGTCAGGTGTCTAAATGTTCAGATGGCATGCCGGTAAGTTGTTGTAGACATAAGTGACGCTGTGGTTTCTTGTTGGCATTCAGTGATAGAAAAAGGTCGATGAGTTGCTACAAATGCGGCAATTGCATGCCTGCAGAGCTGTTTTCCTCTTCTGGATGGTACAAGCAATGCACGATAATGCGTGTGCTTGTGCTAACTAGATGTTGATCATGGCTCTGAATATGCGTGCATGCGGGCTGGTCGTTGCAGGCTGACATGACTTGGCGGATAACTGCAAGAGCGATGCGCTCAGGTCAAGCAAAACTGCTCTCAAATGTAGACATTGTCTGGTATTGATACTGTAGGTAGCCAGTTTCTGATGGTGGTTCACAATAAGTTTGGAGCCCTGATACACGAGTGAGATGAGCTCAAGACACTCTCAGCAGCTCAGCAAGCCCTGAGTTGGCACGGCGGCTTGAGGATGCTCAGACTGAGTTGCGAATGCTGAGGAAGTATGCTGATAGGCAGAACAAGTTTGGCTGAGTCGGACGGGCTGCCGTTTTGCCAGAATTGACAAATACTGATTATCCTTAGACGCTTTGAGGCTGCTGTATGCTGCATGCTGTTCCTTTTGTGTTAGCTGTATACTTTAATTTGGCAGTCACTCTAGTACTAGTGCGACAGCCATGTTTGTCAAGCTCAGGTTTGAAAGCATGGATTAGCTGATTCCACTGCTAGTCATTGACTATTGCTTTGCACATGCATGCAACTTTACACAACACCTCTCTCTGAAATTATCCAGTGAAAGTGTATGTCATAGCGTAGCAAAGTAGGAAACGAGCCTCCTGACGCTATATATATAATGTATAATAACGTCTTGCTGCAACTCATTTGCAACCCTTGCAGTGTCGTTGTCAAGCTTACAGCATTGCACTGTTCAAGACAATGGATAGTCCATCCTGATATGATGTAACATATGACTGCTCATTCCATGTGCATACATTGATGTTAATTTAATAGTGCAGTATAGCTGCAGCCACTGACAGGCGCTTAAGCTTCTTTTAAATGCTGAGTTGATTCTGCATAATGGCATGCACATGTGAGTGAAAGTGGGCACCACAACTGATTCTTTCCATGTTGGAAAGCAAGAGGATGCAATGCTGTAGCAAGCTAACAACTCTGATCATCAAGGCACTATATCAGGAGAGTCAATAGACAATAACTGGGAACACAATATACACTAAGCACTAAATCTTCAAAAGGCGATGTGCAATTTTCTTAGTGGTATGAATCCGATGGCCAATTCCCGAAACTGCACTCTTCAGCAAAGCTCGGTCAACTGTCGGGATCAGTTTGTACATAGAAAGTGTCATTGCAAAATGTGTCAGTAGGCATGACGTGTTTCATATGCATGTAGGGAGTGTTGTGTCACAACAGAGGCTGGCTGAGATCTGACCGATGTGCAATTCGCACAAAAGCATTGATGATGATTGTGCAGGCGTTACGTTGGGTTGTCCCGATGATCATCCGATGATGAGACTCGCGAGCGATTGGTATCAGAGAGCTGGTTCCCAGCATTCTTCCGCTATCCCTCATGAGTATTAACCTTACGGTCAGCTGCAAGGTGAGTTTGTCTGTGAAATGTCAAATCAGGAGTCGTGATCTGTGCATGCCTTCTCTGTGCCGATCATTCTGACTGCGCGTGCAGGGATCCACAGGAGTACACCTTGACATTGCTCTGTTGCCAAATACCTTGGCAAGCTCTGTTTTTAAGCGATTTTGCAAGCAATACAGTCTTTCAGAGCAGGACTGTCAGCTATCATGCGATGGCCAAGTTGTCGAACTGAAAAAGAGGCTGCACGAGGTCTACCAAGTCTACTTCATTTCTGTCTAATGGTGTATTGCTAGCCACACGCGAGCACGTCAGCATTCCATCATCGCCGGTCTGCAATTGCTCTGTTTGCTGCAGTTCCCAGGCAGTTCCACAGGCACTGTATGCCTGGAAGCCACCTTGAGGCCATCTGCTGCTTTACACATTTGGCAGGCCTATCACCAGGCCAATCTATCAGAAGCCAATGTTGCGTATCTGGCAGACATTTGGGAGGGTGCCACTGAACAGTTTGTCAAAGCCTACAGGAGACAAGGCCAGCCTTCACCTTTGCAGATAGCAGTTGCAATACAGGAAGCCAAACCATCAGTTGTCATGTTTGACAGCAGACGCCTGGGGACCACGCATGCCACGTACCTGCCAGCTGTGCAAGATGCAGTCAGGCCCTTGTTACAACTCACTCAGGTTCTCCTGAGCCAAAGTGGCTGCTTGCTGTCATGCGATTGTCCTGAGCGTCAACTGCAGTTCCCGCATGAGCACGGCAGCGTCGACAGCATTGATGAAGCTCCAAAGGGCACAGAGCTGACCCACAACCATGCCGCACATCAGGGACGTCGTATTGTGCTGCTGCAAAGCACGCTTCTACTCCTCAAGCTGGTGACGTTGGTGTCAGCAGTGGAAGCCAAGTCTTCCAGTGCAGATGTAGCAAAAGAGGTACTGTGGGACACCTTGGCAAACATGGTGGAGAGGGATGGGTCTGAGCTCACTTGCCCGGATCCTGGGCCAGCAAGGAACCCAGCTTCAGCTTCCTCACAGCATTGGACTGAGACAGAACGTGATGTCTCCGTTGCCTTGGCAGCATTGCTGTGCACAACCTTGCGTCACCACATCCTGCAGCCAACTATTCAAGCTGAAATCTGCTGTCGCCTGATCCAAGCAGTGCTGGTTGATAGCTCAGATGTGATAGACTCACACAAGGCGCAGCGTCTTGCTGCCATTTTCAGGAGCCAAGGTACGGGCCCTGGCTCCACAAGCAGCTGAGATCCTTTCTGCTCTTGGCAAGCTGTGCCTTGAGGGCTGAAAGTGTACTGGTTGCCCAAAGTGATCAGATGTGTGCACAGCAGTGATGTGCTCTGTGTGTTTGCAGAGCCTCATGCCCTGTCGTGATAATCACACCTGCATGCCCTATGCAACCTTCAGGCCTGCTTGTTGCTTCCCGCTGGTACAACATATATTCCTGTAGGAACCTTGGTAGTGGCTCTGACGGCCTTGAAGTACAATGGGGAAGGGAAAAGGTACAAAGCCAGGAGTGCGTTCCTGGTGCTGCGGTGCTTGGTGTCCTCCAAATCCTTACCCAGCACTGCTACAGCAGAGAACATTACTACCTTGCTGCGCTTGCAAGGGCTCAGGAGGATTTCTGGCCTTCTGTGTCCTGTAACATGCCCTCAAGCGGCCCCTGCAGAAGAAATACTGCAAGGTGTGCTGCTGTTAGTGTTCTGGGGGTCAGCTTGTACTGGTGGAGGCACACATCACGTTGTAAGATGGTGGCATGTGATTTGTGCAGCATGCTGTTCAGGTCAATGCCTGCAGCTGTGGCCATGTGCTTGGAGTTACAGCCAGGTGCTTGCCACTGTTGTTCCCAGCGCAGAAAAAGTGACCAGCACAACATTGAGTGGTGCAGTGCTGTTCAGTGGTGTCATGTTGCTTGCAGTCTGGAGGCTGTACGACCCTGCCAGCATTGTGAGTGACATTAAAGACCCTGAGCTTGTGCCCCAGATGAAGTCCATGGCTCAGGTTGCGCAGCTTCTGGTGGACTTGGTCAAAGCCTCTGCCGCACAGCCAGGCTCCACAGTCCGCGATCACAGTGCCAGATCTGTCAGTCCAAGCATGACAGGAAAAAGCTCGGCCATACCCACAGCTGCATTGTGGCAGGACAAGTCAGCAATAGCGCTGAGAGCACTGTCTACTCTGAACTGGCTGAGCAAGCCTGAGCAGCTGCAGAAGCTTACAAGGGAAACTCCAAATCCTTCCAGCAGCGCCACCCAAAACTTCCAACTCTGCACAGCTGCCCATGAAGCAGTAGGAGAAGCGTTGTTGCGGCTGCTGCATTGTTGCCTGGCAGGTAAGCTTAGTGCACTCAGGGCACCTGTGCAACAGTCACTTATCAAGGTGTCTATGATGTCTTGCATGGGCTGGTGAACACGGCGACCTTGCGCATGCCCTTTTGCTTGCCCATAGCGACATGTCCCAACCTCCAAAATTGTCACATGAAAATTGAGAAGACACTTTCCTTCAATGATGCATGCCGCTTCATTGCAATTTCAAGGTGCTGCCAAGATGCTGGAATTCATCAACATGTGAGGCCTGCATGTTCACGTGCTTATTGGGGAATGCAACAGACCTGTCGCAGGCCATCTGCTGGACCCCAACATGGAAGTTGGGATAGCTATCAGCCGGGGTCTTCACCCCCTCATGCATGACTGGACTTCTAGAAGGGACACTGCAAAGGACCTCACTTTTGGCATCCTGGCCCCAATGTTTCTGCGCCTTGCAACTGATCATGAGGAGCTGTTAGCTTACCAGCCAGCTGTGCAAGAATCTGCTGATATGGTGGTCCAGCCCGAGCAAGCAGCACTTGTCTGGCAGCTTATTGTAGGTGAGCCCAAATCAGAGTTGTGAACATTGTGAATCTGCAATGTCCCAGTCTCATGCACAGCTACATGTGTGCCCAGTGGTTACAAGCCAGTGGCAGGATGTGAAGCTCTGTGCTTGCAACAAGCCAGCAGTATGTACAGTTATGTCATGAGGTATTGAGACAGGCCACCTTTAACTGCAGTCACACTGTGCTCTGTGTTGCAGACAGCATTGACAGCCCCTGGAGCTCTGTGGAAGGACCAGCAGTGGAAGCCTTGCATGCCATGGTCTCACATGACATCTACTGTCAAAAGCTGCTAGAAAGCGACACCATCAACTCGTACACCTTCCAGGATGTGTTGGTTGCCTTGGCGCCCTCTGCACAGCTCAGCTTTGGAGCTTGCTTGGCACGCCTGGCCACCCACCATTGGGATCTGGCCGCCAACAGAGCCAGAGGGTCAAGTGCCAAAGCAACAGAGTCTGCTCCCAGAGGTGTAAAACCAGGCAGCAGACTTTTGTTTCAAAGCACGCTATTCAAGATCTGCCGCCACATCAAAGAAGCTGTTCTGGTGGGGGTTCCTCTTCATCCGTCAAATGTCATATCTGCATATTACATTCTTGTCTGTGCATGCACAGCATATTTGACAAGCTGGGTTGTGCTGTCAACAAATGTCAAGTGCTTGCTACTGGGTTGTGTGCATGCACACCCTGCTGCACTGAATAGCTCAGCGGTGATTACCATTCCAATTGACTCATGCCTTCATTTCAAACAGCTTTGAAAGGCGTTTCCCTGCCTTCTTGATTAACAAACATTGTGATGATACTGATTACAACAGTCAAAACAAAAGCAGTGATACAATAGTGATAGTGACAGTCAAATTGTCAATTGTCACAAAAGCTGTCATGACAGTGCCAGTGATACAAAACTGATTGCAACAACCATAAACCATAATCATAGCAGCAGCAGCAGCAGCAGTAGCAATAACAAGCACGGTGAGAATGAAGACACAAGTGATAACAATAGCTAAGCTGATTGAATAGTTGTAATCATAGTCATGTATCCTTTCAGCTGTGCTGAGACTGCCCAGAAACATTCCTTTGTATGCTGTGCAGGTACCATTGCCATGGGACCTGACTCAATACGTCAGCCTGGCTCGCGTGCTGCAGCGAATGGCACATCTGCTCAAGCAGCAGCCATTGGACAACAGCTCAGTGCAACAGGTCAGCATCATTGCATAATGCTCTGGTGTCATGTTTCGTCTGCTGTTGGAAAGGTGATGCAGAACGCAATGTCGAGGGCATCAAGTGGAGTGTCGTGCAGCAGGCACGTTTGCAAGTGCTGTTCTGGGATTCAGCTTTCTCCTGAAGAATTAACAGGCATTCATGCTGAATCTGCGGGTGCTCCTTGCCCTGTATTGCATTACATACTGCAATAACCTGGTCATCAATTCTCAGCCGCACACTGGTTGCTTTGCTTGTTTGACCCTGACAAAGTGCTTTAGTGAGTGACCATTAGCTGACTACACCTGAGACTACTGAACACTTTCACAGTTGAGTGGCATGAAAGTGCAGGCTGTGCAGCGGACTGTGGGGATAAATCTTGTTAAGCTTTGGGATGCATCAAACCAGCCAGGACTGCAATTGCAGCTGGGGTTGGGGGGCCTACTGTTTACACAGCTGGCAGAGCGCCACTCCTTTGACTGCACTGGCAATGCTACCCAGGTCAGGGTGATATTGATTTTTGCCTTTGTTCTGCTGCATGGAGACCAACCTGACGTGCATGTTGGGCCTCCAAGCTGTTGTGGTAACTGCCTGTGTCTAAGCCTGCACACTGAAAGCCTCTATTAGCCTGAGATGCTGTTGGGTTTTCCTCAGTTTACTTTTGTGTTGAATGCCTACACTCAAGCCTGCACATGTGAGTATCTTGGTCTGCCGCTCAGAGAACATCCCGATGTGCCTTCCAGTATTAATCATCATCTTCTTGCATTACTGCATTAAACTCAGGCCGCCACATTGAAAGCCTCTAGCATGCACCTGCCATTCAATGTTGAACCTCTGTCTTGACCTACAGGAGCAATGCGAGTGCAGCTGCATCATATTAACATGATGGTTGGCACTTGCGTGATACCTCCACAAGAATTGCCCTACCATGCACCAGCGACTCAACACCAAACCTCTGTGTTGATATGCAGGAGCAGGCTGAGGTGCTTTTGAAAGTGATCAGTGCAGCAAACTCACTTGCCTTGTCTAATTCAGCATCACCAGCTTTGCCATCAGCTCAAACAGCTGCCAACAGAGCTTTAACCTCAGCTTCAGCCTCAGCCTCAGCCTCAGTCTCAGCTTCAGCTTCAGCTTCAGCTGCACCCACAGCCTCTAACCCACCTGCAAAGGCAGCTGCGCCATCACCCACTCCACCTGAGAAGCAAAATCGAACAGCAGCTTCTGCTACAGAGTCACCTTCAAGGGCACCCGCCATTGGTGTTGACTCTGGGTCAGACACACCATCTGAGTCCTGCTCAAATGACTTTCCTGATGTCGGGCTCATAGATGCGTCACCGCGAATGGTACATACATTGATGCTGCAGTGTCTCTTGCCATGCCTCCCTCCAGACCATGACTTTGGGCAGCTGGTGTATGCCCCCTGGATGCACTTTCTGGTGCTGAGCGCCGGCCAGATCCTGGACAAGTCTACTGAAGGAACGCATCTAGCAGCACTTCTGCTTCACATGCTGCCTGGCATTGAGCTAGCAGGTGAAAGCTGCTTTGTTGACTGTGTACTGTGTGCTTTGCCATCTGATGATCACCCCATCACCATGTCTCAAGGGAACCTCTTGCAGAGCTACATGTGCCCTGCAAAACGAAGTAACATGAGGTTGTCATCAGTGGAATCTGACTTGGTGTCTTTTGTGGCACGTCTGTGCACAACAATCCCTTTGCAGCAAAAGCTGAGTCACTGTAAGCAATGTTGAAGCAACTTCAGGTGCCAACAACCAACACTGATGCTTGCGAAGCAGCTCGCCTGCGCCTAGACCTCAAGTGTCGCTCTGCTGGTTTTCATGAAGCAAACCGACAAAGGCTGCTGATGTTTGTTCTGCAGCTCGCATGCGCCCAGACCCTGACTTGCCTGCTTTCAGCATAGAAGCACCCCTCAGGGTAGCTCAAGCCCTTATGCAGTACCTGGCACTGCTGATGTCAGCCCTTCGCCAGAGGCATGAACAGGCCAGACTGATACAGTCGGTCGCTCTCTCAGCTTCAAAAAGGCGTGAGAGGAATCCACAGCAGAATGTGCAGCAGCAACTGACTTCAAAGGTGATGGCGGCTGCTATTACCAAGGGGATATCCCGTGCATCCTACCGTGAGGAGCGCGGCCGGCCGGTGCCTGCCGGGCTGCCTCTGCACTTGAAGCTGACTGAGGCTGCTGTTAAGGACCTTGTGGGTGAGTTTGTCGCTGTCGCTCCATCTGGAAGTGCGTGCATCAGGCACGTAGGCTGGGCAATGGTCGTGGCGCTTCTCTCTTACAACAGACTCTTTTAAGGTCTTGTGGAAGACATGCGCCTCCCCAGTGGTTGAAACTCCTGCGGAAAGAGAAGTTCATGTGTCTGGGCTTGTGCTGAAAGGGAACACCATCTATGTGAGCTTGTGCTGAAGGAGACAAGTCATGCATTTGGAATGCATGCAGAAAGCACAACTTCATGAGCAACCTCCTGCGCTGCAGCCTGTGAAAGTTGAATAAGTAAGGATGAGTGGCACTTAATGGAATGCACGTTGGTACATTTTTTCAAGCTTGCCACGGTGTGCAAGAGGCTGCATGCTTTGGGCAGGACTTGTGCATTTGCATCGTTCCAAGTGATATTGGTTGCAGGTGTGCACCAGTCCATGATGCTCAGCTTTGGCTGCTTCCTGCCTATTGTCCAATGACTCGTCATTGTGCTGACACAAAACCACAAACAGGCAGCTGCTCTGGACTTTACATTCATGACCCTAGTGAAAGCCACATCTGTTGGACAGCACAATGAGTGACAGTGAAGTTGAGGTACTGGGCCTGCAGAGCTGGTGGTCCCGTGCCTGACACGCATGTGGAGAAAGCTTGGCTGGGAGGAAATCTTCTTAGAAGCTCAGCGAGGTGGTGACAGGCAAGCACAGCTGGAGCTGAAGGACAACATCGTCAGCATCCTCCGTGCCAGGGACGTGCCCGAAAACACTCTCGAAGACCTTGTACTGATCTTTGCTTACTTACTGGTGAGCAGCGCCTGTAGCGTGTTGAACAGAGTTGCTGGCTAGTTTCATTGGCTGAAGAGCAATAAGAGCTGAAGCGCGCAGTGTCACTAGACAAGGACTGCCTGGTTGCTGCACTGACAGCTGCTATGATTACCTGTACAGCTGCACTGATTACCTCTGCCCAAATGATGCCTGCTGCCTGTTTCGAGCACTGATGGTCCACAAGTGCTGGAGCAGTGACTTTGACAATGGTACTGCATCATGCAAACTGCCATTCCTTTGGTGCTAATCTTTTGCACTTTGTTCATGTTCACGGATGCCACATGTGACTGTAGCTGCGCTCTTGCACTCAGCAGCCCAGAACTGCACCTCAGCTCAAACCCAACAAGGATGGTTTGCTTCAGGAGGATACACCAGCTCATGACTCTGTCTTAGCAGCAGCTGCTGAGCTGGTGGCTGAAGAGGAGCAGGCAGCCGCCAAAGCAGCCGCCAAAGCAGCCGCCAAGAAGGCCAAGAAGCTGAGACAGAAGCTGAAGGCCAAGAAGGAGGCCCAGCCGGAGCCATCTGCTTCTGCTGCAGAGCCCCATGATGCACACACCCCATCAACTGAAGCTCAGCCATTGTCACCAGAATCCTCTCTGCTCAGCATGGACTTGTCTAAGGTCTCCTTGTCAGCTGCTCAGCATCAAGCTCAGAGTCCCGAAGCGCATGATCTTAACCAGCAGCAGCAGCAGCAGCAGCAGCAGCAGCTTGAGCTTGAGCTTGAGCTTGATGAAGCTGAGGGCACCAGTTTGTTTGTCTCTTCTGCGCTGGGTGCTGCAGCAGCACAAGAAAAGGATGCCAAGGCTGTGGCAGTAGAGTTGGAAGGCCTGCATCTGCCATCCTGTGACCAAGCTGCCGACAAGGGTCATACAGATGCTGACTTTCTGCAGCAGCTCTTCTGCTGTCCACTCACAAAGGTGAGCCATAATTTTGACACTCCTGCTGACCATTGCTGCTGTGCAGCAGCAATGCAATGCTTGGGTGGCTGGGTCTCAAGTCTGAAAGCGTTTCAGCTCGGCTGCACATGCATACTTACTATCTGGTTAGCCGTGCAGGCTCATTCCATTAGGCAGCACCATGCAGCAATGCTGTTACTTGGTTAGCAAGTGCACGGTGTCCTGGTGTTTGTATGGCAATGATCAGGTGTTCGTGCAACAAATACGCAATGCTGTGGTGGCTGGTGTGCAGGCCACCATGGTGGAGCCAACCATTGCTGCAGACGGGCACACCTACGAAAGAAACGCCATTCAAAATTGGGTGACTCACAGCCGCATGTCTCCAGTCACTGGTCACCCTTTGTCCCATACTCGCTTGGTGTCCAACCAAGCTGCTAGGGTGGCCATTGCCAGCCAGCTTGGTTGAGTCCAGTGAAAGAAGTTTGGTGAGCCGGCATGAGGGCAAGCCCAGGGCTGTTGGGGGCGGGTGTGATGCTGCCCTCTAATCAGGTATCTAAATACTCAGATGGCATGTCTGTAAGTTGTGGTAGACATAAGTGATGCTGTGCTTTCTTATTGGCATTCAGTGACAGTTTGATGGCACAGGTCAATAAGTCGCTGCGAATGCAGTGTTTGCACGCCTGCAGATTTGATCTCTTGTGCTGGACAGTACAAGTACTGCATGGCATTGTGTGCATGTGCCAACTAGGTGTCAATCACAGCACTCAATTTGCATGTATGCTGAGTCAGTAGGTGATTTACTTCAGACGTTGAGTGGGCATATATGCTGACTGGTGGTTGCAGGATAACATGACTTGGCAGATGATTGACAATTTGCTGCAAAAGCGACGCGCTCAGGTTGCGTACAATGTAACATGCCTCTAGACACTTATCTGATACCGATACTATAGGTAGCCAGTGTCTGCTGCTGTTTCTAAAATAAGTGGAGGATCATACAAAAATGTCGAAATGCATGTTTTGTAGTTCTATGTGTGTATATTGCAGCAATTGAGCTCAAGGATGTTTGCATTGGTGTCACAGACTATGGTTCAAATTGCTTATTCTGCAGTGCGCTTGAAAGATTATTGTGCTGGCTATACATGTTTGCATGCTAATTACAATGCACTAAGAACTCTGCCTAAGAATGGTCTGCCTTGAGGACCAGGCCGTGTCACTGAGCACGTTTCCAACTACATTTGCTTGTGCATGTCATCCTGCAATCACCAGAGTGAACAGACTGTAGGGTCACAGCTGTTACCTGAAGACATTGCTACTATCTAATTACTTGTTCAAGACACTGTATGTGCTTGACAATCACAGCTTTATTTGATAACACCAGAAAATGCTGAGCGTGCTAAGGCACAAGACATAAATGTAATACGTGAGGCTACTGAGCAACATTGGCTGGCAGTGCATTGCAGCAGCACACGTTGCAAACTTAGATGCCTGCTGTGGCAATCAGCGTCACGGCTGTCATAAAATGCTGCAAAATTTAGAACTCTGTTTGACTACTAAGTATGACTACTTGTCAGCTACAATATGCAATTCATCTGGGTGCCTAAGCTGCTGAAGCAGCCATGCTGAGAGTAACATGTGGCTCAGTCTCTTCCTCTTGTGGCAATTCTCTCCACTCAGGAAAGAAGTACGACTCATCAAAGTCTACCTCCTCGCCTTCATGGTGTTGCTGCATGAGCCAAAAACCAGATCATCAGCACCAAATGCTAAAGATCAAATGACAGCAACTCCATCTGGAACAAATACTTTGTGCACACAATGAGACATTTCGTGACAACAGACAGCACACAATCGAGTCATGTTCAACTTCACCATTGTGTTTGACTGGCAGACGTGAGCTAGACATATATATATACACAGGACTGCTGCGCATGACATACCTTGCCAGTAAATTCAGGACAGTAGTTGTAGATGAGCATATCCTGTTCTTGCAGCAGGTTGGCAGGTTCATGGAAGTTCTTCCTTGCCTCACTGACAAGGAAGTTTGCCACAGCTGCAGTGACTTGAATCTGCACGCACAGGAAAGACAATGGAACATGCAGCTCTATAAAATGGAAATGTCTGACATGGCAGCCTCAGTGCTGGCATCATCAAAGTTCTACATGGTCATAGATGACATGTCCCAACAATGGCAACAAAAAGTGCAACCCTTGGCGATCACAATGTGTATGACCACACTCCCTGTTACACAGAAGGTTGACCAGCATGGTGTGTGGATGCTGACACAGTCTTTGCATTAAAGCTGATGGAGCTGGGGCTTACCGCTTCATAGCTGTGGGGGACATGGAGGTGGGTCGCCCACTCAAATACATTCTTCTCTGGGTGCCATTGAGTGGCTGTCACCGGGTACTGCATACGAAGGCCATTCTCAGTTGACCAGAACCCAGTTGCTGTACAGGACCGATGCAACCTAGCACAATTGTATCTTTGAATAGAGACAGAGAGACACATGCACAGACACACATGCACAGCTGCACCAGCAGACATGCCCTCAAACTATACTCAAAATCACAGCTGCTGATCCAATTGTCACAGCGTTACAGAGACAGCTCCTGCTATAGCAGCCTCGTTACAAGCCCACCAGACAAGGATGAGTCAGATCATGCAAGTGGCAGCAGAAGGCCCAGCATCGTGTGGAATGTAACCTACAGGAAATGACCTCACCTTATGTGCTTCAATGGTGGAGATGTAGATGCGCTCATCCCTGTCAGCACTGAGAGACAGCACTTTGAAGAAGTCCTGCAGGTGGGGGTTTTCTCCGTAAGAGGACCATCGTACGCCTGCATGCAGCATTGTTGCAGTCAGCCAGCAGGGTTTTTGTATAGGCAAGCTGAAGCAGGTAGCACTCTTTGAAAGGAAAAGGATTGACATCTTGAGCCAGCCATGGCCAGAGGGGGAGGGGGGGGGGCAGAGGAAGAGGCCCCCAAAACATCAGGCTACAATAGAAGGCAGTGTGCCTGTTAGCCTTGACAGTATACACAGACGCTGCACTAACATGTGAGGCATGTTATCCACAAAACGGACGGACCCTTGCGCAATGTCAATACTGGCTGCTACATGTCATCGAAGCTGCCAAAGCTGAATACGCTTGAGAGGACAGCCAAGATATGCCACGGCTTCAGCAATGCATGAACAGCGATAGTGGACAACTGTGATTTGCTTCCGATTCTTCTGATCTAAATCCTTTGTGACAGAAACATCAACAAACACAACCGCGGGGATCAGCAGCAGCGACATTGGTGGTAAAGTGACAAACGCTGACAGAAACAGCCAGCAAATACAACACACGGATCATCAGCAGCAACTATGGTGGTAAAGTAACAAGGGCCAACAGAGATAGCATTGAACACAAGCAGAACTGGCAGTAATGAGGTGCAGAGTGGTACCATTGGAGTGATTCTCCATGGCAAATGGCTTCTCTTGTAGGCTCTTGCGCACCTTCTTGCTGAGACTGCCAAAGAAATGGCTCTTCTCAGCTGCTTCTGTGAAGTACAGGGGTGATGCATTGTCTTCGGAGTTGAATCTACAGGGGGGCAATATGCCTTCAGCTGACATGCATGCAATGTATGCTCAAAACATGATTGCGGCCCAATTGCAGGAGGAACTTGGAACATGTCCAGACTTAAAAATAAGTTGGAAAAGCAGAAGAGTCATTCAGCAATGCATTTTTGCGCATAGGCTGTAAAAAAAACATAGGACTAGCTGTGCTGAGTTGTAATGAAGATGGAATGCCAGCTGATGACTGATGCACTGTGTTTGTGTTGGTGGATGCAAGCCAGTGCAACAACCTTGCCAGCTTTCATATCTTGCTTCAACATGACGCATGCCCCTGACAGACAACAGCCCAAACTGCCATCACACGTCCGCTCAAGTGTGCATAACATTGTGTATGTTTGTGAGTCCTGTTCAGGATTGCAACAGTAAGCCTGCAGAGGGTCTACGCAGGAGCAGCAACAGCTGCAAATGGCATCAGCTGTAAGATGTTGGCTGCAGTTAGAAAGTGCTGACTCACTTGGAGAGAAGGGTGCTATTCTGAGCTGCTATGATGGTGAGCACCTCCAGTCCTAAGCATGTGCCATGCACCTGCAGGTTGCCATGTGTACTTTAACATGGTCAGGTATGTCAACACATTTGGGCACAGACACTGCCCAAACGGTTGCACATGGGCTGCTGCCAGCACTGTGCCGTGTGTCATCTGCTGAGGCACTCACTCACTCACAGGCACAGGGCCTTGACAAACAGGTAATGCCTTGTTATATTTGACACACCAACAACTTGCTTGCAGGGCTGTTGGCAAGTGCCCTGCACCCTTGTGCCACAAAACCAGCTTTGCTTGCATGAGAATTGCAAGATCAAGGGCTTCTTGGCCTCGCTGACAGTCATCTTTTCCTGCTAAAGCCAGAAGTCCTACCGGGAAGTAGTCCCCATTGTCATTGGCCTCGATTGCCAGCTTCAGAAGGTACTCTGTGTTGTCATAGAAGGGGTGGCCCTTGGTGAGGTTGCCAGAACCACCGGGCACCAGCAGACCGTTGATAGCATCAAATCTGTGGCACAACATTTGGTGCAGCACTAAAACTGAGTGCTGAGTGCAGCACTATAGCACAGACTGAGTGCTGAGTGCAGCACTATAGCACAGACTGAGTGCTGAGTGCAGCACTATAGCACAGACTGAGTGCTGCGTGCAGAGTGCAGCACTATAGCATAGAAGGTGCCCTGACCAGCTTATGTAGCAACACAAAGTTGCATGCACTTGCATGTGATTGTGAAGCAAGCTAAGCTGTACATGCATGTGTGCTTTGCCCTAGCTGACAATCTAGATGATGAATGGTGATTGCAAGGATGTGCACAGCATCTTGCTGATAGCGGCTTGCCCGTATCTGACAATCAGTTTGTGCAAGAATGCACGCAATGCTGGAGCGCAATACAACAATGCATGTACCAGCAGTATGTAAAGGCAATGAAAGCACCTTTTCCTGACTTCTGACTGAGGCAAATCATACTCGATGGGCACAGCACGTCCGCCAGCCATCTACATGCACAGCACTGAGTTATGGCATTTGTCCACACGACGCAAGTGCTTGAACCCAGTTTGCGTTCAAATGCATCAAGCCTTCAAGCAGTTCAGGCTATAGCATTTTGTACCATGGTGTAAACATGCAAGAGGTTAGGCTTCGAAGCCGCACAGTGCCTTGGCCTTACATCAACTGCTACAAGTGTGGACGAGGACAAGGAGGCAAGTGCAGCCAGCTCACACTACACGTGCAGCTGCAAGCATAGCCCTCAGAAGGTGGCTCAGTTTACCTCAATAAACTTGATATATGAGGCAGCAATGTAAGAATAGCCCTCTGAAGCTGGTTCGCCAGGCTGCATGTTGAGAGATGGTCAGCACAAATGGTTCTCAACACATCATTACTGCCTGTAGCAACTGGGTGGCCTCTGACCTGACTGAGCACACCAATCAGTGGTCTGTTGTTCACATCTTCACTGCTCTTGCCATCGATGTGCCGCAATGCTTTCAAGATATCTTCGTCATGAATCTTCCTGCGGCATAAAAGCAAGGCGCGTTCAGCCCAGACCGTTGAGTCAAAGATCTCCAGCTTTTGCGGCATGCAGCTAACGCCGCGTCTCACCTGGCGTAAACGATGACATTGCATACAAGCAATACAGCCAGTGCTGCTTGACGCCACTGCATGTTTGGTGCCGAGATGCTGCGATCAAAGAACTTGTGCGTTGACTGAACGCCACATAGGATCGCCGCATATACCTTTGCAATGCCCTTGACTATACCCTAATGACGTGATGTTTTTGCCATGGCAGAACCCTTCAAATGAACGGCTTCGTTTGATACTCACAGACAGATTCGCTTGTTTGTTTGGCTCGGACGCTGGAGCGCAATGGTAGGTTCGAGCTGCAAACGACATGCGGATGTGTCAGACGTTTTAACGGGTGGCGCGCGGCTGGCCGTATGCTCTGGTAAGGTTTCTTCTTCTTGACAACGATCTGCATCTTCGAGTTCTGCGAAATAACGGTTAGATAAGTCGTTGCGTGTCCGAGCGGTCGTTGACATCAGAGCGAAGGTTGTTTCATGGAGCCACAGCACAATGCTCGAAAGGGCCTCGCCAGGCGACTGTTTCGCAAGGTTTGCCTGCAGCGTTGGAACGTCGCTGCTGTTGATGTATCTGACTGCAAGACCTCACCTGTGCATGATTGCATAGGCCTCTGGCATTGCTGGTTTGCTACGGAAGCCAAGCAAGCGCCATGATGACCCTGCGCTAGAAAGTCGTATGCAGAGCAAAAGCTCAGATCCTTACTCTGTTGACCGACTGGCTTCAATAGACAGACAGAACTCAAGCCAGGTACTGCAGTAAAAATATGCATCAACTGTTCTGCAACGATGCAGAAACTTGACTGTTTGCTGCTGCCTCTGCTGCCAGCCAAAAGCTCTCAGCCTACCAGCAAAATGGCCGTGCAATATGCAGGAGGAACAAATCCCTGCACTGCACGTGGCTGCTGCCAACCCTGATCCATCAGCAGATCCACAACAATATCAGCAGGACAGCTTGGAAGTCGATGCTTCGCAATGGTCTCAGTCAAGGTCTGCCAGGCGCAAGCAGAAACGCAAAGACCATACTATGCAGTCCAGCCTGTCAGATGCAGGCTGTAACATCAAATGTACAGTGCAGCCAACCGAGCAGTTGATTGCAGCCAATGAGTCTGTAGACAGTGACCAGAACACTGCTGCTGTCAAGCAGACTGACAGCAGGTCAGCTGTTGCAGCTGTTGCAGCTGCATCTGGAGCTCAGCCACTTCATGCAAAGCAGCGCAGCAAGCAGCCAAGCTATAGGGCTGCTTCCCCCCTGGGCAAGAAGAAGGATGCAGGGGATCGAGGCAGAGGCAGCAACAAGATCAATCTGCATGGGAGATCAAACAGTCAAGCTGGAGGAGACGATGTAGAGGCCATCCAGATTGCAATGCAGGATGAGGCGGAGTTGCAAATCATGGTAAGGCCACCGCTTACACCTTCGATCATTGTCAGAACTGCTTGTTACCAGCCAATCCAGATCACTGTTGCTTCTGTTACCTCAGCACTGCGTGTGGCAGGGCCATACAGCTGTGCAAGCAATATAGACCCTTCCATCACTTTGACAACGTTGCACTTGCTGCAGATATTGCCTCATTTCCGCACGCAGTATTGGATCCTGTCTCTTTGTGTGCAGGCAAGCAGTGCTGTGAGCAGAGCACGAGCAGTCAATGCAGACTTTTGCCAGGTGGAGCGTTCTCATAGGTCAGGCAGCAGTGCAGGCCTCAGCCCTCGAAGAGTCCTGCCGGTGAGAATCTCTGCTGGGCATGAGCCTGCAACATTGTGGTTTTGATGGAGATCATTGTGCTGAACATCCACACTGTTTCCTCAGTTGTGTTCTCATAATTGATTATTCAACAATCTTGATATCTGTTATTGCTTGCTGTCACATGCAGGCATCATAATCCTGCACCATAGGCGGGCCACCATCAGTAAAGCCTGCAAACAATATTGTTAATTCTCAAGTCATGCTAGAACAGTTGCATATAGGTGCAAATGGGTTTGGTGGTCAGAGCGCTGTGAGTACTTGTCAGAATACAGCCAAGTTTGCAGTTATAGTTACCTTGTGTGCATACCGCAGGATTTGAATGCAGTATCAAGGACCTCTTCAGAGTCCAGATTGGTAAGCCAGCTCTCATCGGCCACAAGCTTGATCAGAGTAGGCTCGGCTGAGTTGCCTCAGCTGACTGATCCTGAGATAATTCAGAAGGTGGTGAAGAAGATCAAGGCAATACATGTTTCCTGTAACAGCGATGACAGCAATGATGTGATTCACATGCTGGGAAGCATTCAGGTCAGTGCAACAATCATTGACTTGCAATGATATTGCCAGTATTTTTTGTGATCTTTCCAGCTCATGAACAGCTGGGTATGTGCAGGGCAAGGTTTGTCTCTCGAGAGCAGTCTGTTCTGAGCATTCCTTAAACTGACTTGTGCACATTGCAGACGCAGGCATGGGCTTTTGATAATGTGCAGCTGTTTTCATAGCAGCCTGCACTTAAAGTGCTGACAAAAACATGCTTACCTCACTCTGTAGTAGCAGCAACATGTACAAGACGTGATAGATTATGTCGGACCAGTAGCATGCACCGCGCCTTACCTTGTCAATACACATGCCCTGCACTGAAGTGTAACCTCCAACACCTTAGTGAGTGAGGTGTAGCTGGACACTGCAAATCTGGTAGTGGCGTGGGCTTTGCAACGCTGCATGACACTGACGCAGCTGCATGCTGCATGACTTTGGGATAGGCTTCTGCCAGGGTTTTAAGCCAATCTGCCATGCAAAATGGCAAAACGGCACGATACATATGTGACTGACTATAGTCAGATGCATGATCAAGGCTGGGTTCTCTGCTGCAGGCCACATTGAAGGCATATGCTGCAGTGGAGCGTCTGTGGTTGATGGAACAGCCCAGCAGGGTGAAACACATCTACCTGTGCAAGTGCTTCCCAGGCACTGATGCCAAGATGGTGCATGCAGCTCTGTCCACCTCAAACAATTTTGTGGACCACGCAATCACGGTAAGCTTGAAACAGCAGGGCTGCCCTGCTGCTGTGTCCTTTCGTTCCTCTGATATGCTTGTGCTCTTTGATTGTCCTATAGAGATGTATGCTGTGAGCTTGTTCATGCACCTGCATTGCTGGTGATGCACATGCTGCTGTTGTGGCAGGATGTAGCATACTAGCATGTAGTGTGGAAAACCAGTTGCACAGTGCATGCGTCACGCTGACTAGCTTTGCTGTGGTTGCAATGTTGAGTGTACTATGCCTCTCTGCTGCTGCCTCAGGAGGCTCCTTTTATGATTGCCAGAACCTGTTCCCTCCCCTCCCCTCCAACTTTTACTGGCCATAGCCTGCTGCATCTCACCTCAACTCCCTAATCCTAAACACTAACCTCCTGTGCAGGTCAAGCCAGGCAGAACAAATCAGCAGCTGACCAAATGCTCAGAATTTCAGAGTAGGAATTATTGGCATGCAGTTTTGCGTTGCAGGAGGAGTTTCTGAGTCTGTTTATTTGTTTTGTAGAGCAGTCTATTTATTTGTTTTGTAGGGCAGCAGCTTAAATATGCAAAAGCTTGTTTTGGCTGGTCTGCAGGTGCTGGAGAGGAAGGGCCTGACGCATGTGCCGTCTGCATTCTGCCTCAAGGATGTTTTCCAGGTGTGACACTCTCTGTGAACTGCTGATGGAGCAGACATGTCCGCTTACCAAATGAGCTTGTCGAACAGTGTTTCCTGCAGGACCACGATTCTCTAAATTTCAAATCAACTTCTTTTCGGTACAAGTCGTAATTGTCCATGCCCTTTGAGAGACTGCATTGCATCACATCACTTTGACAACATGCTTGCATTTGGCATTGCGTCATGATCCCACTCATTCATGTCATCTTTGCCACGTCGCATTCCATGTTGCAGCAGGAAAGACTTGTCATCAAGTGTCTGTCTGTTGGCTGTGTGTGCTGCATAAACTGCTGTCTGTGTGCATTAATCAGCAGTGAGAGACATACCATGTGCTATTGTAGGGGGTACAGAAGATGGATGGATCCCAGTGGGTTGTGGTGTGGGACACATGTGCTCTGATGAAGGATTCGTGGGTTGGCTATCAGGTGACCCCCCCCCCCCCCAATATGGCCGTGCACAATAGCTTTCAGCAATCATTAGTGAACCAAGGCGTTCTTGCGCTTGCGCTTGTTATTGCACTTGCGCTACTTCACTGTCAGGGTTTTGAAACAAGGTGACTGAGCAGCGTTTATGACCCTTCCGGTTTCAAGATCAGGCAATATAGTCTGTTGTCAAGGCTGACGTTTGTGTCTTCATCTCTTGCATAGTATACACCAAGCTAAAGCTCATTATGCCTCCACAGAATCTGAGTGACTGCAACCAGTCAGCATACTGTGAAAGCTCACAACTGCAGTACCGTCTGTTTGTTGCTTGTGGCTTAATCAACGTTATGTGCATTCTGAACCTTGCTCTATAGTCAAACTTCTCTAGACCAGTAGCCCTACATCCAAGACCTAAACAAATCCTGTATCCTAATTTTAGCTCCCAGTCTTGCTGATTGATGCTGTGCTGCAGTTGCTGGAGGAGGTGAGCGTGTACCAGGTCATTCCATTCATGACACATCTGGAGCTGAATCACATCAAGGATGACAAGTCAGACCCTGAGAAGGCCCACAAGGGGCAGGAGGGTGTCAAGCTGGTCAACACTGGCTTGCAGCCTGAGTACAAAGGCCGTTTCAAGCTGCAGGCAAGCTGAATTTGTGGCTTGTTCCTATGAATTGGCTGGTGTTTGTGCCCACTGCTGTGAGCTTCATGACATCAACACAGTGAGTCGATAGGCAGTGCCATGGGGACAGTGTGGTGCGGCCTAAGTGCAGACTATCTTGCAAGCTGGAACTGATTGATCGCTTTGAACCTGTGCCAGCATTCGCTCTCGCGTCATCCCGGTTCACCCCGATTCAGCAGGCCATACAGCAGGCTTTATTTTCCCACCACCCGAAGTGTGGCAAGCACCGCGCTGCATGTCCATCCGGGACAAACCCGTACCTGCCGAAGACCAGTCCGAAAAACCTGGAATCGAACCGCCAATTGAAAACCCACCTCAAACCCTAGCTGACTGCCAAACAGGGCCTAGTCCACCAGCTGTCCTCAGGCTTTGCAAGCTGCAGGAAGCATGCATGTCACAAATAAACTCAAGATCTGCACGCAGTTTGCACATGTGCAGTTTTGGTGGGCTCCAAAGTTTCCCACATTATGGGCTCCTGTTTCAGAAGCTACACAAGTAGTCAAAGATGTTAAACAAGAAACATTGGCTGCTTTTGTACTCTCAGCTTGCTGAAGCTGCACCTCAGTTGCAAGTCCTCTGCACACTGCAAGGGCTCATCAGCACTGTTGTAGGGTTGCCAACCACAAGTGACTGCTGCATTGCTCATTGCTGCTGCTGCTTCTGTGCAGCCAGAGTATGGGGAGCCTCCAAATGCAAAGGACTTCTTGCCTCCCCTGACAGCAGATAGAGACAGCCACATTGGTGACGATCTCATCCTGCAGGTAAGCCCTGCCATGTTGCTAGGGTTTTGTAGGGTTGTGTCTCTCCCATACCCGGCTTTGAAATGCTGACCAAGGCCAGGTATATAATCTCAGGGTGGAGAGTGATCAAACATCATGTCGAGGTCACCACTGTGTCATATATATCTTTCGCCTTTTACTAAAGATATCTGAGCGGTGTCCTCACTAAGACATATTCACTAATTTTTAGGCGGCGCTTTGCGCTGCATACTCCAATAAACTTCCTGAAACCTTTCTGCCAATCATGTCACACACTATGCAATCAAACCTGCATCCACGCGTTGGATTGGTCGATGCCATGCAATTTATGTCACAAAGTTTGCTGGTGTTTTCAGTGAAACCCACGACGTGCAGTATGTGGTCAAGCAAAACAGAATGGAAATTGGCAATTCAGAAGGGTGACAAGCAGTCTAAATCTGTGCTGTCTATTATGTGTGCAATGGCGCATGCAGTGTGCTGCCTTTTGGGATAACAGGGCCCAGCAGCTGACCAAGCAAATGGTGTTCCTCACCAATGATATTGCTCTCACCAACAGGTGATCATTGCTTGTGACAGCCGTTCCTGTCAGCACTATCACTAAACAGCTGCTGGCAGCATGGCATGCATGCATCTTGATGTAAACAGCTTTTGTGTCAGCGTGTTGCCTTAGCACAAATCACATGCCGCTTGCTGCATTGTCACCAACTGGCAAATACAACCAGTCCTCCTCTGCATTTCTGCCCAGTGCTGTTCTGACAGCAGGACAGTTTTCAGCATTTGTGAGATGTGAACCTGGGTAACACGCCCTGGCTGTCTTGGCTGTGCTAAATGCCGTCCTGATTTTATCTGTAGCATCTCAAAGGTGCTTGGGCATGGACATGAAATATCAACATTACACTGCTGCTGCAGGGCGCTGGCGCTGGGCATTCAGACTAGTCAGGCACCTCACTGGCTCAAGCATTCATTCTCTTGACCCTCATTGAACTGACGCCGAAAGGTGTAGTCTTTCCTTTTTCCCTTCATTTCTGTTCTTTTCTTCTCGTGACCCTGACTGTTCGGCCTTCACAAGTCATGCACATCCTGTACAAAAGTTGAGTCAGACACAAGAAGTCTGTATGGCATCCGTTTCGTTCACTGGTGATCGAACATGAAGCTGAATTGGAGCTTAATGCCATGCACAGAATTTACAGCAGCTTGGGAGTCTACCATATTGATCTATTGTTTTGGTGTTTTGTTAGCTTGTATTCAGCCTCACAACTGTATCTTGAAGTATGTTGATGTTTTGTGGTTCCAGCTTGTCTGTTGTCGTGTAGTCTTGGCGGTGTTGCATTTTTAAACTGTTGGCATTTGCTTTCATAGCAATGCATTACATTAGTATGCTTGCACTTGTGCTTGCTTTTGTTGCTATCTCTAGGGGCTTGCTTTTGGAAACTCTGACTTTTCTATCTTTACGAGTCATGCAGACCATGTACAACATTTGAGCCAGACACACAAAGTCTGTATGGCATCCTTAAGTGAATAATATTGTTGATTGGTGATCTAGCATGAAGCTGACATGCAGTTGAACGTCATGCACAGGACTTAAAGCAGTTAGGGAGTTTACTGTATCAAACTGTTGGTGTGCTGCTTGGTTAGTTTGTACAATGTGTTTATCTTGAACATTGTAAATCCAGTAAGCTTGGCAATGACACCGCAAGGATTGCAAGTAAATTGCAGCAAAACGCTGTATGCATGTAGCAGAGCTGATGTAGAAGGGCCCACTGCCTGGCGCAATGCTAGCATTAGGAGGCTAGTTTCCTACACTATACCACACACTTTTACCAGGTGCTGTGTAATGTAAAATTTGCGTTGCAAGTGAGACTTCCAGCAACTGTTGCACGCATGAGCAAAGCAATAGTCGATGAGTAGCAGTGAAATTAGCTAATCCATGCTTTCACAATGAGCTTGACAATCATGGCCAACGTCAATTCTGGCTAAATGACAACATGTCCAGCTCAGCCAAACTTGTTCTGTCTGATGTCTGACTGCCAGCATACTTCCTCAGCACTCGCAACTCAGCCTGAGCATCCTCAAGCTGCCGTGCCAACTCAGGGCTTGCTGAGCTGCTGAGAGCATCTTGCAGCTCATCTTGCTTGTCTATCAGGGCTCCGAGAGTGAGATGCAGCTGTCGAATGCGCTCAGACTTAGCATCCTGAGAGTATGGCAGCTGCTGAATGCTGTTGGGCTGAGCATTCTCATCATTACCGACCAGCAGGGCCTGGAGAGCATAGCTTTTGCAGCAAAATGTGGGTCATCTGCCAAGTCATGTCAGCCTGCAACCACCAGCCAGCATATACGCACATGCAGTGCTGTGATCAACATCTAGTTGGCGCAAGCACACAATGTCATGCATTGCTTATACCATCTGAAGAAGAAGATGTCTCTGCAGGTCTGCCATCACTGCGTTTGTGACAACTCGTTGACCTTTGCCATCAAATTGTCACTGAATGCTAACCAGATAGCACAGCGTCAGCATATGCTTACAACAGTTCACACAAACGCCATGTGCACATTTGGACACCTGACCAAAGGGCAGCATCACACCTGCCCCCCAAAGAGCCCTGGGCTTGCCCTCATGCCGGCTGACTAAACTTGTTTCACTGGACTTGCCCAAGCTGGCTGGCAATGGCTACCCTAGCAGCTTGGTTAGACACCAAGCGAGTATGGGACAAGGGGTGACCAGTGACTGGAGACATGCGGCTGTGAGTCAGCCAATCCTGAATGGCGCTTCTCTCATAGGTGTGACCATCTGCAGCAATGGTTGGCTCCACCATGGTAGCCTGCACACCAACCACCACAGCTTTGAGTACTTGCTGTAGAAACACCAGGACATTGCGTACTTGCTCAACAATCAACTGCATGGCTGCACGGTGCTGCTCAATAGAATGAGCCTGCGTGGCTGACAAGGTAGTGAGTATGCATGTGCAGCTTAGCTCAATCGTCTTTGGTGTTGAGACCCAGCCAACCAAGCATTGCGCTGCTGCTGCACGGCAGCAGTGGTACAGATGAATGCCTGTCTGTCAGGAATGGCAATAACATGGCTCACCTTTGTGAGTGGACAGCAGAAGAGCTGCTGCAGAAAACCAGCATCTGTGTGACCTCTGTTGGCAGCTTGCTCACAGGATGGCAGATGTAGGGCTTCCGGCTCTACTGCCACATCCTTGGCATCATTTTCTTGTGCTGCAGCACCACCCAAAGCAGAAGAGGCAGAAAAGCTGGTACCCCCAGCTTCATGCTGCTGCTGCTGCTGCTGCTTAACATCATGCGTTTGAGAACCCTGAGCTTGATGCTGGTGAGAACGCTGAGCTTGATGCTGGCCAGATGAGGAGGAGAGCTCAGGCAAGTCCAGCATGAGCTGAGAGGATTCTGGTGACAATGGCTGAGCTTCATCTGATGGGGTGTGAGCATCAAGGGACTCTGCAGCAGAAGCAGATGGCTCTGGCTGGGCCTGCTTCTTGGCCTTCAGCTTCTGCCTCTGCTTCTTGGCCTTCTTAGCGGCTGCTTTGGCGGCTGCCTGCTCCTCTTCAGCGACCAGCTCAGCAGCTGCTGCTGAGGCAGAGTCATGAGCTGGTGCATCCTCCTGAAGCAAACCACTCTTGGTGGGTTTGGGCTGAGTTGCAGTTCTGAGCTGTTGAGTGCGAGAGCGCAGCTACTGTCACACGTAGATGTGAACGAAATGTGGGACTGGCATAACAGGACTAACAACTTGCAAGAGACGCTATGATTGTCGACAACATGATGGACTGTTTGCATGAGGCGGTATCATTGTCAAAGTCACTGCTCGAGCACTTGCTGAAGCATGAATGCACTCATGAGGCAGCAGGCATCATTTGGGCAGTGACCAGCAGTCAGACAGAGGCAACCAGTGCAGCTGTCAGGGACATCTACTGACAGTGCATGCTTCAGCTCTTATTGCTCTTCAGCCAGTGATACTAGGCAGCGACTTTGTTCAACACGCTACAGGTGCAACTCACCAGTACATAAGGAAAGATCAGCACAATGTCTTCAAGAGTCTTATCGGGCAGGTCCCTGGCACGCACGATGCTGCAAATGTTGTCCTTCAGCTTCAGCTGTGCTTGCCTGCCACCTCTTTGCTGAGCTTCTGAGAAGATCTTCTCCCAGCCAAGTTTCCTCCACATGCGCGTCATGCTGGGCACCACCCGCTCTGCATGCCAGTGCCTCAACTTCAATGTCACTCATTACACTAGCAAACAGATGTGGCTTTCCCTTGGGGTCATGTGTATGAAGTACTGAGCAGCTGCCTGTATGTGGTCATGCAATGACACAGTTCAGTGTCTTTGGACAATGGGCAGGAAGCAGCCAAAGCTGAGCATCACGAACTGGTGCAAATCTGCAGCCAATGCCTTTTGGAGACAGTCATGCAAATGCACAAGCCCTGGCCACAGTACACAGTCTGTTGCACATCATGGCCAGTTTGAGAAAGTGAATCGGTATGCATCTCAGCACATGCCACTCATCCTTTAATTATTCAGCTTGCACAGGCTGCAGCACAGATGGTTGCTCACGGAACTGTGCTTATGCACGCACCCAAATGCATGAATAATTTCCTTCAGCATGAGTTCACATAGATAGATTTCCCTTTCAGCACAAGCCCAGACACATGGACTTCTCTTTTGGCAGGACTTTCAAACATTGGGCAGGCGCATGCATTCCACAAAACCTTGCAGAAGCATTTGCAATAGAGAAGCTTCGATGAACTGTCCGGCCTACATGCTTTATGCAAACACTTCCAGATTCAGACGACAGCAACAGACTCACCTACAAGATCCTTGAGGTTAGCCTCGTTCAGCTTCAAGTGCAGAGGCAGCCCGGCAGGCACCGGCCGGCCACGCTCCTCATGGTATGAGGCATGAGATATCTCCTTGGCAATAGCAGCCGCCACCTTTGAGGTCAGTTGCTGCTGCACATCCTGCTGCTGTGGAGTCCTCTCACGCCTTTTGGAAGCTGAGAGAGCGACTGATTGGATCATCCTGGCCTCCTGAAGTCTGTGGCGAAGGGCTGACAGCAGCACAGCAAGGTACTGCAGAAGGGCTCGGGCCACCCTGAGGGGCGGTTCCATGCTGAAAGCAGGCAAGGCAGGGTCTGGGCGCATGCCAGCTGCAGAACAAACATGAGGAAGTATTGTCAGGGTCTTTGGTTGCTTCATGAATAGCAGCAGAGTGACATGTGAGGTCTGGCCGCATGCGAGCTGCAGAACAAACATCAGGAACTTTTGTCAGGGCCTTCAGTTGCTTCATGAGTACCAGCAGAGTGAGATTTGAGGTCTGGGTGCAGGCGAGCTGCAGAGCAAGCAGCAGTGTTGGTTGTCGGCACCTGTGGTTGCTGTGACATTGCTGCAGAAACTGAGCTGATGCTGCAGAGTGATTGTTGTGTCAGTGCATAGACATGTGACAAAAGACACCGAGTCAGGTTCCACTGATGACAACGAAATGAAAAGAAAAGAAAAGACTATGCCTTTCGGCGTCAATTTAATGGGAAGCCAAGTATCATACCAAGCTGCCCAGACTGATGACAACGACATGTTGCTAGACTTTGCAGTGCACATGTAGCTCTGCAAGACAGTCCTTCCACGCAAAATGGGTGATCATCAGGCACACAGAATGAACAGTGAAAAAATTAGTTCACACCTGCTAGCTCAACGCCAGGCAGCATCTTTAGCACAAGTGCTGCTTGCTGCGATCCTGCAGTAGACTTGTCTATGAGCTTGGCCCCGCCCACAAGAAAGTGCATCCAGGGCGCATACAGCCTCTGCCCAAAGTCATGGTCTGGAGTGAGGCATGGCAAAAGGCACCGCAGCATCAATGTCTGTACCATTGGTGGTGACGCCTGTATGAGTCCAACCTCAGGGAAACCAGGCTCAGCATTTAAGCTGGACTCAGGTGGTGCTTCTGACTCTGAGTCAACATCCATGGGAGGTGCCCTTGAAGGTGACACTGCAGCAGGAGCTGCCGTATGAGTTTGCTTCCCAGGTGATCTTTGAGATGATGATAGCACAGCTGCCTTTGCAGGTGGACCAGAGGCTGTGGGTGAAGCTGAGGCTGAGGCTGAAGCTGAGGCTGAAGCAACGCTGGAAGCTGTTGGAGCTGATGGCAAAACTGATGGTGCTGCATCAGGCATGTGGGCAATCACACGTGAGGTTGCTGCCCTGGTCAGTTTCAGAAGCACCTCAGCCTGCTCCTGTATATCAACACAGAGGTTCGGTATTGAGTTGCTGGTGCATGGTAGAGCAAATTTTGTGGAGGCGTCATGCAAGTGCCAACCATCACGTTGGTATGATGCAGCTGCACTCGCCTTGCTCCTGTATTTCAAGATAGTGGTTTGAAATTGAGTAGCAGGTGCATGATAGGAGCTTCCAACGTGGCGGCCTGAGCTCAATGCAAAAAGTTAAACTGGAAGGCATGTTGGGATGTGCTCTGAGCAGCAGACCAAGGAAGTCACATGTACAGGCTTGAGCACTGGCAGTCACTGCTGAAGCAAATACAAGGAAATCCAACAGCATCTCAGGCTGATAAAGGCTTTCAGTAACCAGACAGCTCAGACGCCCAACAGGCATGTCAGGTTGGTCTCCACACAGCAGACCAAAGGCAAAAGCAGCATCACAAGTGAGGGCCTGACCTGGGTAGCATTGCCCGTGCAGTCAAAGGAGTGGCGCTCTGCCAGCTGTGTGAATAGAAGGCCCCCCAGCACCAGCTGCTCCTTCAATCCCCGCTGGTCTGATGCATCCCAAAGCTTGACAAGATTCATCCCCACATCACGCTCCACAATCTGCACTCTCATATCACTCATCTGAGAAAGTGTTGGGTAGCCACAGGTGTAGTCAGCTCGTGGTCACTCACTCAAACATTTTGTCAGGCTCAAACAAACAAAGCAACCAGTCTGCTGCTGAGGATTGATAACCAGGTCATTGCGTTGTATTTAGTGCAACACAGGGCAAAAATCACCCGAAGATTCAGCATGAATTCCTACCAATTCTTCAGGAAAAAGCTGAGTCACAGCACTTGCAAACATGCCTGCTGCCCGACACTCCACTTGATGCCCTTGACATTGCGTTCTGCATCAACTTTTCCAACACCAGATGAAACATGACGTTAGAGCATTGTGCAATGATGCTCACCTGTTGCACTGAGCTGTTCTGCAAGGGCTGCTGCTTGAGCAGATATGCCATTCGCTGCAGCACTCGAGCCAGGCTAACGCATTTAGACAGCTCCCATGGCAGTGGTGCCTGCACGCATACACAGACATGTTTCAGGGCTATCTCAGCAAAGCTGCCAGGATATGTACCTATGATCGCTACTGTTCATTGCGACTGGCAATGATCATTAGTCCTGCTACTGCTACTGCTACTGCTGCCGTATGCTTATGGTTGGTGTAATTGTTGTTATTGTGATGACTATTGTCTCTTACCAGATTGACTATTGACTATCACCAGATTTGTATGAAAGTTATCATTGTCAAAACTTGTATGACGTCTGACAGTTTCCTGTCACTATCAGCACTGCATCACTGCTTTCGTTGGTATTGGTGTCACTATGCCACCACCATTGCTGTTTGGCAAGAAGGAAGGGAAGGCGCCAACTGAAGTTGTTCCAAATGAAGGCACAAGTGTGTGGAATGTTACTCATCGCTGAGCAACTCAGTGCAGCAGGGTGTGCATTCACAAAATCCAATAGGAGGCATTTGAAGTTTGTAAACAGCAAAACGAAGCTTGCCAAAGTATGCTGTGCGACGCATAGACAAGAATGCGGTGGGCAAGATGCATGACCCAAATGGATAAAGAGGGACCTCACCAGGACAGCTTCTTGGATCTGGCTGCAAATGGCCAGCAGCGTGTCTTGATACACAAGCCTGCTGCCTGGCTCTACAACACCTCTGGGAGCAGACTCTTTGCTGAAGACAGTAGACTCCTTGGCTTTGGTGGCAGCCAGATCCCAATGGTGGGTGGCCAGGCGCGCCAAGCAAGCGCCAAAGGTGAGCTGTGCAGAGGGCAGCAAGGTAGACAACACCTCCTGGAAGGTTTCTGGGTCGAGTGTGTCGCTCTCTAGCAGCTTCTGACAGTAGGTGTCGTGGGACACCATGGCATGCTTCCACTGCTGGCCTTTCCACCAGACAGCTCCAGCTGCTGTCAATGATGTCTGCAACATAGAGCACAATGTGACAGCAGAGAGAGAGAGATTACAATGCTTTAGCCAGCCAGCAAGTCTGATCACATATAAAAGAAGACAAAGGTCAAATGTGGAAAACATCAAGACAGTCTAGAACGAACAGTCAATCGTGGTCTGTCTTGATAATGTAGCTGTGTATACTGCTCGCTCATTGCAAGCACAGAGCTTCACACTTTCAGCTTCATGCAACTAGCGTGTGAGCACAAATGTAGATGTGCGTGCAACTGGGACATTGCAGAGAAGAAGACCAGAAGCAAGGTTCACAACACTGGTTTGGTCTTACCTACAACAAGCTGCCAGACAAGTGCTGCTTGCTCTGGTTGGACCATCTTGTCACCAGATTTTTGCACAGCTTGCTCGTAAGCTAACAGCTCCTCATGATCAATTGCTAGGCGCAGAAACATTGGGGCCAAGATGCTGAAAGTGAGGTCCTTTGCAGTGTTTCCTCTAGCACACCAGTCATGCGTGAGGGGGTGAAGACCCCTGCTGATAACTGAATTAACTTCCACGTTGGGGTCCAGCAAATGACCTGCAACAGGATTGACGCCTTGCCCATTAAGCACATGAACATGCAGGCCTCGCAGCATCTTGGCAGCACCTTGCAATGAAGCGGCATGCATCACTGAATGCATGCCTCTTCTCAACTTTCACTTGGAGGTTGTGACGATTTGCTGTGAGCAAGCAAAAAGGGCATCTGCAAGGTCACATTTGATCACCAGCTCAGGCAAGACATCATGGACACGCCGGTGGCTGACTGTTGCAAAGGTGCCCAAAGCGCAGTAAACTCACCTGCCAAGCAACAATGCAGCAGCCGCAACAATGCTTCTCCTACTGCTTGATGGGCAGCTGTACAGCGTTGGAAAGTTTCACTGGCACTCCTGAAAGGACTCGGAAGTTCCATTGCAAGCTTCTGCAGCTGCCCAGGCTTGCTCAGCCAGTGCAGAGTGGACAGAGCTCTCAGCGCTATAGCTGACTTGTCCTGCCACATTGCAGCTGAGGGTGTAGCCCAAATTTGTGTCGCCGCGCTTGGACTCATACCAGACCTTGAACTTGCATGTGTGGCCCTTAAAGCTCTGATGTCTGCGTCTTGGCTGCCTGTTCCAAATGTGTTTGAACCCTGAGCAGGCAATCTGGAGCAGTGATCAAGGACTGTGGAGTCTGACTGTGCAGTAGAAGCTTTGACCAAGTCGACCAGAAGCTGCGCAACCTGAGCCATGAAGTTCATCTGGGGCATCAGCTCTGGCTCTTTGCTCTCATTAACTATGCTAGGAGCATCGTACAGCCTCCAGGCTGCATGCACAATGACACTGTTGAACAGTACAGAATCAAGGCAACAAAGTTGGCAAGCACATGGCTATGAATCCGAGCACTTGAAGATAGCTGCATGCATTGACCTGAACAGCATACTATGCACTTCACATGCCACAACCGTACAACATGATGAGCGTCTGCAGCCCTACGACAAGTGGCAGCACACCTTCTTGCACATCATCTGCACAGGCAGCTGTAGGCCCTAACACAGGACACAGAAGGCCAGAAATCCTCCTGAGCCCTTGCATGCGCAGCAAGGTAGCAATGTTCTCTGCTGTGTCAGTGGTAGGTAAGGACTTGGAGGCCACCAAGCACCGCCACACCAGGAACGCATTCCTGGCTTTGTTCCTTTTGCCTTCCCCATTGTAGTTCAAGGCTGCCAGAGCCACTACCAAGGTCCCTACAGGAATATGTGTCATGTCAGCGCAAAGCAGCAACTTAGCCTCAAGTTTGTATACTACATGCAGGTGAGATTATCACAACACATTTCGAGGCTCTGCAACACATACCACAGAGCATATCACTGCTGTGCACACATCTGGTCACCTTAGGAGACCAGTACACTTATAGACCTCAAGACACAGCTTGCCAAGAGCAGGAAGGTTGCTGCATGTGGAGCAAAAGCCGATACCTTTGCTCTTGAAAACGGCAGCAAGACTCTGCGCCTTTTCACAGTCTATCATATGTGATTTCTCAAGCAACACCGCGTCAATCAGGCGACAGCAGATGTCAGCATGAAAGGTAGGCCGCAGGATGTGCTGACGCAAGGTCGTGCATAGCAATGCTGCCAAGGCAATGGAGACATCACGTTCTGTCTCAGTCCAATGCTGTGACAAGGCTGAAGCTGGGTTCCTTGCTGGTCCAGGATCCGGGCAAGTGAGCTCAGACCCATCCCTCTCGACCAAGTTTGCCAAGATGTCCCACAGTACCTCTTTTGCTACATCTGCGCTGGAGGATTTGGCTTCCACTGCTGACATGAACGTCACCAGCTTGAGGAGTAGCAGCGAGCTTTGCAGCAGCACAATCCGGCGTTTTTGATGTGCAGTATAATCGCAGGTTGGTTCTGTGCCCTTTGGATCTTCATCAAAGCTGTTGAGGCAACTGAGCTTATGCTGCACGAATTCGATTTGACGCCCTGGATTGTCGCATGACAGCAAGAAGCCACTTTGGCTCAGGAGACCCTGAGAGAGTTGTAACAAGGGCCTGACTGCATCTTGCACAGCTGGCAGGTACATTGCATGCGTGGCTCCAAGGCGTCTGCTGTCAAAAATGGCATCTGATGGTTTGGCTTCCTGTATTGCAGCTGCTATCTGCAAAGGTGAAGGCTGTCCTGCGTGTCCCCTACAGGCCATGACAAACTGTCCTGTCGCACCCTCCCAGATGCCTGCCAGATACTTAAAATTGGCGCCTGATAGGTTGGCCTGGTGATAGGCCTGCCAAATGTGTAAGGCAGCAGATGGCCTCAAGGTGGCTTCGAGGCATACAGTGCCTGTGGAACTGCCTGGGAACTGCAACAAACAAACCAACTGCAGATCGGCAGTGGTTGAATGCTGACGTGCTCGCGTGTGGCTAGCATTGCACCAAGTAGACAAAGATAAGTCATAGTAGACCTCGTGCAGCTTCTTTTTTAATTCGACAACTTGGCCGTCGCACGATAGCTGACAATCTTGCTCTGAAAGACTGTATTGCCTGCAGAACCGCTTGAAGACAGAGCTTGCAAATGTGGTTGGCAAAGTAGCAATGTCAAGGTGTACTCCTGGGGATTCCTGCACGCGCAGTCAGTATCATAAGCACACAGAGGGCATGCACAGATGTCGACTCCTGGTTTGACATTCCACCAACAAACTCACCTTGCAGCTGACCGTAACTTGGACGGTCATGAGGGACGATGTGTGGAAGTTTGCGGGGAACTAGGACCTTGACACCAACCGCTCGCGACTCTCATCATTGGAACAACCAGACGTAACGCCTGCAAAACCATTTCTGTGCAGACAGTGCCTTTGTGATCAGGGGTGTTAGCTGGCTTAAGGATTGTACTCGCTCTCTAACTGTCAGACAGATTCTGATGCGAAGCCCGCTTTCACTCACATATGCATGCCAATACGCAAAAGCAACCAGCATTCAGTCTGAAAGGAAGCGCCTGTCGGTGGTTAACTGCTGCAGCAGCTATTCTACATTTTCAAGTCGACAACAATATTAATGTATGTACCGGTCATATGCAATTACGTAAAACATATCAGATTACATTGGATTATCTTGTCCTGAACAGTGCAAACATGGTAAGCTTGATGATGACACTGCATGGACGGCAAATGAATACCACACACTTTCACTGGCTAAACATAAAATGAGGTGCTGTGTAAAATTGAAGCAAATTTGTGGTTGGGAGTGAGACTTTCAGCAACTTTTGCACACATGCACAAAGCAATAGTCAATGACTAGTAGTGAAATCAGCTAAGCCATGCTTTCACAATGAGCTTGACAAACATGGCTGATGCAGTGATGCTGGAGTAACTGCCAACCTAAAATATACAGCTGACAACAACAGCATGCAGCATAAACTAGGCCTCAACGCGTCTATGGTAAGCACTATTTGTCAATTCTGGCGAAATGACAGCATGTCCAACTCAGCCAGACTTGTTCGACCGGATGTTTGACTGCCAGCATACTTCCTCAGCACTCGCAACTCAGCCTGAGCATCCTCAAGCTGCCGTGCCAACTCAGGGCTTGCTGAGCTGCTGAGAGTATCCTGCAGCTCGTCTCGCTCATCTATCAGGGCTCCAAGTGTGAGATGCAGCTGGCGGATGCGCTCAGATTTAGCATCCTGAGAGTCTGGCAGCTGCTGAATGCTGTTGGGCTGAGCATTCTCATCACTATTGACCAGCAGGGCTTGAGACAAGAGCTGCCTGGCAACAGCAGGGGCCCTACAACATATGGGCAGTGTTGCAGCCAGTTCATTGAACAGCGCATTGCAATCACATATCATAAACTTTCATGAATGAAGTGCAGGCCAGCAGCAGTTGTGCCTCAGCACCAAGTGGAACGTAAAGGGTAGACAGAGCACGCCATATGCCTCTGTCATCTGAAGAAACGTACACGCTGTGCTGTGCTTTGCTCTCAGAGCGTGTGCATGCTAGCATTCAACATAGCATGCCAGGCCATGTCAATTGCATGTCATAGTCCTTGGGAACAGGAACAAACAGGCAGGACTGGGAGCAAATAGGCGGGAATGGGAGCAAACATGCAGCAATGGGGGCAAATAGGCGGGAACAGGAGCAGACAGGCGGGAATAGGACCAGCATTTGCAGTGGCAACATTGCCACTGCATTCATGCACATTTTCAGGCAGCAATGACCAGAAAGCAGTCAACTTGTCATGTACTGCAATGTGGCACGTCATGAGCACAGTGCACACCTGTTGAGCGATTTGCCTGATATGCTGAATGTGGAAGCGCCGATGGCCTGACGTGTACTCTCAAGCTCAGCCAGCACAGAGTCAGCAACAGACTGCAGGTGCTGAAGCTGCTGCTCAGCACAATCGTATCGGGTCTGCAGCCCTGCACCCAGCACGACTCTTGGGTTAAACATGAACAGAGCTGAAAGCCCTTGAGAAAATTGGATGATGTTATGTTGCACAACATGTGCAGCAAGCGCCTGCCTTCATGTTGCAGATAGCTAGTCAGATTGACCTGACAAATTTGCATCATTGTGCCATGATTCCATGGGGTTAGAGCAAAGCATGCACAGCCAATGCAGACTTGTGCTGTCCTGGTGCTTGATAAGATTCTCAAGTCACATATGATAAAGCAGAATGTCCATGTGTCTTGCTTATGCTTTGCGTTCACAGTGGTTTAACACACAGCAGTCGCCACATACCCTCAAGTTCCTGCTGTTTTGCATCACGGGCTGCTCGTGACTCATTGAGCTCCCTCAGCAGCTTCTGAGCGCTGCTGTGAGAGTCAGCGAGCGCTGTCTCAGCTGCCTGCAGCTGTTCCAGCAGCTGCGCTTGGGTGTGGGCAGCTGCTGCAGAAGCTGCTGCTTGTTTCTGCAGGCGTGCTGCTTCTGCTTGCAGGGCAGTCTGGGCCTCTTGGGCCATCATGCACTTATGCTCCCAACTAGATGCCTGCAGTTGGCATCCCTCAGAAAGACACCTGCTGAAGCCGTAAGCGACACACGATTGCATTGTGGTGAAGTCACAAGCGTGTGCAGAGGCATACCCATGCAGTCATCAGCATGTGTCACAAGGGACTGCTTCCTTCAAACTGTAATGACTGTAAGCAGTCAGTAGGCTTTCCAGCTGTGTGACAGGCAGTGATGGGTGAGTGGCTGTAGCAACAAATGACAACTGACTAATGACTCTTGTGGCATCCCAATCATGACCATTTTAGTGAACACAGAATGACAACCAAAACAACAGGGAGTGAAAATGAACAGACAGTAACTTGCCGACTTGCTATGCTACACAAACACTCACCTCAGACTTGAGCTCCCTCACAAGGTTATGCAGGCGTCGTTTGTCACGTTCCAGCCCAGAACGGCGCTCCTCGCTCTTCTTCATCAGGCCCTCCACCCTCAGCGCCCTAGACTCAGCCTCAGCCACAGTCAGCTTCTGAAAGCCGAGCTGCTGCTCGGCTGTCTGCAGTCTCTGAGTTGCGTGGTTGAGCTGTTGCTTGGAGGAAGCAAGCTGCCTTTCCAGAGGGGCAGTTGCTGCAGCTGTGCATGTAGTAAGGGCTTCTGCATGCTGTTGCTGCTGGAGGCTCAGCTGAGTCAACAGGCCTGAGTTGCGAGCTGTGAGCTCCAAAGCATCTGTGCTCTGCTGCTGATGCAGCTGGTGAACCTGAGAAGCAAGGGATGAGTTCTGACCAACGAGCTCTGAGACGCGAGCTTGAAGTTCTGATTCACATGCCACTGACTCAGCCTGTAGAGTCTCTACAGTTTCATGAGCGTCTGTCAGTTGCTGCTGCAGCTGTTTTCTGTCCTGCTCCTGCTGAGCAAAATTTGCTTGCAGCTGCTCATGCTCTGACATCCCAGCTTCAAGCTGTTCCTGCAGGTCTGTCTTGACAATACTGATGCTTTGCAGCTGTGACTGAAGCTGGCTCAGCTCATGCTGCTGCAGAGTCTGAGCTTGCTGAGCTGCCTGGGCTGCAGTTTTCAGCCTTGCCTTCAAGCTGGAGTGCTTAGCTGCCGCCTCTATCTGGACCTGAACAGCACCATTGTGCCAATCTGGCCTTTAATTTGTTTCTCAGTAGCAGCTTTGCCTAATGGCTTTTTCAAACGCCATTAGATGGTTTAGCACTGCAAGAGATGCCTGCTTGCAATCAATTGGGACTGGAATGGTCAGTTCTGTCTGTGGCTTGGCTGTGTCAGGCCAGCAAGGATAGAGGGCAGAGATAGAGGGAGAGGTTATATCAAGAAGGCAGACTGGAGAGGCAGAAGGGTCTGGCAAGGGCAAGGCAGAAGACAGATGGGCAGAAAGCACACTGTCAAACCACAAGTTACACGTGGCAAAGTCTCCTGGTGCGTGGCCACAATAAAAAGATGGAACAAGATGACACACATGACACATGCATGGTGACTCCCTCTGCTGTTGCTGTACTGATGCATGATGCTCATGCAGAACTGGTTACAACCAGCTTGAGTTTTGGGCTCGTTGAGTACCTGCTGCAGCTCTGCTTGAGCCTGTGCCATCTGCTGCTGGAGGGTCTGGATTTCACCCCCCATGGCATGGGCTCGAACCCCACTGTCTGCTACTTGTGCCTCAGCCAGCCTGAGGTGCTGAGTCAGCTGCTCAGCCTGCATCTCAACCTCGAGCAGGTCCTGTTGCTTCCCTGTGAGCGCTGAAGCTACAGCAGCAGCTAGCTCAGCCAACCCATTGAGTTGAGGCAGCTTATCAAGCTCAGCCTGCCTGCTCTGAGGCTCCTCAAGCAACACAGTATGGCTCAAGGCCAAGCTTGAGTCTGCTGGCTGAGGTTTGAGTTGAGGAAAAGCTTGGGCAGCGGCTTGCAAGGTGGCTTTGGCTGTTGCAGAGTCAGATGAGTAGCGTTCCAGCTGCTGAGTCAGCATGCTGAGCTGTTGTTGCTGAGCAGCGCTTGAGCTGATGACAGCCTGTACGTGGGAGATGACTAACTGTGCTTTGGCCTGATCAGGCAACCCTGCAGCCATTTGCCTGTTTAGGCTGCATGGCTCAGCCCCCTGGGGGAAGGCAGGGCTGATGGACCCACCAGAAGAAGACTCTGCTAGGCTGGCGAACAGAGCCTGCAGCAGCTGACTGCTTTTGCATGACTCATCCTGTTGAGTCTCGAGCTGAGTACTCAGGGACTGAGCTGCTGACTCAGCCATGAGGGCCCTGGCTGTTGTTTGCTCCTGCAGAAAACATTCATGACTGGGTGAAAGAGAAAGACATTTCAATGCCAACAACAGCCCCTTATTCCTGACAAAGAGGCTCCTTGTTGCTGTGGACTGTGCAAATTTCATACATACAATGATTGGCGTCATACAAGGGTGAATGTTATCTGCACGGCTCACAAAGCAAGTAACTTGCATACCAGTCTACCGCACCGTGCGTTGTTGCCAACACAGCATCAGAGGCCAGAAACCTTGTTATGCTAGAAAGGTTGATTGCCTAGTGGGTACGCTTGCTTGGAGTTCTCAAAGCAGCCTTGTGCATAGGATCCTGCTCAGTACTGTGTTCCCTGTGTTTTGTGCATACCAGTACTCTGGGTGGACATTCACGCAATGCTGGGATCACTGAGCTGCATACCAGTTGTTTGGTGAGAGTCCCATTGGCATCTTGCAGCTCGTTCCTGATTGACTCAGCAGTGACTGATTGCTGTCCCAAATGCCTGCAGGATGCATAAGTTCAGCTTCTGACCCAGCTGCCTGTCGTTCAACTACTGCTGCTGGACAGTTGGAACGTGTGTCCCAGGGTCAATGTAGGTGTATCAAGGAAAATTGCGTGTGCATTTCAAGAGAGTCGTGTAGAGTCTTAAGTGCAAGATGTGCTAGGAAAATGTCTGTGCAGAAGAGTGTGTGTGGTCATCACCTGAGTTGCTCTTCCTTGCCAGATGACTCATTGACCACCTGGCTGTGATCCTGCTGCAGCAGCTGCTGGTCTAGCCTTGCCTGATCAAGCTGCTGCTGGAGGCCCTGTGCCCTGCCCTCACACATGGAGGCCTGCTCGTGCTCTGATGCAAGGCTGCTGCTCAGCTGCAGCAGCTCAGTCCGAAAGGCTGACACAATCTTAACAGCATTTGTCTGAGCTGCCTTTGCATCCTTGGCCTGCAACACAGCTCTTGAGGATTTGGATGTTGTCGACACTGTTGACAAAACACGTTCTTCGTGAGCTTATTTCTGGTGTTTCCACTTTAGGGGTCTGTCTTAGTACATCAGTATTAAATAGTGAGCATATAAGTAGCATTCTGCATGGGCACGCTTGATTACAGGGTAGATTGCCAGAGTGCATATGAATCTGAAGTGACATTGATGTGAGTGTGTACTCACATCAATGTCAGTGTGCACTTCCATCAGCTGTCTTGGCATTGTCTCTGAGATCAAGTTGGATTTACAGCCCAACACTGCCTTTCTACAACACCTGTGCGTTGTGAAAGTGCAGCGTGTTGTCTGAAGCTGTGTTTGAAACAAAGACGCATTACATAGAATGACAAGCAAGCTCTTGCGTCTGCTGGCATCAGCAGCTGGACAGCAATGTATCCACAAGCTTGGACGCCGATGATTACGGTGTTTGAAGAAGAACACAAGCATGAAGGGTACCTCAGTAAGAGCCCGATGCAAAGCACACTCAAGCTCAGAAGCTTCAGCACGCATGCTGCCAATGCACGCCTTCTGTCGGGCGATCTCCCCCTCAGCAATGGCCTTTGCCTCTTCTTCCTGCCTGAGCCGCCCCTCCAGGCGCTCCTGGGCCACCCTCAGTGACCCCAGCTGCTGCCTGTGCTCCTGTGCTTCCTCTTGCCACCTGCACATCAGCAGAAATGGTGCAGATCTTAAGATTCCATCAATCATTCATAAACTGCCTGCTACTGCACTGTCTGCTCACTTGTGCCTAGCTCACCCACTTTCCTCAGGAGCATCTTCCAGGATGAAGGATATTGCTTCACCAGATTTTTAGGCAGCCATGTACAGCTTGCTGGCGTGGAATGCATTCTCTATTGAACTTCAAAACAAGCCTGATGGGAGGGAGCTGACTGGCATCTCATGCACCTGATGCCTGCTGGCTAAGCTTGTGCTGTACTCACTGCTGTTGCATATCTTTATGCACATATACGCATTTGTATACGTATCATAATGTGCATTGATATTGGCAGAGCATTCTTCTCATCCCTGGCCAAAGCTTCCAGCCTTTTGATGCCCCCCCCCCCCCCCTCTTATTTGAGAGGAAAGGTAGGAGCATGAACTTCATCCTGGGCCCAGAGGTGCCCTTGCTGAACAGTCATAAGAGCAGCCTTTCAGGACAGAGATTGTCGCTCCAAGGGTCGTGGCAACCAAAGCTATTCCAAAGCAAGCACAAGCACAAGTTGGTCAATGTCTCACCTGTCATGCTCAGCCTGCACTTGCTGGATGTAGCTCTGCACTTGCTTCAGCACCTCCTGTGGATCCACTACATCTCTGTCTGCTCCCTGCAGCTCTTCCTCTTCTTGCTGCCACCTGTCCTGCTGTGCTGAGGTGGCTGGCATCACGTTTGAAATGGTGCGCAGGACAGACTGCAGCAGCGCTGAGTGCTGTGCCTGACTGTCTAGCTGCTCCTCTAGCGAGCGTAGGCTGCTTGTTGCAGCATCCTGCAAAACTGATGAATGGTTGGCACAACAGTGTAGACCAATGCTTCATTGGCAGATCAAGCCACCTCACCAACAACAGCCAAACAGCGCGTAGTGCTGTCAGCAGTGCAAGATCCTGAGCACAGCAGGCAGTTCACAGCGCGCATGTCAGTCGGTGATTCTCTGGTACCCTCACCCACAGCTTGAGCACATTGACAGTGCTGCTCAAGAGCCCATCATGACATCTGTCCAGTTGTTGGAGCAAGGCCTACCTGCTGGAGAGCTGCATGAGAGGCAAGGCGGGTCTTGAGAGCCTGTAGCTCCTCATGCAGGCCTGTGACTTGCCCACATGTCTGGTCCACCTGGGCCTGAGCACGGCCAGATTCCTCCTTTGCCTCCTGCAGAGAAGTAAACATAGCACTACAGCAAACAGGACAAGACACAGATAACATGCATGCAAGCCTGTGACTTGACCACAGGTCTGGTCCACCTGGGCTTGAGCATGGCCAGACTCCTCCCTTGCCTCCTGCAGAGAAATGAATACAGCACTACAGCAAGCAAGACAGGACACAGATAGCATGCGTGCATGCAGAGCGCAGCCACTGAGTGGTTTGGAAGACGCATGGTGGCTTGCTGTGCCTAGTCAGCCCTTCATGCTGTGCCTAGTCAGCTCTTCATGCACGGTCCTGCTGTTTCAGCATGTGCTAAAGGTGAGAGTTAGGTTGTCTCCACCAGCTTGCATATAATGTAATGCACAACAGGGCATGTTAAACTCCAGACTGTCTTGCTATTGGCATGATGCAATGGTGCCTCTAGACTCTGGCTTTGCATGCTGAGTGGGAAGACCAAGACAGGTGACACACCGGTGGGCTTATTTGCCTTGAACTGTAAACCCAGCAGGGCCAGAAAGGGTGGCACAAGCTGCAGAGAGTGAGCTCAAGAGTAACAGCTAGTTCTTAACACAGCAGTGCAGCTGCAGGTGTTGATGGAGAGGGATACAGAAAAGTAAAGAAAAGACTACGCCTTTTGGCGTCAATTTGATGAGAAGCCAAGTGCTGTACCGGGCTGCCCATCTGAGAGGGATAAGGTGATAGGCCCTTTCTGTGAGGGGCTCCAAGGTGTACCTTTGCTTGTTTCTGCACCTCAGCTGCCTCCTGCCTGGCAGCTTTCAGACTCCTGCCAGCCTGAGCAAGCTTGACAGCGCTGCGGTGGCCCTCAGCCTCGCACTGACGCACAGCCTCATGCTGCTGCTGCTCTGCATCTGCCAAGCTCTGCTTGAGCTTCAGCAGATCAGAATCTGCTGCTGCCTTGGCTTCCCTCAGTGACTTGTTGGCCTTTCTGCGTTCCTCTTCCCATGCCTGCAACATTTTTTGGATTTAGTCTTGATAGGCCTACAGTGCAAGGCATATCCCGATGGTTGCCAGCATAGATTGCAAACCCTGCTGAGGCTACGGCCCTACCCTGTGAGGGGGCATTGACTCTTTTAGATGCCTGCAACATGATGATGCTCACTGCATTTGTGCATCATGCCGTAGAATATGTTGTGAGTATGGGTGCAAGTGATGCCAACAGCCGGCATGACAGACTATGACTGTAAAGAAACAGCATCTTTGCTGCCTTCGTAGACCTGTCGGCCTTCTTGCACTCACTCGCACCTGCCTGCAAGACATTGAGTGAGGTCACAAGTTTCATACTCCCAGCGTTGAGCTGTCGGGCTTGAGCATTTGCAGCTGCAGTTGTTGAGATCCTTGCTGAAGAGCTAGATGGCCTTGTGTGGCACTTGCAAGCAGCAAAGGAGAAGAGGAAGGATGACAGGGTGACAGACCATCAACTGACAATCAACAGACCGTTGACTTGCTCTTCTTCCTGGGCTCGGCCTTTGTAGCACGCACCACCTCTCCAGGATGTGCAGTCAAGGGCGCATGAACACAAAACACCAGCCTAGCCGGAGCCTGATCAGGCATCACACACCCCACAGCATAAGAATCCCCACAGCACAACAATCCCCCCAGCATGTAGTGCTAAATACACGATTGGGATTCAGCCTGCCTTGCAGTTTGCACTATATGCCTTGGACTTTATACGCTGATGTGAAGTAACATCAAGCAAATGCTGATCAGACACGGCCTGCCAAACCTTGCTGGATGCATGTGCCTGTTTCTGCAGAGCTTGGTGCTGCCCTTGCAACTCAACCAGCTGAGCTGCAGCTTCTTTGCTCTCCCTCTTTAGTTGCGCCTGCAACTTCAAGAGCTTGAGCAAATATGCAAGTGGTGCGTTTCTGCAAGACTTCTTGACTGTGTCCCATAACTGGCCAACCTGACATTGATTGAGTGCATATTCACACTGACATTAACTGTGGCATGACACCGGTGTTGGCGGGTACATGCATGTCTGCGTCATCCACTACATGCAGGGTACCAGACAGTTTTTCAAGACAGCCAAGTGATGAATATGAGATGATCCTGCAATAATCCTGCAACAATCCACTAGATGTATGATATCAGGTTTCACAGGCACAGCTCCACAGCAAAGCCTTCAATCCCCTGGTCTGCGTTTTGTTACACTGAGCATTCACATCACTTCTCCCCACCTTGAGCGCAGTGGTCTTAAGCTTCTCAGCAGCCAGCAAAGCCTCAGACCTTTCCAGCAGCTGTTGCCTCTGAGTAACATCAGCAGCATGCTTGCTGGCTGCCTTCTCGGCGTCTGCATGCAGCTGCTGCTGCAGCTGCGCTGTCAGCGCAGCAGTCCTAGAGTGCAGCTCGCTGGCATGCTGAACAAGCAGCTGCTGGACGTGTGCTTGGTTCTGCTGCTCCAGTCGCTCTGTGTGGGCTTGCAGCAAACCCTGCAAACACACAGCTCTCAGCCTTGTTGCAAGGGCAAAGTGAGCAGGCTCAATCAATCGTGCCAGGGCAACCAGGATCAGAGACAAAACTGTGAGCGCAGAAGTGGTGTCGCGATTTGTCTGATGGCAGACGTTTGCAGCGTTCTGAGCAGGCTGACTTGTGAGATCTTCTGCCTGGAACACTTATGCAGCCAAACACTGTGGAGTAGTGTGAGTCATGTGTGCTCAATGTGCCATAATGGACATACAAGAATATACATACGCCTTATACAATGATAACAACACCCCGCACGTACCTAGCTCATCATGAGCTGGAAAGCGTTGTTCTTATTATTGTTATTATTGTTATTATGATTATGATTATTATTATTATTATTGTTATACAGTTAAGCTTGCAAAGTGTGCACTACCTTGTGATGCTGAGTCGCAGCCTCAAGCTGAGCCTCATGATCAGCCCTGAGCTGCCTCAGCACACCTGCGTGCTGCTCACACAGCTGCTGCAGCTGGGCCGAGTCTGCAGTCTGAGACCTGGAGGCAGCTTCTGTAGCAGCTGCTAGCTGAGATTCCAATTGAGCTGCACGGCCTTCAGACTGCTGCAGCTGACTGCGCAGCTGTGTCTTGACATCAGACTGTGCTGACTGCTGTTTGCTCAAAGTTGCTTCCTGCATTGTTGGTTGACTAAGCTGTTGCCCATCGACATGTTTGGTTCTGGCTGGGTTCACTAGGCACTTATGAGCTACAACTTTGACAAGGTACAATCAAATGTACTGCATGAACAGCAGATGTGCTGCTCATGCTTATAAAGGCATCACTGCACTGGATATATTCATGGTTGTGTTCAGGACCTTGCAACAGCAAAGTTGCTGGACTGCATGCATTCAGAACTAGAAGTGCTGCAGCAAAGTTCACGCATAGCAATGCCCATCCTGTTTGCATGAAGGCAATGACATGCAGATGACCTTTCAAACCCTCAGCGGTACACAACCTTCTTGTGACAAAATGACCAAGGGTGGCTTATTACCTGTGATGCTTGCAGACTTTGCTGACTGGCCTGCATCTCAACCAGCTGTGTATGCAGTGCATTGTTCTCACGGCGCGCCTCATCAAGCTGCTGGCTGGTCAGAGACTGGACATCAAACACAGAGGTCAGCAAAGCCCAAAACAGCAGTGCAAAACACAGCAGTGCTCAGAAGCATTGTGATAGCCCTACCAGCTTCTTGCGTGCAACTTGAGTCTCTAGACGCAACAAGGCGTGATCTCTGTCAGGCTCTGAAATCACAGACTCAGCAAGGCTTGGGCCTAGCTGGTCAACCAATGCTGCAGCCTGTGCACTGTCTCCAGCTGCCCATGCAGCCACTTGGTCCCATTTGACAGTATCCAGCTGACTGAGAAGCTGCACAATAGGAGCATCCTGGACAGTGGGGTGCGAGGCTGAAGCCTCCGCAGGGTGTTGTTGCGCAGCTTGGACAACTTTCTTTGGGTCTTGTTCCAGCTTGCGTTGACTCGGAGGGCTTCTAGCTGGCTGTTGGTCATGTTGACTGGCACTGGCTGAAACAGCTGAGCTGGCACTGGTGCTGAGAGAAACACCCACTGCTGCATGAGCAATTGCAAAGGACGGCAGCTTGAAACTATCGTTTTCTGCATCATTCTGACTTGTAGATGCCGTTGGCTGCTTCTTGCAGCCCTGCACAAAGTTGCCTCAAAGTTACAGGTTAGCTGCTTGCAGGTGTTTCCTCAGACAGAACGCGGGATGGCATGAAGAGCGTCTTCTCGCTGACCTTTGTTGGCGTATGACGCCGGCTGTGCTGCGGCCGCGAGCTGATCAGGGAACAGGACTGCGAAAAGCTGGTTTTAGAGTGCATACTGCTAAACGCTATACCTGTGCAACCAGAGCAGTCAGGCCACAAGCAAACACCGCCGCATGCCGCAGCGTTACTCCAAAACTACGTGACAGACATGTTGGACTGCTTCGCGCAGCTCATTCCAAGACTCTGTTTTGTGAAGCTGAAATCTGTCTGACTGTCTATGCGTTCAGCTGTCTGCGAGTTTGAATTGTTCAACGGTGGTGCCGGCTGCGCGGCGGGATGCAAACTTTGGTCGAGCTTTGTTAAACGACAGCAGTTACCATACAGAGGAGGACACTCTGAGATTGACCCACACAATCCCATATCGGTGATCTGGTCAGCATCGCCTGTTGCGTGCTTGCCGCCAGCTTGGTCAACCTAAAGTAAAACAGCATGCACTGTCCCAGCCAAACTCCTACTGTTCGCTTGCCACAAGCTCCACAACTACCTCACGTATTGCCTGCGCTCCACAAAAGCCAATGCCGGCTCTCCGCATCACATGTTGACCACCACAGAGCCCGACAAGCAGATGGACATGGCGGCTGCACACTGCGCCATGCACACTTGGAGCGGCGTATGCCTTGTGCTCACGCCGTTGCTGAGGCACAGCAGTTGGCGCCTGATGTCTTTGCAGAGACATCCCAGCTGCAACAGCCTGGTCGGGAACAACAGCAGGTACACAGTTGGAGTGATGTTCCTGGTCAACAATCTCATACTGACTGCTGCAGCGCCTGTCAGCTCACCCACCTCTCTGCTTGTAGATCAACGTGGTCATGAAGTTTGGTGGATCCTCAGTTGCCAATGCAGACCGCATGTGGGAGGTTGCCCAGATCATATGTAGTTTCCCACAGCTGTTTCCTTGCATAGTCCTGTCAGCCATGGGCAAGGTGAGTCAGCACTGAGTCTGTCACTTGCTGTCTGGCTGCATCTGTCAGTGCGTCAAGCCTTGCTGACCTTTTTGCTGGTGATGCAGACAACAAACTTGCTACTACAAGCAGGACAGGAGGCCCTCACAACAAATCCTGGCAGCGTTGCAACCTTGTCACCTCTTAGGTGAGCAAGCCACACAACCAACCTGGCAGATATGTATTGCATGCACCCTAGACCCTCCCCAATCTGCACAGTGCAATGCATTCTCACTGCAGCCTCAGCTGTATGCACTCCACTCTCGAATCTGTTTGCTAGCTTGCTGCCATGCTGCTCATTTGCAGATGAGACTTGTCACTGCTGCACATGTCATCTCACTGTTGCAATTCTGGCATCTTGAATACACTACTTGCCTGACACTCTGCTTTTGAGGCACCAGCGTCCCTGCTTGACACATTACATTGGATCCTTTGCTGGGCATCATTGTGTGATCTGCTTTTTCTTGCACCTCTGTACTTTGAGCTCCAGACTGACTGCAGCCATTTGTACATTAGGGACATCAAGGAACTGCATAGACAAGTAGCAGAAGATCTACGTGTCAATGAAGAGGCCAAGGCAGAGATGGAGCAGCTGCTGAGTGAGCTTCAGCAATTACTGGTGGGAGTGAGCATCATGCAGGATCTGACCATGCGTGCCAAAGACAGCTTGGTCTCCTTTGGGGAGCGGCTGTCCACTCGCTTGTTTGCAGCCTTCCTCAGAAAAGAGGTGAGGTCACAAATCATATCAAACAGAGCTTCCAGTCTGCACTTGGCTTGCGTTAGTTGCAACACAGTTTGAATGTGCACACCAGTCTTTCTGCGACAGGGCCCTGCTTGTCCACTCGGTGCTTCTGTGTTTGTATGTTACAGACACGAACATCTGCATGATAGACCAGGTAGAAAGAATCCTTCGCCGTAGCGCTGCAAGGCCTGCCTAGGTACCTCACAAAAGACACACCCCTCTTGCCTCCAAGCCTTCTTTTTGTCTCAAGCCTGAATCAAGCCTGATCCACATCTACATTGCCCTCAGCCAAACTCAACTCTGTGCTGTGAAACTCCTGCTGTCGTGTCCTCTGACCTGTTGTGCACTCTTCCTGAGAGACTTGCGTCGTGGTCTACAGGGTGTTGCAGCACGTCAGTATGATGCTTGGGACCTGGGCATGGTGTCATCAGATGACTTCGGCAATGCTGACGTGCGGTATGAGCAGTCCTTTGCCAACATTCGTGCCTCCCTCACCCGATCCAATTGGGGCCCCCCTGAGATACCCATCGTCACTGGCTTCCTTGCCCGGGGAGAAAGCACAGGCAGGTACCTTACTGCATCCTGCCTGCCACACAATCAACCGCATCCTGCCTGCCACACAATCAACCAACCAATCAATCAATGTGTATTTAATGTCCTGGGGGCTAACTGGGACCCAACAGACATGAAGTTCAGCTCAGTGAATTCATACAGACAGGATTTGCTTCCTACATGCAAAGCATTCCCTAAGGAAACCACCACAACATACCCTGGCACAAAAGTGCAACGTGTCGCATGCATGTCTTGTTTGGCATTGGTCACAGCCAGCATTTTTACAGATGGCTAGCCCCTGCAAGTCATAAATGCGGGGAAAAGCTTTGCTCTGGCACTCATGATTCACAGGCAACAGGCTATGATGATTCAAGTTACTTTGTAGATATGGACATCTGACAACTCGCTGATGAAATTATCTTGTGGGAATCTCTCTGAGCCTGTTGCCTGTGAATCACCTTTCCATTAGCCCTACAGTTGCTGTCATGTGCACCTGCTCATTGTCATCAGTCCACTATATAGTAGCTGCCCAGCAGCAGCAGCAGCAGCATGCGGTGATCTTTGATGCAACAACATCACCCCTGAGCTTCTGCCATAAGGCAGATAGCAATGTAGGCTTGATCGATAGGACTGAGATCTGCCACAGCATGGTCTGCTGCTGCTGCTGCTGCTGCTGCTGCTGCTGCTGCTGCTGTGGCATACCTCTTTGCTGCACTGTGATCAGCTGCCTGTTGCTGTGTTTTCTCAGGTCATGACATGTTTTCTTTGGGTGCTTTGTGCGCTGTGCTCTGTCAGGTATGTGGCCTGGGATGTTTATTCAATTCCCTATTAGCTTGAGCCTCCTGCCTTGAGCAGCTGGCAATGAAAGCAACTGAACTGAGGTCACATGCAACACCTGTGTGTCATGGCTGCTGCTGCATCTTCTCACAGTCAACTGCGAGTTGCTAAAGCTTCAGACACACTGCAAAGACAACGTTGCATGCTGAAGAAACATCTCATGGTACAACATGTAACACAGATTGTGATGAGGACAGCTGTTTATGGCATGTAAGGTCACTGCACGCGGTGCACA
>JAABUP010001006.1_pt1 | contig 60455 bp, 90 predicted proteins | sample 5559201 | NCBI WGS metagenome assembly JAABUP01 (sample SAMN10711887, study PRJNA513373) | rock metagenome | isolation source: Antarctica rocks | place: Antarctica | reverse complement strand
GCTGCCTCATCAGGTGCAGCTGCTGCTCACAGATTGTGCGCACACGTGCAAAGCTTTTGTTTGGGACCACCAGCTGGCTGTTGCGATCCCTGAGCTTGCGCTCTGTGGTTAGTGCATGGTGCAAGACTGCTGCCTCACCCTCTGCAGGATTGCAACTTATAGGTCTGTCTCTTCCGTTTATGCATGCAGAGTGTTGGGCACATCAACCACAGAGGAGCAGGGATGACGCCTATTGCTATGCAATTTGTATGCTGTGAGTGACTACATGGACTGAGTCACTTGCAAACATAGCAAACATGAGGCGTATGCCACATTGTGCATATGCATGGGCTTGAGAAAGTACGCTTTGTACACATATGTCAGTTTGCATCACTCATTTGTTGTGTTTTACCATAATCAATATACTGCAAGGGGTGAAAGCAGGATTAGAATCACAAACCTGGCGAGCCTTCTTCTACTCTCTGTCTTTTGGAAGATGGCTCTTGCAGAGCCTCATCTGCCTGCATGTAGCAGTAGTGCAACACATGATTGAGCAAGAACACCAGGGATGAGCGCTTGTGGGATGCTTGCAGTGTCTGTGATCAAACGGGATCTCACCTCTTGTTGCAAGGGCAATCCTGTTAGGTTGATTTCAGGTTGCCTGATGTACTGGCTGCTTTGTACAAGACCAGTCAGAAAGTCTTTCAGATCCTGCGTTGGCACTACATTCAGGGGCACAGAAGTCTGCTGCAGGTGCAGCGATAGCAACTCCTCGGTCAGGCATACCTGTCTGTCTGCAACAGCAACGTTGCCGGCCTGCTGCTTTCTGGCCGCTTGGAAGTACGCTGAGAACCCCTGTTGTTCTGGGTGCTGCTGCTCCCATTGCACCCAGAAAGCAAGCGTCTCCAAGGGGTAAAACTCACCAGTGCCTTTTCCAGACTGATAGCTTGTCGGTGCGCGTTTAGCGAAACTGTATTTGTCTCCAAACCTTGCAGTAAACTCAAGAAATAGGTATCGCCTGTGAGCTGAGGTATCGGTGGAACACTCAGCAGGAAACTCTCTGCGGACATGTAACAAGAAAGTCTGATCAGGCCAGACTTACTGTATTCGATCACCATTTGCCACGACCTCTTGCAGTCTTCCAGCCACAACAAACTCGCGCAGGGCAGACAGCGGGTCCATGCTGCTCTGCTGCGGTCAACGCAATGTGCAGTTTACTTGCGTTTGCTTGCGCACCAAACCATGCATCTTCTTCGCTCAGTGTTAGATGTCCGAGCCATGTATAGATGCTCGTTCAACTCCTCCGACGCCGCCAATCCAGATCATTCACTGTGACAAAGTTTCGAACTTACATCCAACGCTCTCGACATGGCTGTCTCCTTCCCAGATCTGAGCAAAGCCGAGGGACTCAAGGCCTTGAACGATCACCTGGCCCCGTATAGCTACATTGATGGGTAGGTTTGCAACTTACGCTCCATTGTGCCGAATACATCGCTCAATGCCTTTGCGTCAATGGCAACGTGCTTGCGCAGATACAACGCATCCAAAGACGATCTGATCGTCTACACCCAAATTCAGAAGGCACCAGAGTCCTCCCAATACCCCCACGCCAGCAGATGGTACAACCACATCACCAAGAGATTGCAAGACAGGTGCGATAACCTTCACCAACAGGTTTCACGCTGTCAGATTGTGTCTCGGACCTAATTCCAGGATTTTTGTTCCTGCAGCTTTGAGGGCTTCAGCAATGGCAAGGGTGTCAAGGTGAGTGGAGCATCAGCATCTGCCAGCTCAGCTGCTCCATCAACACCCTCATCACAAACACCAGCAGCTCCCGCAGCAGCTGCCAAGGCTCCAGCTGCAGGTACAGCTCGCACATGCAAGCCTAACTTGTCGCTTGTTCAGGCACATGCCTGCAAATGCAAGTGTGCGACTGCTCTGGCTGCCCTGTTATTTCTATTTGCATTGTTTCAGCACATCACAGCCAATTGCTCCATGCACATATGAACAGACAGGCAGGCTACAGCTGCATCCTGCCACATTGCTGACTTTATCAAAATGTGTTGCAGCTGCTGACGATGACGACATGTCAGACAGCGATGATGATGAGGACCTTGACCTGTTTGGTGAGATGACTGACGAGGAGAAGGAGGCCAAGGCCAAGAAGGATGCTGTAAGCTCCCTTTGATAATCGTGCTGCAGGCTATCTTCATCTGCTGACTGGTGATGATGTGCTGCACTTGCTTTATATACACGTAGCTTGCATTGCTGATGTCACTTTGTGGCCATGCTTCCTTGCAGAGCTTACCCTATTGTATCATGATATGAACTTTCAGTCTAGATTTACGTCGTCCGTCATGAAACAACATCAGTTTTTGTTCCGTGCAGCGCATGACATTCTGATAATGCTGGTTGCCTTGCAGATCATTGAGGCTGCCAAGAAACGTGGAGCCGAGAAGGCCAAGCTCACCAAGTCCATGATTGTGCTAGATGTGAAGCCTTGGGATGACACCACAGACATGGCAGAGCTAGAGAAGGAAGTGCGCTCCATTGTCAAGGATGGTCTGCTGTGGGGTTCATGTGAGCTTTCCCACACCTGCATGCATGTCAACCAACAGCTTCACCCCGTACATGTACCAGTGAATCATGCACATTGCTGGTCTTCAACTGAGTGCCACCTGACCCAATGGGTGTTTCATGTGCATGTTTGCGCTGCGTGTGGCATGTCATGCCTGGCACAAAGATGACCTTGGCTCGCCTTTGCAGTAATCCACAGTCCTGTCAGGGAGCTGCTGTCTCTGATTTATCTGCATGGGTGTGCTGCAGCCAAGTTGGTGCCAGTAGGATTTGGAATCAGGAAGATGCAAATCACTGCTGTCATTGAGGATGCCAAGGTAGAGAGCATGGACTCCATCATTGAGGAGGAGATTGTGCGTGATGGGGAATCTGAGTACATTCAGTCCATCGATGTCGTCTCCTTCAACAAGCTATAGGCTGGGTTCTTGAAGTGTTCTGCCAATGCTTGAATGTGTGTACCTAGTGCAGTAGACAGCAGGTTGAGACAGCACATTTTATGTTACACTGCACTACCCTTTGTCTTTATGTGCATGCAGCACGAATTGAGTGCAGTTGGCGTTGCAATGCAATCACGTGCAAGTCTGTCATCTCCTCCACGCTGCACCAGTTTGGGAGAATGGTGTTGGACCTGAAAGTCCAAGGTGCAGCACCTGTGGGGCGTATTTCGCCTGCGATGGCTGGATTGAATATACCACAATCGCCTGCAATGGCTGGATTGAACATACCACAATCTGTGTCTTTGGTACAACTGCAGTCATTGGTGCTGACATGGTGAAGTATGTCCAGCAGAGTATCTTGCACAATTTTCAGGCATGCTGCTGCATGTGTTCATGTTCAGGTCTGCATGCTACCTGCCTGAGCACAGATATTGGCACCTGTGGTTGAAGATCACTCTGGCCTCCCAGCATGGTGTCGACATATTCGTCAGTCTTACAGCAGGGCTAGGTAAATGCAATTTGGCTGTGTCGAACGCTGTTGAACCACACAATTCCAATGTGAGCACAGAATGAAGCCAAACGGCACATGATGCTAAAGGCAGCAACTGAAGATGTATCTGCTGTGGCAAGAGTGTAACTTCTTGCTCTGCCGAGTGTTATCGCTATGGCTTGACCGACCAAGGCTATTTTGTCTGGTCCATGGAAGTTTCATTGTCTGAACCCGCAGCAGTGAAGAGTTGGAACTCCCAGACAAGGCATGCAGCATGCATCTACAGGGAGATCATCTTGGCAGCAGCAAGCCATGAACTGCAAAAAATACCATGCGAAGCATCAGCAAGGGTGTGTTGGATTGATGTGCATGAAGACATCTTGCTCATGAGCACTGGTATAGCACCCAGATGCTGAAAGCTCACCGCTCTTGAAGTCCATTTTAACAGTCTGCAGCTAGTGGGCTCCCTTGCCTTGCATCCAGTGATCAGCAGCTGGGCTGGTCTGGTGGCTGAAGTCCAGGGTCTGCCTCCTGTGCTCCTTTCTTTCTTCAGTGTTGGTGCCATATAGCTTGTCTCGCTTGGCCACCATGAGGGGGTCTGCTTGGCCCTCCTCAGTGAATGCCATCATCAGCTGTGGTGGACCTGAGGCATCATTCGCAGAATCTGTGTCAGCAAGTCAATTTGTTTAGGCCTTTCCTGTTGTGAACTTGATTTTGGCAGCTACTATGGAGATGTTCTTAGCTTGATGAAATGTATGCAGCAAAACAATGCGGCAAGGATAACAATGCTGGGTGTCATCTGGCTTGACGATACATGGTACATGCAGTGGCATCAACTTGTGCACAGGATGTACATACCAAAGGTGCGCATGAAATCTGCATGACAGAGGACATGTTTCTGACACATGCCAAGCAAGATTTGTAAGCATGGCAAAGGATGCACATGACGTGACAGTGTCCAGCACGATAGCATCTTAGCCCTGACCATGCACAGCAGACCAAGTATACCAGCCAGGAAAAGTTTCAGTCTGCGATGCCAGCATACCAAGTCCATGTGTATACAAAGGGCAAGCAGGGGGTGAGGAGGGTTACCAAGGGGCAGTGTGTCACCCCGGTCCACCTGCCAGGTGTGGAAGGTCTTGCCGTATGTGTTGATCAGCTTCTTCATCTCCAGGTCCTCAGCCAGGACTGGTACCCTAGGGGCCTGCAGCAGGGGCCATACAGCCTATCAGCACACATCTGCCTGAAGGCCTAAGCATTGACGTGCAACATGCTTCATTGAGTGAACACAGTAGCATGCCTCACAACAATCTGACATGTGAGAAACATGAATCTAGCATCTGCACAGGATGCATGCAGCACTGATCAGGGTCAGGCTATGCAGCACTCATCAGGGCCAGGTCATGCCAGCAGGCTGTCTGCCATCATGTGCAAAATGTGGCTGACAGCGGCCGTACTTGCTGTTCCTCAAGCACTAACAAGCAGTGCTCAAACACCACACAAGCATGTTTGCATGCTGGCGGAGCAATGCTTTCTGCCAAAGTCACATTGTTGACCATCAGACTAGTATGGCAGCCCTGACAGCAAGTCTGACTTGGAGCAGATGATGACATACCTGCAGAGTGCCAGAGGAGACCTCAAACTTGTGGCTGTGCCAGTAGACCTTCTCCTCCTCAGGCAGGCCCTCAAAGAGCTCACTGGAAATGATGTACTCCAATCCTATCAAGCGTGCATTGGGCTTGTCTGAGTCGTAGATGACACACTGACGCACCTCCTCATTGGGGCAGGCGCAGAAATGATGAGCCTCCACCTGTACATGAGCAGCTTCTATGGAGTGAAACTGATTGGCCCATGCAATGTGTACACTTCAGTGTCTGATGCCCTTTGGCTGCATATGCAAACAGCTGCTGGAGCATGGACCAGCTAGCTCTTGCAGTCATCAAATGATCTTGGGCTTGTCAATTGTAGACTCATGCATGCTGAGCGTGGCATCCCAAAACCCAACCCTAAAGAACAGAATGCCAAAGGCCGGGGAGTTACTACCAGCTGAGCTGAAGATCTCAAGGCTGGTGTCTAGTGGCAGGCGCAAAGGCAGCAGCAGTGCCAAGAGAGCATTGAGCAATACAGGAAGTGGGAATGGGGGGATGACCTGGCGTGTGATGTCATGAGCGTAGAAGTGGAAGCCGCAGACATGCTGGTGTATCCTGGAGAAAGGGCTGAACTGCTGGATGGCACCCTCAGCTGCTTCTAGCACCTTGCCCTGCAGGCTCTGGGCCTGCCCAGGAATATCTTCTATGCTGGATGCCTGTTGCATGTAGGCACTGATTGGTTTAGCCATTTGTTGTGACATGTACTCTTGATGGCTGTCTGAGGATGTGTTTGTATTTATTTCTGTATTTTCATGTAGCTTCCATCTGCTGCTGAACTCTGTGCAGCAGGGGAATCAGTAGCAGCAGTCAGCAGCTTCCCATCGACATTCACAGTAAGAGACAACTGCAGCATCGGGGCTGACACATGAGTATCCAGATGTGTTATTTTAGCAAGTCTCAGAAGCATAAAGCAGTATACATTTGCTTGCTGAGTGTATTATGTAGAGACACATCGCAAGCAGGTACATGCCACACATTTGAAAAAACATTGAAAGAGCATTAGCAAGGGCTGAAAAGCCTCATGTGTACACATTGACAGGGGGAAAGATGCATCAACCTGGGGGCCAGCGCTAGTGGTGACACCTGGTTTCTGAGCTGGCAGATCTGCAGCTTCTTGCTCAGGCCCATAAGCTGACCTGGAGGCAGCAGACAAATGCTGGGTACACATTGGTGACATTTGCCACATGGCATATATTCACAGCAGCAGCACAGCATTATACAATTGCGAGTAACAAGTGCCCTGCAGCACATCTTCCCTGTTCGCAAACAGTTGTTGGCATGGGAAGTTGGCAGTGAGTGACACAAACTGCAACATGCTGTTGGTGTAGATGATGATGAAGTTCAGCCAGCCACACAAACTGTAATTTACTTGCTTGCTTTAGAAGCAAAGCAGCCACTGGCTCTGCCTGCTCTTTGACAACCGACGGCAGGACCAGCTATGGAACCATGCTTGGCTCCCTTTGCTGGAGTTTTGTTACAGCTTGCAACCGAGCCCTTGACTGGTTGGTGTGGACGTTTGGCGAAGGTTTCACAGACGGACCTGAGGCAAAAAGGCACCATAAGGAATGCTTGTTGAGGGCCTGATGGTGGCCAAAGAACTGGGCCAAGACAGCAAAGAAATAGACGACTCCTTGCCCGCTGTTTTTGACACGTCGGGGTACCTGTTCAAACGCGCTTGAGGTCTTGTCAGTAGTGGCATGTCGATGTGATCTGAGTATTTCAAGGCTGGTCGTCGAGATTGCCGCCCGGTCTCCAGCACGTCTGGGTGACTGCTGAAAAGCTGCAGGAGACCCATAAAACGAGGGTTAAAAGCTAGAGCAAGCTGAATACTTTATGGTCGGACGGGCGTTGTGACTTCGGATTTTCTGAAAAGATTGACTAGATCTGCGTGCGCAAGTTGTGTTACAAGCTCGACGGGACGCAACGTTGGGGCCGCACCATTGTTTTGTACGCAGCGGTTTTGCAAAGCGGTCGCTGTTGCATGTGTGTGGTACAAGAGGTGCATGTTTGACCTGCTGATTAGTCAACTTTCGTTGAGGAGCGTTCGAATGGAACTTTCTCCTTGCATGCAATGCACGTTGGTCCCGTTGATGTCTGCATGAGCCCTGACCAAAAACATTTTTGGGCTGTTCACATTGCTTGCTCAAGGGCGAGGCCACTTTGCAATTTGTGTGATTGACGCGCACGATCAACAAGCTGGATGGAATGCATGAAAGTTTGAGTCAATCATTGAATTGATTGAATCACTGCAAGAACTTCGACTCTAGAGTTTGGCGGATGGTGTGAGTTTCGCTATCGACCTTATGAGGAAGCATCCAGATTAGCTTTTCCTGTAGCTGTGCTGTGAAGGAGTGCTGAGCTGGTATGCTCTGCCAGGCAATGTGCCTGCTGAGGCTGGTGTCCTCCTAGTGCCTCATGCACTCTACTATCTGCTGGCAAGCACAGCATACCCTTCACAAAGCATTGACATTGTTGCTTGTTGATGGCAGCGTTGAACAAGTTGCCTTGAACGCGACGTGCTTTGAACACTAGTGTACTTGATCTAGTGTCGATCGATCGATGATATCACCATTGTACTACATTACGGTAATGATGTCAATACGTGGCATGCGTGCCTAACAATACTACACACATAAGTGTACAGATGTAGTATATTATTGTATATATATGTGGGTTTTTGGGAAATCTGCATCGATTCGCCTTCGTTGCGCAGTTGGCTAGCGCGTCGGTCTCATAACACACGTTGAGTCACGTACCTATCTCAGCATCCGCTGAGCGTGAGAGAGAAATCCGGAGGTCCTGAGTTCGAAACTCAGCGAGGGCAGTTTTGGGCCCGCCCTGACTTTTTGTGACCCACACTATTTTGACCATCATTTGTGCAAAGAAAGCTTGTCGAGTTTGTTTGACAATTGCCCGGCCGTCTAGGCTATGCCCAGCTTGATTTGGCAGCATTACCGTACTGGTACGAGCGTCAACATTGCGCATTGACGGGTGTGCAGCGCTTGCACAGCTAGACATTCTGTAGCAAGGGAGGCATCTGGTTTCGGAGCTTGCATGTCAAAGTGCACAGTGAAGTGCACGTACCTACGCGGAGATGCACATTCCGCTCGTCACTTGCGTGCTGGATGCGTCACTTGCCCTCTCAAGCAAGCGTGGAGTGAGCGCTCGGCTGGCCGGGATGTGGCGTCGCCGGAGGTCAACGCGTCCAATCGCGATCCTCAATCGGGAGATTCCAGTCAACGAAAACACAGCGTCGCATACAGGGCGGGACTTTGGGAAGCTGACAGTACGCCTCAGTTTTCTCAGCCATCAAAAATGCTTGTTGACGCAAATGGACGGCTAAGTTGCGACCCCTCGTCATTGCCGTGCGGTATATAGCAAGGGAAGGTACACATACAGCGCTGCGAGGACGACGTGCGCAATCTGACAGCCGTGGCCACTGCATCAGGCACACTCACAATTCGCGCATCATAATCAAAGTCCGCAGCAGTAGTCCCGTGATTGTTTTAAGTATGCGTCGGTGTAGTTGCACAGTTCTTGCTTACATGGTTGGCCGGAACCAACATATTCACAGTGGACACTCACAGCCTTGTCCACATGGCCAGCATACTGATGGAAGTTCTGGCATTCACCAGTGGACCTGCCAGATGTCAGACAGCCTGACAACAATTGGCACACTCTTGTTGCTGTTTGGCGCAGTTTGGGTTAGCGATGTTGAACTCAGGGCAGGACCTGCTACTGAGAAGCTTTGCTACAGGTGTCAAGTGCGTGCAACAGCATTGAGCTATGGATGAAGCTTGACTTCCTGCAGACTGAAGTCGATTAGGTGCACCATTGCTGTTAGGGGCTGCAGCCTGTGGTGCACAGGTATAATAATTTACAGCCAGAGTGGCATAATTTGCATCATGATGCAGCACAGCACAGCACAGCACAGCACAGCACAGCACAGCACAGCACAGCACAGCACAGCACAGCACAGCACAGCACAGCACAGCACAGCCAGCGGAAGGGGAGCTTACACATTTGCTGTATGTGACCAATGTAGGGCAGCAAAGAACTGGCTGAATGGTCATGAACCAAGTGGCAGTAGCTACATTGCATACATGCATGCAGCATAATTATTGCTGTCTAGTCTACTGACAGTGCAACGTTGTAAGTGATCTGCACACAACACCCAGAGTAACTCCACTGCACTAACTTATCTATGCAAATATTTGATAGTGAAAGCAGCAGATTTGGCGCTTGCTCTGTCACGGTGCAGCTTACTGCTATGGCAGCAGAGTATACCTTTTGTAGCATGCTCTTGCTGGCCAGTGGCAGCAAATGCAAAAGCTGTGGCGTCAATTGCTTTGTGTGTTGTCACTTGCACTTGCAGAGCTGTAGTGATTTCCATACAGCTATTTTACAGATGACGTTGTACCTGCATGTGCAGTTGGCTGTCTGGATGCTAGCAGCAATCTCAGCGAACAGTACTTGTTCTTGTCTACAACTTCGATGTTTGCAGAGAGCTGGACTTCGGCACAGAACAGCATCTGGCTTCAGTGATGCTGTGTTGCTCAAGTTCGTTTGCCCAAGCTGCCATGGATTATGCGGACAGGCACTTGACTTTACTGCAGCCTTGACCACCTCTTTACTGGGCTTTCTAGCATTAGACATTGCGTGAAGCCTATTCGCTGTTAGCAGGTCATTGCTGATGTCAGTAGCGGGCAGTCAGAGTAGCGCAGCAGCTTTGAAAACGTACAAATCGTCATGGAAGGTGTTGCTACAGCTCCTGCTGATCGAGTCACACACACAAGGCATTCTCACACACCCACAAGTCAAGCCTGCTGGCTTGAGCTAGCTTTAATTGTAGACATTGCAGAAAGAATCTGGGCCGCATCAAGAGTCCTTACTCAAACACTTTGCAGCTCTGTGCGACATGCTCCTGGGATGCAGCAAAGGGAATGTGCAAGTGGTCTCCATGATTAAATTCAGCACGAGTGACCCTATTCTACAGCTCGTTGTCACCACATGTCATAAGATGTGCCAGTTCAGGAGGCTGTCAGATGTCTGCCTTGAATACTGCTCAAGTTGCAAGCATTCGGCCTGCTGATCAGCACTCATGAGTGCACACCACAAGGCCTGGACTCATCTGCATCTATATTTCGTGTTTGTTATACCTGACTAACGACATACTTGATGTTTGCATGCCGCATCCTTTCACCTGCCTTACCTGTGATGACAAAAGGCAGGCATCAATGTCAGCCGACTCAGGGCTGTCTGTTAGATCCAAGCACAGCGCACATGAACAATCACATGTTGCTGCAGGCGCAGCTCCTCGTGTGCACGTTATTTGCCATGGAGTGTGCAGTCTCAACAGCCCATCCCTTAATGTGTCACACTGTATCAGTATCAGTTTGCAGCATACGAGTTGATATTCAAGGAGGAGTCTCAGCGCTGTGTTTGAGTGCTTGCCATCTGATAAATCAAGACTCAGGCCCTACAATGGTGTCCAAGCCTCCTATGTGCAGGTACAGCCCCCCAGCAATAGTTGAATGGCATTGCAAGAACCCGAAGCAACATCAAGCAATCTTGTGTTTAGATGTCATTCAGGCAACACAGGTGGACGCAAGGTTTTGACAGGAAATACACGTTTAAGAGAAATTCGAGTTGAAAGCTTGTAACAGAATAGTTTCATTTTCAGCAGACCAGTGTACAGCTTCATAAGCTAAGCAATGTCATCATTGACCCAAGACATCACTTGGATCTAGTGTACATTGCCCTAGACAGCAAATTTGAACAAAACATTAAAAACAGAAAGTCAGCAGCATAGACCTGTCTCACAATGCAGCAAGCAGGGCATGCAGCTCAACAATAGCATCTGCCAGGCGGCGCCGGTACAGCGCATCCAAGTCTGCTGACTCCTCAAACCATTTCCTACATTGGTCCATGAGCGTATGCCTGAGCTGAGAAAAATGTGCTTTGATGACACCTTCAAAACCGGGTTTGGGCTTTCGCAACTGATCTATCATCCCCCATCTGTAGCAAACAGCATTCATGTGTTGAACGAAGCCAATCTGCAACCAAATGAGTCACTGCTGACCACACTGTACAAACATTTAGAAGCGCAACCCGCAGCATTAGCTGTAGTGCAAGGTAAAGTGTTGGACAGTGTGCATGCAATGAACCATGAAAAACGATATTTTCAGACGAAGCCTGGGTTGTGCTGTGCCTTTGAGACAGATGCCAAGAATGGAGCCAGACCTGATGTTATTGAGGTGGATCTCAGCATTGTAGCTGCTGCTGGCTTTGTTGCCTTCAGCTTGCCCCCTCATTCGCTCTACATTGGGTTCATTGAAGTAGGGATCCGAGATGAGGATCATGCCTTGAATGGACAACAAGATCTGGAACAGGCTGCTGTTCTGTGGGTCCCATTTCTGAGATGCGTCTGTGCCATGCCACGTACCCAGCAAGGACAAACACACCTGCAGATAAGACACACAGAGATGTTCATCAGCACAACCTGAGTTCATGACAGAACTTCAGTCAGATCAGCAAAAGGGCATCTCAAGTTTGCAAGCCAATGGGTGCAGTCACTGGCCTGTAGCAAGCACTGTTTGACCCATGTCATTGTCATTTTCTGTGTTGGATGTATAGACCACCATGCCAAGTAGATGCATGTGATGCAATATACACCCACCTCCTCTTGCTAGTGTGGCGAGATGGCGGCACACAGCGCCGTATCTAGAGCAAGCAGCTTCAAGGACTCTGGGCTGGCTGACAGTGACAGTAACACATCTGGGCCGTCAACAGGGCCAAGATATAGGCCAAGAACAGTGTGCTGACCTTGCCATCAGCATAAAGGTTGGGATTGAATCTTGCTCGGCCCTCCCCATTGGTTGCCATGTTCATGAGGGGTGGCACATTGGGGTAGTCCTGGGGGAAGAAGACATCAAACATGTAGCAGCCTCCATGGTATGGAGTGCCTTCAGGACCTGCCAAGCACACCACATCTGTGAGCTGCAAGAGCTGTGCTACAACACACCATGCACACCATGCACAGGTCAACTGCCAGCAAAGCGATGCTTAGCTCTCTGATGAAGACAAAGCTGGGGTGGCAGATACATTTCCAGAACAGCCCTGATGAATTGCAACTTGTTGGAGAAATACACTGTGAAAAGTAGCAGGACCAGTGGCACGCCAGTGTTTCAGGCAAGGAAGTAGCGTACGACCTACTGACTGCAAAGCGGATGATCACAAGGATGCATGATTACCTGTGATCAGGGCTCGCACTTTGTCCATCCTGTCAGTGTCGTGCCGCACAAAGATGGAGGAGGCCATGTGGATGGGCAGGGAAGTCTTGCCGCGCAGGTTGCGCATCTCCCGGCTCAGTCGCTTCATCTTGGTCTGGGTGTCACCAGACACCTGCTGTGCCATGACAGCAAATGCCCTGTGCAAAACCGACAGAAGGATCATCAGACTTGCATCATGACCGATTTTGTAGCTTGTAAGTGTGATGCACTCTGGGATAAACAACGGTGGAGTAGGGACTGTTGCGTGTGCCAGTTCATGTCAGACCCACAGGACTGGGTCTGTCTGTGGCTAGCTCTCAAATCTTAATGCAACACGCAGCAAGGCAACCTCAATGCCAAGAGTGCCCTGCAGCAACGCAACAGCAAGGCAGCATGTCATCAATGAAGGCACCCATCAGCACTCACCTGTTGTATGCACCAGTGGCCGATGAGTCAAAGTCACTGACAGACAAAGGCTCAAGGGCGGCCTTGTACGACGCCTCTGGGTTGGCAGGGGCAGCATTGGGGAAGGAGAGGTCTGGCAGCGTGACCTGCTGCTGACTTGGGGGTGTTGCAGAGGCTGCTGCAGCTCCTGGTGGTGCTGCCACCTGCCGCCTCTCTGCTACCTGAGAGACCCACACCAATTCTGTCGGAGCTGTGACATGAATGTGCACACTTTGCTTGGGTGTCACTTAGTTGGTGCTGCGGGGATGGCAACTATGCCTGCAGGCGCTACGTTTTGCCTGACTGTCTAGGGTCACTGTGCCTGCTGGCTAGACTGCAGATGCACTTGTGTTGAGGCCAAAGCTGGGGACATTGCCATTGCTGATGATGCATCAAGTCCTGGGCTTCAGCTCCGTCACCCATACAAACTGTCATGGATGGAGGGCCCACATAGGAAACAAAAGGGATAGTGTACAGACATTTGAAGATGTGGCAAGCTGACCTGGGCGATGAGCTTGTCCAGTCTTGCTGCGTGCTCGTACTCGCCCAGCTGCTTGGAAGTGAGGATGTGGTGGGCTTTGCGTAGCACCGGCTCCTCATAATCGGGCTCACCAGCCACACCGTCCACAAATCTGCTATCCTCAGCAAGGCGCAGCAGGACCTGCAGCATGCAAAGCCAATGCAACCCATCTCTTTTCCTTACTCATCCTGACTGTGCAGGCTTTGACGTGTAACAGGCCTGTTGATGCACAATGATTGTGCGCTGCTGGCATTTGGTTCAGTTCCAAATGTACATTTCAATGCTGGCTAGGCGTCCTTGTTCAGATTATCAGCAGCTGGACACTCGTGTAATGGCAACTTTGGTTTGTGGGCGGTCAAGAAAATGTTGCAGAGCATGTACCTCACAGATTTGCAGGAGCAGGGATTTTGGGTCAAAGTTGTACTTCTTGGGATCCTTCACCTTCAAGCCCACTCCTTGAGAACCAACCTGCCAGCAAAACACCGCAATGGTTTTAGCCTCATGCTATGCAGAGCCTGAAAAACTTCAGGGGTCTAGCAATATCTCAATCACAGCTGTCCAAACTTGAAATTTGCAAGGAGGGTGCTGCACAAGAATTTGCTGTGAGCTGTTTGCTGCCACATCATTGCAGCTGTGGTGTCAGTCTTCCGAAGACTCAGAAGTTTTAGTGTGTTGCTCAACACATGCAGCATGGCAATTTCAGCACATAGAAGAAGTCTGGGCCTGTTTCATGCAATGCAGATGCCAATCAGTTTTGACACCACTGATCTCTGTAGCTTGAAGCATGAGCATGGAGCCTTACCAGCAGCTCCAGGAAGTGGAGGCAGTTGTAGGCAGCTGAGCCCACAAGAGGGGGCTGTAGGAAGCTCTGCTTGATCACAGGGTGAGCGCTCAGCTTGTTCAGGAGAGCCAGAGTGGTGAGGGCCATGTGCATAAAGCCCCCGGCAGTCTTGCCCTGCCCCTCATAGAAGGACTCCTTGTCTGCTCGCTCCCTGCTCAACCCAAAACTCATGTAAGCCTCATTACACATCAACAACCCCACTGATACATTCCAAGTTCTCAGCAGAATAGTGCAAAGCAGTTTTAAATGCTCCGACTTGCCCTTTTATAGCAGCCACAATGTTGAAACTGACAGCAATATTGAGACTGACAAAGCAGTGATGTCAACAGGCATGCCATGCTGCACGTAACTCGAAAGCCAGGATGCCAACACGCATGTGCAACAGCAATGTGAAGTGCTGAACACATCAATGCAGGATTCAGATGCAAATGACAGGTGAGACAATCTTTGGCACCTGCAAGTCAGTCAGTGACATGCACAGCAGGCAGGAGTTGGCAGGTCACCTTGGGGGCAAAGCTTTCCAGGCAGCTTCATCAGCCATGGAGGCCTCAATGTTGTGAATGTCCTGCAGACGCTCTAGGGAGTCCTTCAGCAGATACACCAGGCTGTTCAGGACTGCAGCAGCATACTGGGAGAAGGTGGTGTCCTGGCTGCTTTTTGCCGCCTCTGCTGCCAGCCTTGTCAGACTAGCAGCACACCCTGAACAAGGCAAAATGGCTGTTCAAGCTTAACAGACAAATCTGACTTGGAAGGGGCCAGCCTTGGCAGACTTGCAGCACAACCTGAACAAGGCGAAATGGCTATTCAAGCCCAACAGGCAAATCTGATGTGGAAGGGGTGTGTATTGTGGAAGGTGTTTGCATTGTTGCAATTGACTGCCTCTGCTGCCAGTCTTGCAGCACAGCAGGCACTAAACACAAAGGGTCTTTTTATGCACAGGCAGTGGGGTGCTTCAGGTAGCAGGAGACCATAGCAACATGTTGTTTGCAAAATGCTGACTGCTGCACTTTTGTCATGAAGTGTGCACGTTGCAGCCGCAGGCATGGTAAGCAGAACCTCTTTGATGCAAACAGCATGTAACATAGCATCAATTCTGACGGTGCTCAGACGGTTGTGACAGTCAACATGCAAGGCTACCAACTCCAATACACTGGCTTTGATTCACTCTTGGGCCAGCCATCCATTTCAAACACTTGGATCTGCCACATGTGCCTTCACCCAGCTGTCATTGTCTACACTTGTCACAAGCAACAGCTCCATGCTTGACAATTAAGAATGCGAGTGACTAACCTGGGTCTTTCCACAGCTCCAGCAAGATGTTATCTATGCAGTTGCGCATGCCAAACTTGTCGAACTGGTCCTTGTCCACGTCCAAGCCGACCACATGGTCTGCTGCAGCATAGGCACCCATGAGGGCCGGCACCAGCTGCTCCTGGGCTGCCCCTGTCCCCAAGACTGCTGCCACCAGGGCCTGTTCACCCACCCCTTGATGGCTAGGACCCAGCACACCTACAAGGCACCACCAGCAGTTCTCTGTTGGGTTTGTATGTCCCCATATCAGTGCGTAACAACAGAGAGGCCTGGGCTGTCTTTACACACCCTGTCTCATGAGGTGTATTGCCTTGTTGAGTTTCTGAGAGGAGATCCCAAATGTACCATGAGTTGGTGCATCGCCTTGCCCAACTCATTAGTATAGATCACAACTTGACCACAACTTGCTGGATGCTGTTCATAGTGACACAGTCATCTTGAGTCTACACTTGTTGTGTGGCAGTTGCAACTGCATACCTTTGCTGTGCAGTCGTCCAAGCTGAGGTGACAACATAGTCAAGCTACAGTTGTAGTGTGGCAATAGCTGCGTACCTTTGCTGCGCCGTCGTCCAAGCTGAGGTGACAGCATAGTAAGCAGGAGCTCCACGATCTTGGCCTGTATGATAGGGCTCTGCACCAGATCCCCTCTCTGCAGCATCTCCACCAGGAAGGCAATGAGCAGGTCAAGGCGGCAGGAGGCCACCAGGTCAGGCTGCCCCCCTCTGATCACAAAGCTCAGCCAGGCTGTCATGTCTCTGATGACGTAGTCAGGAATCTTGGCAAAGGCCTTCCTGGCGGTCTCGGGATCCTGCTTGGCTAGCTTCAGCAGCCATGTTGCCTGCAAGCATTGGAAACATCTCAGGCTCTTTTCAATCCCGAAACGTCTAGTTCAATTCAGAAACGTCATCCCTACGCTGGAAACCTAAACTCAGACACGCTTGGGGACAGTAAAAACACGGTTCTACATTGCAGAGATGTTTTAGGAACGGGCTGCGCCAGGATGAGGAGAGACTTGAATATGCATTGGGGAAATGGAAACAGACTCTGTGCTTGAAGGCATGCCGGTGCCCACATACACTTTCAGCACTGCAGGGTAGAGAGGCTGCAGCTGCAGCAGGCAGCACTGTATGCAGGCACAGCAACACAGCACTGTATGCAGGCACAGCAACACAGCACTCTCACATCCTCCTCACGTTTGTCCAAACGCAGCGTTATGATGCAAAGACATCATCAGGGACAAAGACACATGCACAGGTTGACGTATGCGTCCAGAAGACAAGGCTCACCTCTAAGACTAGGAATTGCACAGCTGGCGCAGCTAGTTGAGGATCCATGAGCTGTGCAAGCGTGCTGTCAGTCAGCAGCCAGAGGTCCAAGGACTGTGCTTCGTCTTCTTCACGATCCTCACCTCCCTGTTGCTGCTGCTGTTTGTTGCGCCGATACAGAATGTCGCTAACTTGCTGGAATCGGTAGACTGCAGCAGCAAAGCACATATTGACACAAACAGCACTGGCTCCAGAAACCGTTGGAGGGCATAAAGCGTTTTCTTTGCTTGTTAACAGCGCATATGCAGATGCACTTGTGGTCAAAGCAAACCTGGGACATTAGCACTCACACAGACATGATAGCATGTGCATGCTCAGTGTACACACAATGCAGGGAATGGGCTTGCGCTACTGGGTTTGCTGCAATGCTCTGCTGAATGAGCATGAACAATTACAGACAAAGAGATTTGCCACACTAGCTGATGCTTTGGATGTGCACTTGAAGACACGAAGCCAATATAGACGACACTCTGAGTAAGGACAAACATACAAAGTGGGCATTGCACCTGAAGGCATGAGGCCAGTATGGATGACCCTCTGTGTGAGGAAGAAGCACTCTGCTACAAAGTGGGCATTGCTGGGGCCAGGCTGCTGTTGTGAGACATATGGACGCCCACTGAAGGAGGCAGGGCCTTCTGAATTCTCCCGCCCTGCAAGTGTCTGGGCTGCTGCCACCTCTGGCAGCCTGCAACAGAGCAGCCACCGCTCAAGGCTCATGGGAGACCAATGAATGTCTCCAATAGGAAACAAGAGCATGTCTGCACATTGAAACATTGCTCAGCACAGGACACGAGTGCTTTGTTGCTGGCACACACCTAGGCAGACCCTGCAGCCTTACTAATAAGTGATCATGATAAGGATGATGATGCCATGGAAGAGGAGGATAGTCATGATGATGCTATGCAAGAGGATAATGTCTGCAGCACACATCATTGTCCTATCTGGGTACTTTGATGGAACATCACCCTCTTGCTGGATCACACCAGGCACAGAGAACCGGTGTTACCTGTTGGCATACTGAGAGTAATACGAGACGTCCAGCCGGTCCAGATGCTTCTGCTCAGCCCCCAGGAAGGGCTTGCAGAAGAGCAGACATAGCCCCAGGAGGCCCAGGCTGAAGGCATCACTGGAGCCATGCTTCAGGGGAGCCCTTCCAATGGCTCCCTTAGATTCGCCCCCTGATGTGCGCACTGTGCTGGTGCCTGCAGCTGCTGATATCCAGGCCAGGACAGCTTCTTTGGCAACGCCAGCTGGATCAGTGCCCTGCAAGATGCAAGGGGCCTGTTTGAGTTGGAAGGTCATGCAGTTGCCTTTCGATCTTCGCTCTTCAGAGCTGTGCTCTGCACACTCATGGTACAGTCTTGGGCATACAAGCATCATGTCACATCAGTTGCAGCAAGTAGTATCAAACTTCAGCTCTAGGGGGATGGATATGCTGGCCGCAACATGCCATGTAGCATGGTGCATATGCCCATGAAATGTTGGACATACGCTGTGTCATTGATTTTCTGACTCCCAGATCCAGGCACTTTGCAAGCTTCGCTATCTAATGCTGTCATGACAGTCTGTTATCACATGCAAATTTGCTGCTGCCAAAGCAAAGCCTTGCCCAGGGGCAGGTTGATGGACTGCAGCAATGCAGCTTGCTATTCATGAGCCCCGACTAGAAGGAGACAAAGCACTGCACAAAGATGCTGCGGCTGTTGACCTTGAGCTTGACCAAGCGCTCGCACACACCATGCGCAGCCCTGTAGACGTTGCCAAGAGCAGCTCTGAGGCCCCTCATGCTGACCTCCACCTCGCTGCGCATGTTGGGGTAGCGGCGCAGGGAGGTGAAGAAGTCCTTGGCTGGAGAGGTGACCTGGTGGGTCTGCATGAACCTCACATTGTCGGGCACTGTTGACACTGCACGCACCAAAGCATGCAGTTGCTTTATGTGCAACCCTGACAGCAAGTAATGTGTTAGTGCAAATGCAATGGTGCAAAGAGAAGCACGGTGACTAGGGTGGCAGCTTTGCACAGAACCGAGTTGACCTTGCATTGCTTGACTTTGTGCAAAGAAGTCACGTCCACAAGCTGCTTCTCACATAATGAAACATGCGAGCTGAAACGGACAACGATACACTCTTTGGAATTGAGCCAGCCAACACAGCAGACAGGTGTTTACGCTGCGTGCAGCCAGGGGCACCTTCTTGGTTGCCCTTGTTGAATTGTAGCTTTACTTCAAATTGAGCAGCAGACTATTGTATGATGCAGGGCCTGACCGACAACATTGGACGTGTCTGCTGCTGAGCTTTGAGCTGCTGCAGCAACAACATGGCACGCCTGTGCTGACTGCAATCTGGGCGGTTGGGCGGTTAGCTGAGGATTAGGACAGCCTCAAGAGAATGGCAATGCATGGAATGAGAGCAGCACTTGTGGGCGCTCACCTGAGAGCAGAGGTGCCAGTACTGATGATGCTTCCAAGGTTTGACCAGACTTGCCGGCTGCTTGAGCAGCTTCCTCCAGAAGTAATGCGGCCTACAGGAACACAAAGAGTGTGGAGGCACACCACACACAATCAACAACATGTGTACAACATCAGGTTCAGCAAGGCGTGCGTGGGAGTGGAATGCAACCAAGGCTAGGGAACCAGAAAACCAGGCACAAATCTGTATTGCTATGGTAGACTTGCTCAACCATGCATGATCCTGGTCCATCAATTGAGAAAGTAAGTGCCCACCAGCAATCTTTGTAACACAGGCGTCCTGAAGAACACATCCAAAGCAAAGAGCTTGCTCTGCAGTGCTGCAGCGTTTGTGAAGGTTGTCTGCTTCAGCGTGTTAAGCACGCTGCGCAGAGTCGCCTGCCAGACTTGCATGTCTTTCTCTGTGCGAGCTTCATTCACCATGGCTTCCACAAACAAGCTTTGCAGCTTACCGTCGCCCTGCATCAGCAAAGACAGATTCACCCAAACGATCACCACACAGCTGATGCGTGTAGATCTAACTGATGACAGCCATGAGCTGCAGTGAGAAACAGTAAGGAACACCTCAAAGCACAATACAGGCATGTTCTTGCCTGGCTGACAAGGCTGTGACTGACAAAAATTGCAATGTTAATGCGTGACATGCAAGGCTGGCTGTGCAGTCATGACTTGTAGCCCAAATGCTACAGCTGAAGCGCTTATGGGGCCTTGAAACTGGTGTAACTATGAACGACTGATGTGCAATGCGTGAGCTGCTGCAAGAACACTGACCACTAGCTTCACAAACTCCTGGGAATGGTGCCCTCCTTCAAAGTAAAGATCCTCTTCTTCCTCCTTGCCAACCAGCTCACCTGCTTGCTTGGCAATCCTGCTTTGCCACCTACCCACAGCGCGATGTCTTAACATCAGCATTTGGTAAGCAGTGTCAGCATTTTTGCACATACTTGAACAGCCCCACATCATCAGACAAGGCATCTGAGATGCACGCCAATGCAGAGTCAGAGCTGTCTGAATGACAATGCAGCTGATTTAGCAGCATGGGCGTTCAGCTTTCTGGCTGCAGGTTCTGTGAGGTGTCATGTTTCAGGTGTTGTATTTTAATGTGCCTCTGCTCTGAGGATGTGCATGCTATTGCTGTTACAGTGCTGGAAATTCAAAATAAGACTGCAGCAAACATAACAGTTCTGGAATCCCCACCGTCAATAACTTAGCAGCAATTGCAGTTATGTTGCACTCAGTCATAACAGCTGAAGAGAAGATGAGCAGAGGCCCATTGTGAACGTATGGAAGCTCTACGCTTTGTTGCTGTCCTGGACTGCAGCACGTCAGCACGATCTGGGATGAACTTTAGTATGCATGGTAGAATTTGGATCATCAGCCGAGCATACCTGCTCAAGACTTGTTTAACTGCAGGTGAGGTTGCTGCTTGACAGCCAAGCTCAAGGCCGTTGTGGCAGTCATGCATGGTCTGCAGCTGTGACCCTCCACGAGCGGGCCGCAGCTTTGTCTTGATGGCAATATCTATCTGAGCGTCACCTGCAACAATAGCATCAAGCATCATGCCGTAGCAATACAACAGCTTGATGCCTCTGGCAGTTGCAAACTGGAAATGTGCCCAGCTTTTCACAAGATTGTTGCACCCACGTTGCTGTATCAGCTTAGCGGGTTAAACATTGCCATGCCATAACAAAGACACAAGAGCAAGGCAAGCCATGTGCACGTATGACTAGACCAGTGCCCTGCCTACAGTATTGCATACCTAGCCACCAGCTTGAATCGGTCTTTGGGTCCATGGTGAGCCGTAAAATGAGACCCCTTGTTCCAGCTGGGGCTGCAGTTGTGCCTTGCACAGCTTTGACAGGCATGCCCAATGCCTTCTCAAGTGCAGCTACAATGGGTAGCTCATCTTCTGGCGGAAAGCTTGCACCAGTTTCACTAGAACCTGCTGGAGTGAGCGGTCTCTTCAGATCTGAGACTGCTGCTTCAATCCAGGCAGGTGCTTTGGCATAAACTTTAGCAGGTGTAGGTGCAGCTTGTCTGGTTGGCTCTGCCTGTGGCACTCCTGCATATACATGGAATGCATAAGAAGGCATCAACAAAAGGCTTGTTCCAAAGCCGGCGTGAGAGTCTCAGGCAGCATCAAAATGCACAAAGTTATTGTCAGCACAGCTTGAAGAGGAGTTCACAACCAGTAGAAGGTCATAACTGGCTGTGCTGTGCCTTGCAAGCCAGAGCACGCACACCTTGCTGCTGATTCAACACTTCCATAGCTTGTGCCAGTGCAGCTGCAAATACATTGGACTGAATAACCAGTTGAGGAGCTGCAGGGGCCGCTGCAGGCTGATGTGGCTGTTGCTGGGCAGGTGGCATTGCAGCTGCTGCTTGCTGCTGCTCTGTCAGCATGACTGTGTCTGGTGGAGGGGCTGGCTCATCATCTGCATACTGATCCTGCAAAACATCACCTGCTCTGAGGCCGCCCTGAGGTGGACCAGGAATGGTCAGGCAGTAAAGCTGTTGATCAGTGCATTGAAACTTACCTGCATGGACAGTGCCATAGCTTGCTGTAGGTCCTCGTCTATGTCCATATCTTGAAGAGTTGGGTCTGCAGCACCGAGATTGCGAATCGGTATAGCCAAACAGACGTTCATCCCTCGTCCCTTACAAACAGAAACGTAACATTTCATGGCAGGGCAAAAAGCAAGCACCTGCGTCGGGCAAGGGCTGTACGGCAACACTCCCTTGATCACCACCACCCTGCCCATCCCACTGCAGAGGAATCGACCGATTTGAAAACAGCATGACCATCAGAGATCTTGGTCGTGGAAACAAACCACGTGGTGCTGCAGCGAAGCACGCCAGTGTCGAGCGCAGAGACACAGTACCTCCTGCATAGATATTGCCAGTGCCTGCAAGGTGTCCTCGTCAAGCTCATCGTCCATGATGGAGGAGAGTTGTCCTAAACGCGACTTGGAGTGCGTCGGCTTAGTGTCGATAACTCCGTATGACGCAAGCTGTGAATGCGTGAGCGTTGTGGTGCCACTTGAGAAAGAAGGCGAAGAAGCAGAACGCGAGAACGCGAGAAACGCCAACACTGTTCTCGAACCTCGAACAATGGCACCTTCGACCATCCTTGGACTAGTGTATCGGCTGCGTCAGCCGCGCGACTTCTGCCCTTGTAGCACCTGCGAATAACATGCACACGATGGCGGGTGAATGAACATCGTGCTTCTACTGCTTTACCGAGCTTGGATTGTCGTCGTCAAAAAGTTGCGCGCTATGGCGCACGCAAGAGCTAGGAGTGGGTTCCCTTTCACCGAGGCACGTTCGCACCTTCCGCAAGCTTCAATAAACATACCTCACAGCTGGTTGCACACTCTGAGTTGCAGTCGACGATCTGACAGCTAACTGACAGCTGCGGCCCGACGACTGTGCCCTTGCGGTGTACTGACATCAAGTTGGTGATGTGCGCAGTTTTTGTACCTGGGCACCACCTTAGTGGGATCGATGATGGTGATGCGTTACTTTGCGAACATGATGGACCCCACTGCTCAAGCCAGGAAACAGGTACCTGTGTACCGGTACACACTGGATACACGAGCTTAGCACGAATTTTCTGGTTTGTGTTCTGTCTGCGACCTGGATCTGGCAACACAGGTGGGCAAAAAAGCCAAGGATCTGGAGAAGCGGCTTGGCCACCGCCTGGGAAACGTCACCCAACACGAAGCAGTATGTATCCTGTCATGTGTCGTTGTGTGTAACAATGTTCCAGCCATTGACGTACAAATTGAGCAATGTCAGGCGCTCTGTCAGCCATGGTATCCACCAGGGTACCTCTCAAGGTACTGCATATATTGTTGCTCATCAGCTGCTTGTGTTGCAGATGGCTGTCGACCTGGTTATCGACCCTGAAGACATAGACACGAACTTGAATGACATCGGCGGTTTGGATGACATCCTGGAGCGTCTGGTAGGGCACTGCTGAGCTATGTTGTTGCTACATGCATGTGCCTGACCTCTCTTGGTGCGTGCTTGGAGCAGTGTTTAATCAGCTGACCCTGTATAAGCTTGTCCCTGCAGGTCACCCAAATGCAAGGCCCATTGACTCACCCCGAAATCTACAATGGTGGACTGTTGGCACATCCCAAGGGCATTCTTCTATATGGACCTCCTGGTACTGGCAAGACCATGGTTGCCAAGGTAATGTGGATAGCCCATGCTGCCCTTTTGTTGTTGTCGACTGATATTGTGGCGCAACATCTCTTGCAGCTCCAACCTTCACCTAGCCAGCTAACTGTGCTTGCTTGCACATGACAAATAGGCTGTCAGCCAGTCAGATGTCACACTCATGCACTCGATTTTGTACCCTATAAAAACTCCCTTGCTGTTCAGCAACTATGTGTCTGACACCATTATGTCAGAGTCTGACCTGTTGGGTGTTGCTCACAGGCCCTTGCCAAGCAATGCCAAGCTTTCTTCCTGGCAGTGCAGCCCAGCGCAATTCAGAGCAAGTGGTATGGTGAAACCAACAAGGCCATTGGTGGCATCTTCAAGCTGGCTCGCAGACTGTCTCAGGGCGAGTCAGCCTGCGTTATCTTCATTGGTGGGTGCATCACAGCTACTGTCAAGTTTCACCTAACCCCTTTAGGAGTATCCTCTTAGTCATGTATACACCGCTACATATGTTGACATAGCAGGTCCCCTCACCACATGGCGGCATGGGAGAACAACACCTTTCTGCTCGCCTGTCAATTCCTTCAGCTGTCGTTTCAATCCAGCTTTGCATTCTTAGCGTCCCTTACACAAATATGACAGGTTAACACGAATCATTGGTTTGTCCAGCTTGGGTGTCAATCATCTTACCTCACCCCCTTCTTTCTTTTCTGGCCACTAAAAGCTGTAGCTGACATCACCAGGGTGCATCACAATTGCAGAGCTTTAAGGCTGCTTAGCGCCTAACATCAACGCTGTGATCATCTGAAGTGCTGGCCTTCTTCTTCGCAGGCAGCAGCACTAAATTTTCAGACCATACGCCTTTCGCATCATGCATGCTTCGCAGCACGCAGCTTGAATAGCACATCTTATGTCACAAAAGCTGTGCTGTGCTGTATCCAGATGAGGTTGATGCGCTGCTGGGCAAGCGTAGAGAGCATGACCATGAGGTCTCGACTGGTATGAAGACCGAGTTCATGTCCTTGTGGGATGGCATGGACACTGATTTGACAAGCAAGGTTGTCATCATGGGGGCTACCAACCGTCCTCAAGAGCTTGATGCTGCCGTCTTGAGAAGGTAAGCTCGTCTGTACTACGATTACTTCATTGCATTAGGCTTAGCAGCTAGCTACTATGAGCGTCAAATCGATGGCATCCATGTCTGTTGATTGCACGTACCACTGGGTGCTGCCCACGTGCAATTTTTATGACCAGACTCATGCATGCTTTGCAAGCTCTGCTCTGCAGGTTCACTTTGTCAATAGCTGTGGAGCTTCCAGACACAGCAGCAAGAGAGGACATCATCATGACCCACCTGCGCCAGCATTGTGAGCAGCATGTCCTGGGCGCTCGGGCAGTCGATGCCGACCTCATGCAGGTAGAACCGCTGCAAAAGCTCAGAAGCTAGTGTTGTAATTTCTGTTTGAACCATCTAGTCCTTTTGTGACCAAATATCGAGACATTGTTGAGCTCTAGCTCTTGGTGTACCAGTATATGGTCAAGTCCTTCTTCAAGCTTCTTCAACCAGCTGCTCTGGCATGCTCTTTGGGCTGGGGCACAAACAGTGTGTCCTGTGCTCTTTTCAGATGGTCTGCCATCAGCTTGTTGCATTTCTCAGCGGATCTGAACAATTCTTTTGCAGCAATGAACCCCTTTTTGCTGCAGAACCTGGCAATGTCTGGCTTGGAGGGCAAGAGGCCAGCGCAGTGGTTAGCAGAGCAGACCAACGGCTACAGCGGAGCTGATTTGCATGAGCTTGCCACTGAGGCAGCTCGCAACTCAGTGCTCTCCATGACGAGTGCTCTGGCCACCCTGAGGTGAGTCCTGTACAAAGCTATGGCACTTTGTCAGGAGACATTTGCACTTTACCTTGAGACTCTGCTCCTCTGCTCATTGCCTGCTGGCCTGCCTGATACCTGAGGTGCCCGCATGCGTTGAATGACACAGGGTTGCACATAGCTAACATTGGGAAAAGACATGAGTTGTGAACAGTTTGGTGAATGCATACTGAATGAGTCTTTCTGGCTGGTGTCACAGGCAACAAGGACAAAGACGACAGCATCAGGCTGCTCCTGTACAAGCTAGAGAACAGCCTCCACTCAGTATAAATGACTTTCGGGCAGCACTGCGAGTGTACACGCCCACCCAGCAGAAGGCTGAAAGCTTTCAGAGGCCAAGTGTAGACCCCTTGGCTGCCATGGCCAGCATGTGGGCTAACCTATCCAGCAATGACCTTGCAAATGGCCAAGGTCCTTCGAATGGAAACCATGGTGACAACAGCGAAAGCAATCATGCAAACCATGATGGTGACTGATCATTATGCATGTTGACTAGGTTGCAGCAGGATCCGGCCACCCCTCCTGCTGTGCATTACATATACATATTTGCCTAACATTGCAATAATGTTGTGAGAACTTGACCTAGCTGAGATGTTCACTGGCACGCCTACAATTGCTGAGCTTTTGTAAATCACTGCAAGGTTTCTGATCAAAATTTATAATGCAATTACTCTCGGTGGTGTGAATCCGATGTCACACACTTTGCGATAGCGCGTTGAGCTCAAAGCCTTCGACAGGCTTAATAGCGCATTATCATGTAAGTGCCACGCAGCAAAATGCCAGTGCCATGTCACTTATGCTGTTTAAGGGCAGTAATAAAATGTAATCTCGCATAAAGTGTGCGATGATGCATGTGACGGAAGTATGCTGGTCCACCTTCTTCAGGCTCTCTCCAGGGTACCTTGCCTCATGCACGCAACAAACGAGAGTATACACCAAGGCATCGTTATCTGCGACCTGTGCCTGTCTGCGTGGTAGCGCCTGCTTCACCAGCGCACAGTGCTAGGTCGCAGAGAGAGAGTACAACCCCGTCAATCGAGTAAGTGCTGTCCTAGTGACAGCCTACAAATAGCAAAGCTGGCGCAACCAACGGACCCAAAGCATAAGATGGACGTCACCAATCCCAAATATGAGATGGTAAGTGTGTGCTGGCTCTACTGTGGGCTTATATCAACGCCATGCTTACCACGTACCGTCCCCGCAGATAAGGGATATTGGTAGCGGAAACTTCGGTGTAGCAAAGTTGATGCGCGATAAGCAAACAGGCGAGCTTGTCGCTGTCAAGTTTATTGAGCGTGGCGAGAAGGTCGGCTTCCCTACGCCTCTCGCTCTTGCTCCTTGATAGTGTAGTGACTTGACCCTGGCATGCTCTGACTATGCGCCGCTCTGATCAGCCGTTCCGATCTGGGGTGCCTGCTGGACAATGTTGATGCATTGCTCAGGGCATACTGTGCACGATCAGGTCACTTTTCTCTGTAAACAAGAGCTGCCTGAAGCTGCCTTATACTTAGACCAAGACACTTCCACCAAGCAAGTCTTCTTTCAATGCACCTGAGCCCTGACTGTGTTGTGAACTGCAGATTGACAAGAATGTGGAGAGGGAGCTCATCAACCATCGGTCCCTGTTGCACCCAAACATCATCAGGTTCAAGGAGGTATGTTTGCTGCTCAGCCTGCTTTGCTGTTGCCATTGTTCTCCTGCGCTTACGCAATGGCTGAAAACTGTCTTGGTGCAAGCTCTGCCAAACGGATGTCACATCAACACCATAAAAGCATAACCCCTCAGCACTGTAGCCATTTAGCCCAGATTTCAATTAAAGACACCAGCATCATCATTATGCTAGCTCTGCATTGCTTTATCTCTTCCTTGCAGGTCTTCTTGACCCCAACTCACCTTGGTATTGTGATGGAGTATGCGGCAGGCGGTGAGCTGTTTGATCGCATTGTAAAGGCTGGTAGATTCAGCGAAGACGAGGCACGATTCTTTTTCCAGCAGCTCATCTCAGGAGTAGATTACTGCCACAGCGAGGTGAGAGCAAGCTGGCACACTGTTGCATCTCTTCTGCAATTGTGGAGAGACCGTAATGCAGCTGCAGAAATGCACAAGTTGCAGTTGATCTCATCATGCTAACCACACAATACATTGCCTTTCCCAGAAAGGTTTGGAGAAGCTTAGGTTGATGTTGTGTTGTTTGTGCTCCACAGACCATGGATGCTGTCTTCTAGTGCAGATTGTGCAACGTATGGAAACAGACCAGTGTGTTTGCTGTGTTTTGGAGCTGACAGTGGTATGTTGCTGCAGGGTGTATGCCATAGGGATCTGAAGCTGGAGAACACACTGCTAGATGGCAGGCCAGCACCCAGACTGAAGATCTGTGACTTTGGCTACTCCAAGGTATGTTGCTGCTTTCAGTCCATGTCCATTCTGCGATGAGTCTTGAGGAGGCAATTGAAAACGCACATGATCTGCGATGAACCAGGCCTGCACATAGAGTCTGTTGTGCTGTCCATGCTTTGTCCCCTTCAACTTGGCAAAGCATCACAACTCGCTGCTGTGTCCACCAAATATGTGCTGCTGCCATGCTATGTGTGTTTGTTATGGATTGCGTGTCTGTACAGTGTTATACACAGTTGTCTTGCTGGACTGTGCAACTTGGCGGCTGCCTCGTCTCATAACATATTTCTTGTTGGTGTGCAGTCTGCGGTGTTTGACTCACAGCCCAAATCAACAGTGGGAACTCCAGCCTACATTGCTCCAGAGGTGCTGTCACGCAAGCAGTACGATGGAGAGATTGCAGATGTATGGTCATGTGGTGTGACTCTGTATGTCATGCTTGTGGGGGCATACCCCTTTGAAGACCCTTCAGACCCCCGCAACTTCAGAAAAACCATTCAGGTATAGCGATACTGACATTTGACAAGCATGGCATCTTGCAACACAGGAAGAAAACTGGAGAGCTTTTAACTTCAAAACACCTGTGGTCTGTGCTGTGCCTCTTGGTGGCATATACTTGATGCAGGCCGTGTGCTGTCGCATGCATGATGACTGCTGTGCAGCAGGGGCTGAATCTGTGAGGCTGTTGCCATCAAGTCCAGCATTTGTCAAGACAGGATTTGCTGCAGCTTCTCTTGATGTTCAAATACCACACTGGGAATAAAGGTTACCCTAATCAATGTATTCAGTCTGCTGCCACAGTGTCTAGCCATCAGCAGCTGTCATCTTACCTCCCTTGTCAAGCAAGAATGATCTCTTGAATACCACTTTCTGCTGCATCTACCACAGGGAGCACAGTCTTCTCATGCAAAGCTGTGAGCGAAGACAACTGATTTCGCTGTACAAAACAAAGGTGTCATGCCAGAAAGTTGACATGCGCTGTGCATGGCTGCAGAGGATCATGGGGGTGAAGTACAGCTTCCCCACAAACCTGCACATCTCCCGGGAGTGCTTGGACATGATGAGCAAGATCTTTGTGGGCAACCCTGCCAACAGGATCTCCATTGCAGGCATCAAGTCCCACCCCTGGTTCACCAAGAATCTGCCAGATGAGCTCAAGGTGTGCACGCTTTGCTTTGGCTGTGTGTTGTCCACAGACAATGCAGGCACCTTCTTGCATGCCAACAGCAATGCCGTGTGTGTCGTGTAGCTGACAAAACATGTCGATTTGCGGTGTGTCCTCCAGTGCGTGAGCTGAAGCAGGAATGTTGCATGACTCATGAGCAGCAAACGTGGAGACTGAGTGGCAGTGCAGGAGTAGCTGTGTTGACAAGCCTGCCAGACTCCTGTCTGTGAACAGCTTTTACATGGCACCAGATCATGCTGCAACTCTGGCTGAAGTCTGTGGTGTTATGCGCAGGATGGTGGCAAGGCAGCACAGAAATTGATGCAGCCAAGCCCCCAGAGTGTGGACGCCTTGAAGAAGATCATGGATGATGCGCGACACAAGGCTGGTGGAGCCGCCCCTGCTCACCACAAGGAGCACTTCAATGAGGAGGACTACATGGATGGTGAACTGATGGATGATGAAATGCATGTACATGACTAGAGGGTAGAATTGTGAGAGCAGCTCAGTGCTGGTATAGCATTATATGGGTAGCTGACAGGAAGCCAACGAATGGTGCTTTTGTTGTACAACGTATGAGGCCATGCACTGTATAACTTGCTAGTTGCTTTTGCCGTTAAGACATACATTTACACATGTGCTTTTGACTCTGTGCTCCTGTGGATGGTGGATGCGAAACGCTCGCGTAACGCTCGCCGTAGTTACACAACTGTAAGCACTTCACAAGGCACGGGACTGCAGATGTGCAGCGTTTCGTCGCGTATTCCGCTCCCTCCGCTAATCTCTGCCAAGCAACGAGCACTCGTTTGACGTTGTTCATCAGGCGCTGTACTGTTGTGCTTGCAAGTGGGCGACCCTCCTCCGTCGACCACGGCTCGTTGCAGAGCTTTTTACCAGCTTATGCGTCACCCGGAAGCGTGATGTATGGGGTCAACTCACCATCTGTCCAAATACTAGCCGGTACAAGGTCGCCTTGCCAACACGCATATCAGTGGCGGACAAGGTATGCTTGCGAGGATCTACTATGAAGCACCTCTGTTTGTATTAGGCCTGCGCACTGCTCCGTTGGAGCAAGTTCCATGACCTGCACGCAGAATGTTTGCTTCTCATAAAAAAGCCAATTTGTGCATGTTGTGCTGCAGATGCAGACTGATTAGACCTCCACCAAACATACACAAAGCTAGGAACTGTCAGCCAAGGCATAAACGTATGGGTGGATGTCACATGGGGCTCGTGTCTTACGCGCCAACACAGGCTGAAGTGTCAGTGGCAGAAGCACCCTCCCCAAGCGCCATAGAACAGCAACTTGCGCTGCAGCATCAGCATCCAGCTCAGCTTTTGCCACTGCAACGGTTGGAAAACAGCCTCCTAATAGATGATAATATTTCTCTGCTGGATGGCTTGATGCGCACCACTAGCGTTACTCCACATGCTGCTGGAGGAGTGATTTTGGGCTTTGAGGTTGCAAATGGTGCAGTTGCAGCAAAAGACTTTCCAGTTGGCAAGGTACGGAGTACAATCAACCCTATGTTTATGCATACATAGCAAATAATTGATGAATTAAAGTACTACCTGGACTGCACATGATCATTTGCATGTTGGTGCCATGTTGAACAATGTGAGTGAGCTGTAGCTTGAGCAAATAAAGCTAGTCTGAACTCTGTGACGTATGCTAGGGTGACACAGACATGATGCGCAATAATGTAAGGGCTGCCAGTTGTGAACCACACATGCAGCAAAGCAAGGTCAAGCATCACAACAGCTCTTTTGCCTGCAGCTGCGCTCCAGGCGTTGCCTGGCATGTGCAAGATGCAAGCTTTGGTGGATGACACCGGAGTGGGGCAAGTCCGCAGCAGATCTGCCACCAGAGACACAATTCTTGCTTGTGGAGGTCAAGGAGGGAGGGCCATATGCAGTGCTGCTACCCCTCATTGACAGCAACACTTTCAGGGGCACTCTCAGACCGCCCAGGTAAGCAGCTTGTACTTGCAATATGACTTTACATAAACCATTGACCAAATTGCATGTCCCAGTATTCCAAAATAATAAGCATGCAGCTGACGCATTTGTCGACACAAAACTTTTGAAAAGGCAATGCTGGCGCAACCTTGAGGTGCTCACAGTCGCATTTGGGGTGGGTGCGTCATCCCATGTACGATTCAGTGGCATATTCAGCAGCAATTCCAGACAAAGCGGAGGGCATTACAAGTCACCCTTTAGCACTGTGTCTGCTTCTGGAATTGCTCCATTGTGTAGTTGGCTGTGAAAGCTGCAATTGATTTGAACCTGCAATGAAATCATTTTATCAGGATATTTACATGCACGCAACAATAGGCGACAAAGGACTTCTCATTTTCCTATAACAGTTACATAGACAATAAGCAGCAGTTTCAGAAGCTGGGTTACCTGTCTATGAATGTCTCCACTTCCTTGCTCAGCCGACTCTGCACATAGTGACTTGTGACCAGCTGCATCTTTCCCTCACGGTTCATGCGGAACTGGAGCTTGGCAGTTGCGTCATCTGCATGCTGCGGCGTGAGTGTGTATAATGACACAGCAGCAGCCTTGCCAGCCTTCACTGCAGCTGCTTCTGAAACAACATCAATTTGGTAGCCAAACATCTGGTAGCAAGCTTCTCTGAAGCCCGCAATCTGGGCTTTGAAGACCTGCCTTAGTCTGGTCTTGGCCTTCTCTAAATCAGCTACCTATGCAGATACAAGGTGTGAGTCATAGCCCTCACTCATGTGTGTTGTTGTTTCTCACTTCCTAGCGCCCCTTGGTCCAAAAAATGCCAGCAGGTAAAGAGCACAAAGATCACTAAGTAAGTGCAGTGTATGTGACACTGGCTGGCTAAAGCATTCTTTTTCTGTGTTGGGCAAGTGGGCGAAGTGTATGAGGCAGTACCTGGTGTTGCAAGACAGTGATTTGAGCCTCTTGGACAGCAGCATCAATGCTTCCAGCAGCAGCTGCAGCTGATTGTCCCTCCAGCTTCTGCAGTTGGCCCTTCAGAGCAGTGTTCTCTGCTTGCAAGGTGGAGCATCTGCTCTGCTGTGCCTTGTCCACTGCCACTGCTTCTGGGTTGCGCTTGAAGTGGACGACTCTGGTTTTGGACCTGTCAAACTCACCCTTCCCAAGCCTCTCCTGCAAGATCCGGAAGAACTCAGCATCACAATCAGCTCAACACATCAGCCACATGCTTTGGCGTTTCAACTGAGGAGGAGTCTTAAGGGTCATATGCACCCACCAGCTACAAGGCTTTTTCTAGTTCACAGGCTGCAATGGAAGTGCGTCGAACTAAGCCCTAATAGCAGATTGTTGTACCTGTAGCAAAGCTAGCTCCTTGCTTTGGTCCTCATACACTTTCTGTAGGTTTTTCAGAAACCCTGCCGCCTCAGCAGCTTGCTGCTTGGCAGCGGTGAGCTGGCTCAAGCTGTTTTGGGCAGCAGTTTCCCTGCTTGCTAGCTCCTGCTGCCCTGCTTCATATTGAGAGCGCAGGTCTGCTATGGTCTCCTCCATTTGTGCAACATGTGCTGCCTGCGCAGCCCTCTGAGGTGTGCCGTCTGTACAGTGCAACAAGGAATGGTTTGCTTAATCGAAAGGTGACAAACTCACATCACACAACACCTGCAAGCTAGGTTGTGTTACACTGGATGAAGACAATAAGACTGGTTTTTAGCTTGACCTCTGTGTGATTGCGTGCTTGTACAACATTTACACAGCCACAGGTTGTGAAGCAGCACCTGCAACAGCTGGCTTTGGGTCTTCCTCTTGGTACAAGGTCAGAATCTGTTTCAAGCTGTCCCTTTCCTTTGTCAGCAGCTCTACACGGCGCTCCAACCTTGACTGACTGGTGCTCAACTGCTCACACATTGACGTCTGAGCAGTCAGAGCAGCTTTGTTCTCGCTCAGCTCTTTCAATGTCTGCTGCAGCTCACCTAAAGTGCAAACAAAGGCGTATCAGAGATAATCATGCAATGGTCCGCATGTTCATGTCTTCCATAGAACAATCGGTCAGCTAGCACACCTCTATGCATGACAATGACTACTGCAAGTTGGTGCTCACCTGCTTGTGTTGCTAATTGACTCTCCTTCTGGCCTAGCATCTCAGTAGACTTGAGGATTTGAGTCTGCAAGCTTTCTAGTAGAATGAGCACGTTCTCAGGGGTCTCTGCGCCTGAGAGGCCCTACACAATATCAATCCATGTCAGTGCCCATCATGCTTTAGACATAGCCTCCTGGCTACTTGGCGTGATGGTCATCATGCTACCTGCAAGACTTTGTCCCAGACTTCTTGCCGAGACTGTAGGTCTGCCAGTTGCAGTGAGAGCTGCTCGGCTTGTGTCACCTGCTTCTCTGCTGCCTCAGCACGCAACTGAGCTGTATGCAGCTGTTCCTGCAGAACCTCTGTATTCCTGCAGCATATTGGACTGTTGGGTAGATTCTAAGACATCTTTCACTCAGTCAGCAAAGCAAGGAAGACTTTAGTGCTCAGTATAGCCAGGCTGCCACGTTGTGACATTGCAACTTGGCATTGGCAGCAAATGGTATACAGCGCCCGGCAAGATTCTGGTTTCATACTGCAGCTGCTGAAATTAGCCTTGTGGTTACAGACAGCAAACGATACCTGACATGATATTTCAGCCGCCTGGCCTCTGCGACGTCAGCACATTGAGCTGCAAGCTCATCACGCAGATTTTGCAGTAGAATGGAGTCGTCACTGGGTGCAGCAGAAGCTGAGTCTCCTTGCAACTGCAAAGCTGCCACTTTCTCTTCTGCTTGCATCCGCTGCTGGTTGTGCAACTCAGCCTCTTTAGAAACCTCTCTCAGCTGCTGCTGCAATGAATCCAGCTGCTGACTCATAGTCTCAATACGGTTTTGCTGCCTCCTGGTCTCAGTCGTGCTTTGCTGTTTAGCTTCCTGTGCGTTGTGCTGCGCCAGCTGGAGATCATTCTGAAGCTGCTGAAGCTGCCGTCTATGAGTTGCAGCAGCGTCTGCAGCTTGTGACTTTGCGATGTTTGCTTTAGACGTTGACAGCTGCGCCTGTTCCTCGGCTTGAGTCTGCATCAACATTCATGTTGCTACTCTGCCAAGTCTCAGACAAGCAGAGTCTTGTGCAGATGGCAGCAGCCACAGCCGCACCTTTGCATCCTCTGTATGTCTCAGGTCCTTCCGCAAGGACAAAATCTTCTGTTCAGCCTGCGACAACTGTTTCTCTGTATCAAGCCTTTCCCTACTGCACTGACTGTTAAAAAAGTCTCTTTCTCCTTGGACAGTGGCAAGGCGTTCAGCATCTGTCTGAGTGGTGCTCTTGGCTTGTTCTAGCTGCTGCCTCAAATGGGCTGTCTCTGCTTGTGAAAGCTTCAGCTCGGCTTCCAGTTCCTGTATCTGTGAGCCTTTGTTTGCCAGGTACTGCAGTGCATCAGCTGGCTGAGTGATGCCTGCTCGGCCTGTATATGCTGTACCAGGTCGTCCTGCAGTGACTGTACCCAGAGGAGGCCGTGCTGACAGGCCTGTGCTGTGTCGTCTGTGTCCAGCATTGCTGACAGCAGATTGTCGTGTCGCATCCGCTGTACCTAAAGCCTGTTGCAGCAAGTGTATGGTCTGAACATGCAAATCGAAGGCCACACATGTAGCATCCTTCGGCCCGTTCTGTTCTGTGGACACCCTGATGGTCTACCTGTTTTTCCTGATCTTCACCGCCGTCCAATTTGCGCTTCTTGGCCGTTTGTTCTGCAGCTATTGCTAGATCTTGTCTCAGATCTCGTGGCTTAGCAGCAGACGGTTGATCCACGGGACGCGACATCTTTGCCAGTGTCGTCTTGCACTCACTGCGGATACATCCAATTGGGCTGACTTTCCCAGCAAATAATGTACCTTGACTGATACCAGATGCATTTGCATAGCAGTCTGTATCTCACAGTACGATTGTGAGAAATTGTAGTCTGGATCATCATGACCAGTACAAATGGAACAGTGCATGCTGATCTTTCTGCATGTCAGTCACCCAGCACCAGTCAAGCAGATTAAGACTCAATGATGTGTGCAGGAGAGACAATGGTCTTCCTTTTGATGAAGACCTGCTATACCTCCGGATGGAGAGTGGAGATCCACTGTCCTTGGCAGCAAATGGGAGAACAGCTTGTACATAGCTGCTGGCCCAGACCCCTTCATCCTCATAGAAAAGGCGGTGGCTGCAGCGGCGCAACTCTCAGGTGGTGCACAACAGAGACAGGACAAGCAGCAGCCTGACTCACTCGACTGGTTTGGGTGGTGTACATGGGACGCCTACTACAGCAAAGTGTCTGCCAGAGGTACATACTGTTCATGTCTATGCAGCAACGATTGTGCCATCTTGAAGGCGGAACACGCACTGTGTCAGCAAAGCAAGATTGCACACTCATGCAACCAGAGCACTGTTTATATGGCTTTGCTTCCTACCTGCAAATATTGAATCACTGCACATTCCCTCATATCCAGCAAACAACTTGCCCTTGGTCTTGTGTTGTGGCTCCAACAAACAGCATTTTTGGATGTTGGCTATCTCAACATGCTTGACTCCACTACGCTGACTGCTGCATGCATCACACCATCTTGGGGAAATTGCTCCTTTGCCTAAACTCCAAATCTTGACTGAAGTTTGTTTGCTTTCAGCATGACAGCAAGCTGAGCACTGTATGCATACTGGGCTACCTGAGCATTCTTTGCATACAGGGCTACATGAGCATTGTTCTGCATACAGGGCTGCATGAGCATTGTTCTGCATAGAGGACTACGTGAGCATTGTCTGCATACAGGGCTGCATGAGCATTGTTCTGCATACAGGGCTACATGAGGGGAAGACTGCTTTGGAAAGACAAGACTTGTCCCGCACGTACCTAGCTCATCATGAGCTGGAAAGCGTTTTAACTAATGTTATTATCATTATTATGAGCGTTGTCCTGCATACAGGGCTACATGAGGGTTTGAAGACTCTATCAGATGGTGGGACGCCTCCAAAGCTGCTGATCATTGATGATGGTTGGCAATGCACGGATGTGGATGTGCCCCTGCGTAAGCCCATGACAAGCCGCATGCTGATGATAGAGGAGATGCGCGAAAGCATGGAGGGCACTCAGGACGAGTTCATTGACGCCGAGCTTGAGTGGCTGGCCAGAGGAGCTAAAGATCTGCCCCCATCTAGTTCTGCAGGTAGCTGCTCATTCTTGTTGACTGATTGACTGCAGCAAGCTGGTGCTGCTTTGTGACTGAATAGCATCTGGTCTGTGGGTGACAGCTGTGTGTCCACTTGCAATCTTGCATAATATTGGTCGACACTTAGTTTGCTTTGTTGCTCTTTGTTGAGAGATGAAACCGCTTTTATGCTCTGAGAACAATGAGTGAAGGGAGTGTCTCAACATGCAATGCTCTGCTTGAGCAACGGCAGATGTTGCACTTGACAACTAGCATTGAAGTTATGTACAAGTTGCTAGCATCAGCCCCGGTTTTGGCTTATATGCAAGAAGAGACAGGGTATGTGCATTGCAGGGTCTGCTCTGCAAAACCTGTCTGCTGACGAGGAGGTGCTGGAGAAGGAGTATGAGGGCATCCCCCGCCTCAAGTCCACCCTCAAAATCAAAAGCAAGCCCAAGACCAAGCACCAGAAGGGCACCTACAGGCGAGGCCGCAGACCTGAGAGATCAGGCCCTGCCTCCAACAACTCCAGCATCCTCAATGCCAGTGCAAGCACCACAGGCTTCCAGTCTGAGGCCTTTGACCTGGACTTGACAGACCAGCAAAGCTGGGATGAGCAGCAGATGTCAAACATGAGCGGGGACTTTTTGGAGGGATCTGTTTTGGCGCCTTCTCAAGCACAGCAAGACCAATATGAGTCATATGAGTCACGGTCTGCTGAAGCTTCCAGCTCAGCTGCTGTGTCGAGGAGACCTCAGCCTGGCAATGGTGTGAGCAGTGCTGGCTCTTCTGACAGTGAAGAGTCTGCACAGAGGGGTAGTGAGGAGGGGTGAGGTCAGGGTGAACCGGAAGGGTCTAGTGCAAGCAGCAGCAGGCAGAGCGCCAGTAACACATTGGCAACAAGGGATGCAGGGGAGCAGGCAGCTGCTCGTGTGCAGGAGCCCATACCTGAAGAACAGCAGGGCTACTCCCTCATGTGGTAGGTCCAAACTTGACCGATGCTGATTTATTAGAGCTGCAAACTTTGAAACTTTACACTCAGCCATTTGAACGACTGCCATGTTTGAAGGTATGTGACTCATGTTGTTACACCCTGACTGCAGTATTTGTCAACACTAGTCTGGCAGCCAGTTGAAGGACAAACTGAGCTGCCTAGCATCAAAGAATGATTGTCATTTTGTGCCAATCTTGCAGCACAGTTGTTATGGTTGCTCATATGCAGCAGTCAGGCTACTTTTTTATAAAGCTGAGAAGCTGCGCAGGTTGGTGTCTGCTGTGACACAGCGACTGGCAGGAGGCATCATAGGTCTGCTGGAGGCAGTGCTGCTGAAGTTTTACCAGTATGTGGTGGACCCAGCAGACCCTGGCACCTGGCCCATTCCCTTCTTCACCTGGGCTGCCTCTGGCCCTATCAAGTAGGCTCATGTCTACATACTGTTTGGCTTCCATTTGCATCGCTGTCTGCCATGCATGCCCATGCTATGAGCTTGCGCTCCTCTTCATGAGAGACTCTCAATGAAGCTGGCACGTCAACTTTGAGCTGGCTGATGCACAATTGAGGATGACTGATGCCTACTGAATGGCTGCAACAACGACACATGCCACCATTTGATGAGAGTGTGCTCTTCAGCAATCTTGCTGTCCACTCAGCAGCAATCTGCTTCAGCCCTTGCCTGCTGTAATGGCATCTCCTGTACAACTAATATGCAAGTCTTGCTGAAGTCTGCAACAAAGCAATGTTTAGCATAGCACATCTTAGTTAATGCAACTGTGTGTGGGGCTGATGTTGCAGACTGCGTGCATCATCAGCATTGTTGGACTGCTGCAGGTCACAACTGTTGGAGTTCTATGCATCATCAGGAGACTTCACACGTAGGCTCACATCTGTCAAGGCCAATGGCAAGTTCTCATCACCAAGTGCTGGTGCTCAGGATTACTGGACGGTAGGAGATCAGTACCCAGACGTGCAAGTAATTGGTCAGCATGAATCACACAGCCTTGGCTGCTGCAACCTTGTCCTTGTTGTACATGCCATCTGCATAAGATAGCACTTTCCTGCAGACATGTGCTTGCCAGTACGACAGGCACGCATTCAGCCAGCACAGGCACAAAGCTGCTTTCATATCCTGCGCTCAGCTGAAAGATGCAGCGTTCCATCCACACAGCAGTGCCTGTCACTTCCAGCCAGTTGCGTTTGTTGAGCGTACTGTGTTTTTATCCTCTGCAGGAGGAGCCAGAGAGGCTTGGGGACGTGGTAGCATCGTTACGTCAGCTGTGGGGCTTGAAGCACATTTATTGCTGGCACGGCCTTGCAGCCTACTGGAGTGGCGTTGCCACAGGTCAGCCACCCTGAAATTGATGTTGGCTGCTGGCAATCGCATTGATGTTGTCTGCTGGCAATCACATCCTGTTGACCATCAATGCTGGGCTGCTACCTCAAACATGCTACTTGTGGCCAGGAGTGCAACAGAGTAGCCCCATATGGGACTGCACGAGGGCACAACTTAACTCTGGGGAGACCATTGTCTGCTCTTTCCACCCTTTTGTCTGTCTCATTGCCAAGAGTGATGTGCTGCTGATCCCACTAGGCAAAGCATACCGTTCCAGCAGTAACTGCCAACACTCTTTATAAGTCCCAATCGAAAATACACGAAAGGATTCTTTATTATGTTTCGTCAAAAACTAATTGCGGAAATAAAAAATGATCCTGTGACAATTTTGTATACACTAAAGTATATGAGCTGGTGTGCATGCAGGCAAGGATGAGGCTGGTGTAGCCAAGTATGATGCACGCATCATGTACGCCATTCCCACCCCAGGCCTATCAGAAGTGGAGCCCAGCATGAACTGGAACCCCTCTGTAGTAGCTGGCATAGGGGTCGTGGCTAATCCTGCTGCGCTGTACAATGACATGCACTCCTACCTGGCTGCCTCAGGTGTGACAGGCCGCTGCTTGTTTCTGCTGTGCTGCTAGGTGGTGCAGGCCTTGATCTTGTCATGCCAAGGTTGTTTAGCATTGACTGCATGCGTGTGATGACTGGGTAAGCACCTGCTATGTGCATGTACACAGACCTCTGTGCATGGAGTGCTAAAGAATTCGGTCTTGTCATATCTGCCTTGCGCACCTATCTGGCTGTGTTGATGTCCAGCAACAGGCGTAGTGATGCGTGTATGGCCAACTCCGTTTTTTGAGCTCTTGCACAGCTACTGCTGAAAGTTTAGCAACGCCATAGTGCTTTGCAGCCAGTGCATGGGTGTGTGGTCGATTACAGCTTGTAAAAAAGGGGAAAAAGGAAGAACACCTACACCTTTCGACGTCACTTAAATGAGAAGCCATGTAATATACCGGGCTGACCAGGCGATACAGCTAGTACCATATGCACAGCCTTCAAGCAATGATGGCTCCTGCTGCAGTTCAGCGCCACCATTGTGCTTTGCAGCCAGTGCTTGAGAGCCTCGTCAGATACAGCTAGTACCATATGCATAGCCTTCAAGCAGTTGTGGCTGGTGCAGGTATCACTGGTGTCAAGGTGGACTGTCAAGCTGGTGTAGGGCTGATTGGCAGCGCCATGGGTGGAGGGCCAGCTGTAGCCCAGCAGTACCATCTAGCCCTGGAGGAGTCCATCAAGCAACACTTCCCCACCAATGACTGCATCAACTGCATGTGCCACTCCACTGAAAACTTCTACAGGCGAGTCATCAATTGCTTTGTTGCCACAACCTTGCTGCCATTTGCTTAGCAAACTCTGGCAATCCCACAGCTGAATAAATGTAAGCAGTCAGCCAGTACTGGTCACTGTTTTCAACAGCTGTCAGTCTGGCCTGCTTGTGGCATTTTCCATGTGAATATGCGTGAAAGGTGGACTGGTGCAGCAGTGGCTTGCATCTTGAGTCTTTCCAATCACACATCACACATCTGACCTTGGATGGCATCGTTAAAGGCTACTAGTGGGCTGATTGTGACAGGTTCAGTGACACAGCGGTAGCGCGTGTGTCAGATGACTTCTACCCCCGGGACCCGGCCTCCAGCAGCCCCCACCTGGCAGCCTGCTCCTACAACTCCCTCCTCATGGGCGTCCTCATCCAGCCCGACTGGGACATGTTTCACAGGTAATACCAGCGGGATACAAGCACCCGCAGACGTATGCACAGATTTGCCCTCAGCCTGTCCAGAATGCTGATTGCTGGGTTATGACATTGCAGTGACGCATTCGTGATGTGGTGCATTGCCCTGTGCATATGTGAGAGGCTTTGGGGGGTTCAGAGGATAGCTTGCTGATGCAATCTTGAGAGCTGGGATTGTCTGTGTTGGAGGCAGCGCAGTGTGCAGTCCGATACAGACACCTGCGTCAATTGTGGTACCTTTGCTCTTGGTACCTTTGGTCTGTCAACTCGGCCATGCCAAAACACTGCTGCAATTTGCAGAAGCCAGCAAGCCATGACTGGGCGAACATGCGCATACGGTACAAACACTGACCTCACTGTGATTATGGCCATAAATGCACAGACAGTTCCCACCTATGCTGCCCGTGGACATGCTGGCAATATGGGCTGTATGTTGTAAGATACACAGCGTCACAATGTCTTTGTCACTGCAGCAAGCACCCAGCAGCGGCAGTCCATGCCGCAGCCAGGGCAGTGAGTGGGGCTGCTGTGTATGTGTCTGACAGCCCTGGCAAGCATGACTTTGACATCCTCAAGCAGCTGGTTCTGCCTGATGGCTCAGTCTTGAGGGCGCTGCTGCCCGGCCGGCCCACCCTGGACTGCCTCTTCGTAGACCCCTTGCGGGACACACAAAGCCTTCTCAAGGTATGGGTAAATGCCAGCAAACCCTGATTTTGATCATCCCCTACAGACTGTGCACAAGTTATTTTGTTTGTTGCATGATTACGGCAAAGTCAGTGACACGCTTGGCCTTTACACACACTTGACTTGGCTTGAGAGCGCATGCATGGCATATGTGGCTGATGTCACAACTAGAGTGAAGGGGTCAAGCTTTGAACAGGGAGGACACTGTTGTACACAGTATTTCAGGGTCAGGATTCAGGGTCAAGGTGTATATGTTGGAGTTGTGGTTTGGACTGTTGTTGCGATGGCCACATTTGCATGCAGGTGTGGAACATGAACAAGTACAGCGGTGTGGTTGGTGTCTTCAACATTCAGGGCTCCTCTTGGTCAAGGTCCCGCCGCCAGTTCATCATTCATGACAACTCACCCCCGCCTTTGAACACTGTAGTCAGACCAGCGGACATTCCTCTCTTCTCAACCAGTCAAGCACCAGATGCAGCAGAGCTGACTTCAGGCAGCAATGGTGGTCAGTCTGCAAGCAGCAGCAGCAGCAGCAGCAGCAACAATGGAAGCAGCATTGCACAGCAGTTTGCTGTATACAGCAATGCTACTGGTGACATGAGTGTGTTGGGTTTGCAAGATGAAATGCCAGTCTCGCTAGCAGGTAGGTTGGCAATCAAACGATCCTTTTCCATGCATGTCATGTGAAGCTCAAGGTTCAAGGTGGCTGCCTGCACGCTATGTAGCAACATGTGCTACATGTCAATGTTCCACTTTGCAGTGCTGCATGTTGCTCTTTTGCTCATTCTGCAGTGCTACATGAACTCGCAAATGTCAGTCTTGCACTGACTGGCCTGCAAAAATCACCTCCGTTCTGAAGGGTTGCGATGGCACATGATGGCTGCAGCTGTTGTCCCTGAGGTTGTCCTCATCACTGTTCTGCAGGTGGAACAAGTGCAGTGCTGACAGTTGCTCCAGTGATACAGCATCAGGGCCTCAGAGTAGCTGTCATTGGCCTGGTCAATATGCTGAACAGTGGTGGTGCCATTCTTGGCTGCAACCTGCAATCAGTCAGCGGCACCGCAAGCACTGATCAGTCCAGATCGCAGTCTGGCAATGGCAGCAGCAGCAGCAGCACAGAATGCAAGCTTGATCTTGTGGTCAAAGGTCATGGCACACTGATGCTGTACTGCAACAATCGCCCGCAGTCTGTAAGCGCCGACCTTGGTGGTTTCCCTTTTGACTACGATTCAGCAACAGGCAGGCTGACAGTATCCTTGGCAGGGGAGCACTTGCAGCAGCAGGTTGTGTTCAGCTGGTGAGGGGTGTGGTGCATTCGAAATTTGATCAACTCGATTTGTTCGTTGAGGGAGATGAAGTTGGCAGTGAGAGTGAATTTTGGCCTTGTTTCATCAACATTCATTTGTGTTGTTTGGCTGTTGATCTTTTGCAATTGCATCAGAAAGCTTTGTTTAATGCAGTGAGCAAGGTGCTCTTGTGTGTTGTGCGTCGCATGAGGGACAAACATTCTCCCTACATATAGCATACAGCAATGTTGTGTGTCATCCTGCATACATACATAACACTGTCAGTTGCTGATTTCTGCATGTCTTCACCAGCTGCTACGTGTGCTGGAGAGTGCATGACTGTTTGATGAAGATATTGGTGATTGTCATTGGGCATGTGGCAAAGCGCTCTTGCTGGAGATTGTCAAACTGTATGTACCTTCCAGTAGCAGTAACTTGCTCCGTACGCCGTAACTCGGTCCACGCAGTGGCACAAAACAATATGCTCAGCGAAGGCAATGCGTCGCCTTAATAAACGAGACCAAGGTGCTGGAGGCATTAACAGACACAATTCAGCATGTCAAGCGTGAAAGTAACCATCAAACCTACCTCTGGGGGTGATAAGTTTCAGGCAGAAATAGAGGCCTCAGCAACAATCCGAGAGTTAAAGGAGGAGGTTGCGCGCAAATGCGATACAGCTGCTGACCAACAGCGGTTGATTTACAAGGGACAAGTTCTGAAGGACGACAGAACTGTCGATAGCTACGGTAAGTTGGCAGAGGGGCCCCAAGACGTTGATCGGCAACCTTGTTGACAACGATTTTGTTTGCGACAGGCGTTCAAAGTGAACATGTCCTGCATATGGTAAAGGGCCGAGCTCAGGGAACAACAGCAAGGTGCGCCCTTACTACGTATGCATGACCACTGCTTCCTTGGGTCACTGCATACATATAGGACATGCATGGACAGCACCGTGACTGACACATGGTGCTTCTGATGTGCAGCACCAGCACTACTAACCCTCGCAGCACTACTAACCCTCGTGCGGCAGCATCTGCACCTCCAAGCTCAGGGGCTGCTTCATCAACACCTATGGGGTCAGGAGGGGATTTAGGTCTCGGTGGTCTGGTGAGGCTAGGCTTCTCTTGCTGTTTGTACCTTTCTGCATAGTGTACAGCGGCGGCTTGCAAGTAGTCAAGGGTCAAGTTGCATTTAGCCAAAATGGCTCCTTGTCAGACTGCAAAGTATTAGTCTATGTGTCTCTGTGGCAAGCATTGATTGCTACACTTGTAGGGTCTGGGTGGTATGAACATGGCAAACCCTGAGCAAATGCAGCAGGCTATGAGCCAGATGATGAACAATCCAATGATGCAGAGTGTACTGAATGATCCAGAAATGTTGAGAAATATGTTTTCAAGCAATCCTGCCATACAGCAGGTATGCATGAGCTCACAGGCTTTTACAATGAATGCTGCTTGCACTGCTGAACAACAAGGATAACTTACTTAGCTGACAACCTTCCTGTTTCTGCAGCTCATGGACCGCAATCCAGAGTTTGCACAGGTACTAAACAACCCACAACAGCTTCAGGAGGCCATGCAGGCAGCATCAAACCCGGTAAGTGCTGCTGCGTGTTGCAAGGCACCTGAGTCTATCGGGTCAACATTGCTGCAGAACTGGTGTTTTGTCAATCTAACTTCTCACTGGTGCGCTGCCTCTGTGCAAGGTGTATGTGTGCCCTCAGCCTTGCAGGGCTTTCAGTGCATTGTCAGTGCAGCATGCCAAGCCTCCACGCACTTCTCTGCCTCGCCATTGTCTCAGCTGATCATATCTCTTGAGGCTGACACAGTTGCCTTCATCTTCTCTGCTCTGTGCAAGCGATAGAGCACTCAACCTGGTTGGTCTCTTCTGCGGCGTAGGCCCTTATGAGAGAGCAGATGAGGAATCAAGACCGGACCATGGCTAACATTGAGTCACACCCAGAGGGCTTCAATGCTTTGAGGCGCATGTACGAGAACTTCCAGGAGCCCCTCATGGATGCTGCTGGACAGGGCAACAGCCAGCAAGATCCTCTGGCTGCCTTGCTTGGTGGTGCAGCTGCAGGCGGAAATGCCTCGACAGGCAAGCTGACCTGTCCAATGCACCCCTGCATGTGCTTGTCAGACTTGCAAGTTGATCCTCAGGATTTCAATTTTGGAGGTTCCAATGTTCTCAGCTGCATCTGGCTGCTGCTGTCTTGCGCCCAGACCTGCAAGGGAAGCAGCCACAATTGCATTTTCCCTGTCGCAAGATGTAGCCTGTACAGTGCAGTCAAAGACCTGTGGTTCAGATCTGCTTTGCCTGTCATGACTTACAAGCCCTCTGACCGCACATCCCAGCAACGCCTTAGACGCTGTCAATGCTTTTACAGCATGCTCAAAAAGCAAAACACACTATTGGTACACTGTTGAAATTGCAACACCCTGTGCATGACATACAGGGGGTGCAGCATCAACACCAAGCAGCACAGATGCTGCAGCATCCAGTGCCCCCAACACAGCACCCCTCCCCAACCCTTGGGCTCCAAGCTCTGGAGGCAATGCAGGGGCTGCACCTGCAGGTGTGATCCACCTCCTGCTCTTTCTGTGTATCTATGTCATGGCACAGGCATGGCCATACTGGGCACTTGAATACTGCATTGACTTGATTGTAGATTAGTCATGTACACCTGTGCAGATGCTCTCTTTGCATCTGTATGCAAGACCTGTGTGACATCATCACAGCACAGCATCAAACATTGATTTGCAGTGCATTACAGCCATGGCAGTATCTGCTATATGCACCTTTGATGGTATGCTTGGTGATGTAGGTATGGGAGGACTAGCTGGTCTTGCTGGTCTGGGAGGTATGGAAGGACTTGCTGGTGAGTCATCTGCCTGATGCCATCAATGCTCAGCTTGCTCACTCCATACGTTGCTAAACTTTGTGTTGCATTCTTGATGTGGCGTGATTCACACCTGGCAATAACTGCATGCAACCTGAGAACATGCAAGGTGCAAACGATGCCACAGCAGGAATGAGTACAAAGGCATACACCATGCACCACTCAAATTGCTTGGGCTGTTGTATACTAATCCCGGTTGGCTTAGGGAGAAATTAGCTTGCCCATTGAAGTATCAGCATACCTGACTGGCGTCTGACCCACAAGCACATGGGCTTTGTTCTTACGCATCCTGACTGTGTTCAGGGCTTGGTGGGATGGGCGGTGCAGGGGGCGGGGCCCCCGACATGGGGGCCATGCTGCAGATGCTGCAGCAGCCTGGGGTGCAGCAGGCTCTGCAGGGCGTCCTGTCCAACCCACAGATGATGCAGACCATGATGAATGCCAACCCCCAGATGCGTGCCATGATGGAACAGAACCCTCAAGTCAGGTGAGCTGGAAAATTTTGTGCCAGTCCAGCAATATCTTTGAAACAGCACAGCTGAGAGAATGTTGCAACATTGCGAGCACAGTGTTTCCAATGCTCTTCGTGTAGAGGGAAGGCGCATACATGCAGCCAGAAGCGAGCAGCCGCTAACCCCTGCCTAGCTAGATTTGAGCTTTACTTCGCAGCTGTCCGGTATCCTTCTGCATTCAGACTTTCCTGGTAGCTGTGTTGTCTAGCCTGTTTTCAGACTGTCAGAGCGCATTCTGTTCACAGTTGATTTGTGAGTTGAAAACACCTGAGGGCTTACAATGGCACAACCAATGGCGTCAGTCAGGTTGTTTGACACAATCAGGAGTGTGCTAGGACACTAGTGAGATATGCGCAGATGGTGAAACATATTGTGCAGGGAGGTGATGAGCAACCCAGAGCAGATGCGACAGATGCTGAACCCTCAGAACATGCAGGCCATGATCCAGATGCAGCAGGCAGTGCAGCAGCTGCAAGGCAGTGGCCTTGTTCCCCCTGGGGCAGGCGGCCTGCCAGGGCTGGGTGGTGCTGGTGGGGATATGTCAGGACTGGCAGCACTGCTTGGTGGTGGTGGTGGAGGAGGTTTTGGTGGTGGTGGCGGAGGGGTGCCTCCTGTAGCAGACCCAGAGACTGCCTACGCGTCACAATTGACTCAGCTGCAGGTAGGTATCAAGCCCACATTCCATCAACTTATTGGTTGATGACTTGAGCAAATGTTTGCTGGTTTGTTGCAATTGAGGGACTCAGCTCTCTAATGACTTCGATCTGTAGAAAACTATGCTCACATGAAGAGAACGAACAATGCAGCGTGTGGCATTCTGCAGTGATCATTGGGTCTTTGCATGCATTTGCAGAGGCATTTGCTTTTTGACAAAAGCCATTGATTCTGATTTGCAGGACATGGGTTTTGGTGACCGCCCAGCCAACATCAGGGCGCTCCAAGCTGTCAGCGGAAATGTCAATGCTGCCGTAGAACGCCTTTTGTCTGGACTGTGATTCTGGTTCAACTTAGCAAAACACCATGAGACATTTGCAAGCCGCACTATCAGCAAGCGATTTGTATCTTGTACCATATGGCACATGTGCAAACGCATTCGGGTGTTTGACCTTGATAATGGCCTCAAATTACTCTGCTTGCTGATGCGAATGGTTTGGGGGCCCTGACTTTGTCGTACTTTGCATCAGGCCTCAATGGCGACAGCCTCGTTAGCAATGCTTCTATCTATCAACAGCAAACTCATACTGTAGTGGCCGACAACATGCATGAGGTGTACGGTCCGAAATTTGTTGACTTTTTGTGCAGATTTCTGAGCAGGATACAAACCGTAATTTTGGATTAGACGATATGCAAATCATCGGCATGTCCCGTGTAGCTCAGTGGATAGAGCGGTCGTTTCCTAAGCGACAGGTCGTAGGTTCGAACCCTATCTCGGGAGAAATGCTGTGACCGATTGTTTTGTCTGAGATGATGATGATGCTATGTAGCACTCTGAGTTGGAGGCTCGCCGGTTACTCTGTCCCTTCAATACCCTTCATACTTGTTTCATGAATGTGATATCAACATATGTTGTCATCTTCAGGATCAGGAACATGCGACAGATCTGGAAACATGTGACGAAACAAAACTGCATAAGTTCTACAAGACGCATGATGTTCAAATATTTCATTAATGGAACTCATCTGTCTAGTCTGCTTTGTGAGCTGCTGGAGACTGATGAACGTGACCTGCATCACGAAAGACCCACACTTACGCCATGCTGAAACAGTGAGGCATCATCAGTCCCTCCCTGCAGCTGGTCATGCACCAGCTGGACGAGCTGTGTGAAGGGCAACATAGGCAATGGTGGAGCAGCAGATGAAAGGCAGATTGTGATGCATCCTGTCAAGTCTGCCTGCAAAACTGACTTTGCAAGCAGTGCCGTTGAGTATGCTGTGCGTTTGGCTGCCAGCATGTTGAGCAGGAATGCAGCCATCATCACGACATACCTTAGCCTTTGATGCAGTGCCATGACGTCTGTGTGACGCTGCAATGTGGCGGCTTGAGACACACCCAAGCCCTGTGCAGGCTGCCTATTCTGGCTGCATGCAGCCTTCTTGGGATACACAGAGATATTTTTTGGGGATGGCACAGGCTTCTTTGGGGATGGTGAAGGCGGCGGCCAGGCATTGGATCCCTTCAAGGAACTTCTTGCCTTTCCAGCTATCGCCTCAGAGGTATCCTCTGGACACGCCTCAACAAGCAGTGCACAGCTTCCTACAGACTTTTTATGCAATTGTTCCTGGCTGGCTTGGTCACTGCAGCCTTCAACAAATGCCAGCCTCTGATTGCCTCGCGACTGCAGAATGGCGCTTGGTTTGTTCTGCTGTCTTGCTGGACTTGAGGGGAAGTGATGCATGTCACTTGAGTCAAGCTGGGAGGGAGACTTCAGCTGAACATTTTGTCGGGGTGCAGCTGGCTGTTGAGCTTGACTGGCCCTTTCATGCTTGAAGAGCAGCTCAAGCTGTTTGCTGTCTTGCTGGTCAGCTAGCTGGGCATCACCACAACCCCGAAGGCTGGCAGGCCTTGAATCGTCCCCGTGCAGCAATAGGCCACCTGCATTGACAACATACAGACTCCTGCTGTTCAAGTGTATACTGTACACTGTGCTCATGGTCTGAGCACAGTGTGCACAGCAGTCTGATATGCATGTGCACAGCAGTCTGATATGCATGTGCACAGCAGTCTGATATGCATGTGCACAGCAGTCTGATATGCATGTGCACAGCAGTCTGATATGCATGTGCACAGCAGTCTGATATGCATGTGCACAACAGTTAATACAGTGATGTGATGATGAATCACAAAAGAAGGATGGTGTACAGAGTTGGGAGTTTGTTGATTGAGAGGGTGCTCGGCCAAGGCTGTAGTGCAGTGCCATGGCCAAGCTGCCAACCCAGCAATGCAAGCATCACTATTGGGAAGGCCCCCAAAAAAATAGGTTAGATAACAAGGGGGACAATGTCCCCCATTAGAGTTATCAAACTCTAAAGAACAGATACTACACTTGATCTTAGCCAAAAGGCCGAGAAAGGTATGAGCAACCCACTATGCAGCCCCAGTCATGTACCAGGTGTGATGTCAAGAAAAAACCTGGCAAGTATGGGATGTCCAGAAACCCTAATGCCCTAAGCTCCATGCTTGATATGCTAAAAATCTACATTCAGTGTACACTCTAGGCTCATTGAACTGGTGCACGGCAACGCAGTTGATCCCTCAGTGACGACATGTCATACCAACATAACTGCACAGTCAAGACAGCCGTGGCAAACCTGTCTGGTCTGGGAACCCTATGAAGCTTGCATGGACACTGCCTGGTTGGAGGCTTGCATCGCTGAGAACATCCATGCTCAAAGGTCTCCCAGTGGCTGCATCAAAGACATCGGCACCGGCTTCATCCCCCTCTACATTACACAGTAAATCGTATGTCAAACCACAGATGCCAAAGCTGCTACCGTGACCTTGATTGGCATGCACAAACGACAGCAGCATCAACAACTGTCAATGCTTACAAGTGATGGATGAGCAGCAATGCGTGCAGGTCAAAAGCACAAGTGCCACTGGGTGCAGCGTCCTTTGACCCGATCCTGTGGCTGTTACCTTCTGAGCTGGTGCATGGCATGGGACTAGGCAGCTCTAGCGGCATCATCACACTCTCTGAGGCAACACCTTGCACAGCACTGAGCTCAACCACCGGACCTGTCCCAGAGCTGCTGCTGCAGCTGCTGTAACTGTCATCTCTCCAACAAGCAGGCACATGGTTTGCCCAGCTGTTGCGCCCCTTCCTCTTCTTCATCCTTGACAGCTCAGGGCTTGAGCTCCTGGCTCTTTCAAAGGAGGCTGTCATGGAATGGACAGCGTGCACCATCTGGTCAGAAGGCTTGACTGCTGCTTCAGATGCCGTGGCTGGGCCAGCAGTCTGGACTGAACTTGGCCTGGCTGTGATTTGATGTGTACCATCTGCAATGCCTAGACCGTTGCTCAAGTCCAGGTTCGAGTCTGCCACATGCTGTTCAGCTAATCTGGCGACGTCATTCACTGCTTTGCCTGACCCAGCGCTTCCCATGCAGTGCCCATCTCCTATGGAGTTGCTGGCCTGCTGGCTGCTGGGCAATGCACCAGCAGGCATGCTGGATGCATCTGGCGTCAGACAGTAGTCTTCTTCGCTGCCTGCCCTTTGCATAAGGGACTGTCTGCTGCTAGGGCTGTGCTGCTGATGCACACTGGACCGACCGTGACTATGTGCTGAAAGCCTGCTGGTCTGACTCACCTGTCCGGAGACATGACGCTCAGCAGCATGCTGTGATGCCTGGCAGGAAGATGACCCCTTTGCACTGCTTGCTTCCTCATCAATCCTTGCAGCATGTAATACTCTGCTGGCTTGTTGGCTTCCCTTTGTGTGCACAGAGGCCACGCTAGGAGGTGATGCAAGCCCTGTGACCTGGCTCTGCAGATGTGATGCTGCAGCAGGTGAGACCTGAGATGTAGAGGCTTGCTTGGCCAGCTTTACCCATGCCTGCTCATGCTGAGGAGCCAGACCATGCTGAGCACCTTGTTCAGGTTTGTGCAAAGCACGCATTGATTTGGGGTGCAGCCCGGCACCGATCGTGCTGTCTGTCACAGGTTGGGCCACATCATGACCCTGCGCTTGGTCGGCAAATCCTTCAGCCCTGTGAGCTAGCAAGTGCCTGTGATCGATGCTCAGAGACTCAGCATCACGCTGCAGCATCTGCTGCTGAGCTTGTGTGTGTGTCTGACTGTGACTGAGTAACTCTGCGTCCAGCTGCATCTGGCGTGCTACCCTCTGCATGAAGGGGCTCAGAATGGGTGGGGGCCTGGGGACCCCTGCTGGCTGGATGGTGGAGGGAGGCTCAAGGGGGGGTGCCATGGAGCAACCCCCCGGAGTAGCTGGGGGCGACATCAACCCCTGCTGCTGATGCTGGCTGTAATCCTTCTGATGATGCTGCTGCTGCTCTGCATGGAGGCACAACCACGGTGGTGCAGATGTCTTAGACTGCATGCATGCCTTCAGGTGATTCATGTTAAAGATGGCAGGCATGCATTTGCAGCTAGTTCAGCACTTGAACTTGTCATTACAACAATGACTACTTCTCTTAACTGTGGTTTGCATGAAGTAATGACAGCTGGTAAACAGGCATCAATCCTTGACACAGTCCGGCATTTTTTTGTAATTCCTGCCATCTGTAGTGCAATAATTGCAGCACGCAGTGGCACTGCCAGCATCACTGCAAACTATGGCTGTCAGCGGTCATACCTTCATGGGGACTCGTCCCAGCAGCAGGCTGCACCCCAGTTCGTGAGTCACACACTGCATCAGACAGCCACTGTGACCCCTGGCTGTTGTACCCTTCTGTCTGTCCACGCAGCTGTGCTTCAAATTCATGAGGTAAGACCTGTTGGTCACGCAGAGGATGGCTATTCCTGGCAGGGGACATAGGTAGCTGATCCGGTACCACATAAGTGGTGTGTACAGGTTTAGAATCAGCTCCCGTCTGCCACAGGGGCCTTTGCACAGGGCATCTGACGCCTGCCCTGCCCTTGCCTAGATCACCTTGCTGTGCCATGGCAGTGTCAGCATGGCCATACCAGCTGCAGGCGTTGTCTGACACACTGCTGGTACAGCTGAAGTGGTACTGGCTGCCTGGTGACACAGACCGTGGTCTGGCCTTGCGTTTGCTGATCAAGGCAGGCTTGCCTTTGCTGGCGTCCACCGCATTGGAGCCAGCAGACTGCGGTCTCTGCTTGGCAGCAGCACCCCTATTGAGTCTGCCAGCAGCTGCTGTAGGCTCTCCCCATTGCTCTGCCCTTGGGCCCATTGCAGTGGTCTGCCTAGCTGCTGCTGTAGGCTTTGCCCATTGCTCTGCCCTTGGGCCCGTTGCAGTGGTCTGCCCAGCTGCTGCTGTAGGCTTTGCCCATTGCTCTGCCCTTGGGCCCATTGCAGTGGTCTGCCTAGCTGCTGCTGTAGGCCTTGCCCATTGCTCTGCCCTTGAGCCTGTTACTGTGGTCTGCCTAGCTGCTGCTGCAGGTGCTGGGTGTCTAGGCTTGCGCTGGTTGTCTTTGGCCTGTCTAGACTGCTGCTGGAATGGCAGTGCATCATAAGGACCCACTCTTGGGTTGGCAGAAGTGGAGGCAGCATGATGAGACTGCACCCTGGCAGCATGCATACCAGCATGGCCTGTGTTAGCATGGAGGCTGGAGTGTAGGAGTGTAGGTCTGGTGTGATCTGCCTGTGCTGGGTGGAAGTGCTTCAAGAGGACTTGGGAGAGGCGTGAGGAGGGCAGGGAGCCCTGGCCCTGCATGGGGTCTAGGGAGGGGGTCTGTGCCCACTGAGCAAGAGACCTTGGCAAGCGCAGCATTCCTGCTGCTGTCTCCTTGGCCTACAACAAGCTTCAAGCTTGACGTTGCAAGACACCTTCCTGTGTAGACTTGGGCGGACAACCTCCAAGACAGGCACAGCAATGATTGGCGTGTCTATGACATGTTGCCTGCTGCATGGAGCAAATGTTGCATTGGAAGGCCTTACGTGGATGCACAAGACTGGCTGCTCTGCAAAGACTTGTCCTGCACGTATCTAGCTCATCATAGCTGGAAAGCGTTTAATTACTAGTAGTATTATTGTTATTGTTATTGTTGCTGTTGTTATTGTCATTGTTATTGTTATCGTTATCGTGGAGCATGTGACAGTGAGACTGCATGAAAACAATAGGTTGGCTATCATGCGATGCTGAAGAGCACAGCAACCAGATTGACGGCTTCATGTTTCTGAGTTTGATCTGCTATTGGGCACATTGCTGTGAACATGCAGGCATTGCTCAGCAGCATTACTTCCGATCCTGCCTTGACAACAGCAAGCTGGACTTTGAGTCAAGGCAAGGTTTTGCCCTGCCCTTTGGATTGAACTGACACCTAACCATGCTGGCAGATGCATCAAGGCTCACCTGGCAAAGAGCCAAGGCAGCAGCAGGCACATCACCATTAGGTGCTAGCTGGTGCAGCAGGTTTGCCACAGCCCCAACAGCTTCATCTGCACTTGCAATGTCCTCCCTGCAGGACCAACCACTTTGCTTCTCCTGCTGAGTTCCAACAACCTTGATTCTGTTGTCACCTGTAATGGTGTCTGACTGAGGTAACCCTTGCTTGCTGTGCCTTTGACAGGCTGCTGAGAGCAAGTCAGGCTAGCACTGCTGACTGTCACAGGTCCAACGTTGAAATGCAACATTGAAGGTGGTGCGTCAGTAAAAAATGGAAGTGTGCTAACAAGCAAGGAGACTGGATGGCTAAGTGAGGGTCCATGGTAACAGGGTCAAGTTTGAAACATGTGCCAGGACTTGTGACCTTTGCTGACATACTCAGAGCTGCAGGCAAAGCTCAGGGTGCTTGAGACATCTATGGCAGCAACAAGGCTGACCTGGCTTGGCGCTGAAGGTGGTGTGTGAATTGTTGCTCCTGCAGAAGGGCCTCCTGAGACAGCCCTGCCTCCTCCTTTGCCCCTTCCAGCCGCTCCCTGAAGCATGGCAAACAGCTACGTGAGCACAGCATGCTCAGGCTGCATCTCCCTTCACAAAGCCATTAGCATGTACTTACAAGCAGCAAGCACGCTTGGAATGTGACAAAGGCTGGGACTGACCAAGATGAAGTGTCAATCATGCATCACTCAATGCATCCAACACATGCAAAGCAAACTCAAGGCAAGCTATCAGCAGCCAGTCCAAGTAGTCACTCAGGCCATGCTTGTGTTGCATAGGCTGCATGGTCGGGTTTACTGAGGCTAGTCAGATGCTATGAATGCTGACATGGAGTTACAGGGAGTGTAATACCTGGAAGCCTCAATCTGCAGTCGGTGGCTGGCAACCTCATACTGGGCTGCTTTGCAGGCCTGCTCTTTGCCGTGCAGCACCGTCTCACTGCTCTCCAACTCCTGTAATAATAATGATAATAAATAAATAAATAAATAATAATAATGATAATAATAATAATAATGATAATAAATAAATAATTTTGATAAAAACAATAATAATATAAATTTACAGGCGTTCCAGCTAATCGTTCCTGCCAGGTACCTACTAGGTGTGCCTAAACCCTAGTCCTGTGAGCCAACTCCTGTGGACCAGCACAATCAGCTGAGGCAACACTGCTGTGCATGGTCCATGCACATGAGACCAATGTCGATGATTGGAATGAACTAGGCTGCAAGTTGCCCAACAACACATGTTAGTGCAGCCTAGAGGGCAGAGTAATGAAATCAAGCGGCTGCTCAATGTGAGCTAGGAATGTGGGCTTGCTGCGCTTCACTGCGTACTTTGCATGCTTGTTCATTGGCTTGTCTTGAAGTGCGTGCACATAATGCTTATGAAGTGCTTCAATTGGCTTCAAGGCAAGTGACGCCCAAAGGTGTTAGGCATGCCCAGTGGCTCAACGCAAGCCATAGCACAGGGTCACACACAGTTTGCAGTCAGTTGCCAGCATGCCGCAGAACATGGCATGGCCGGTAACACTCACTTTCAGCAGTTCATACACCATCTTGCTGTACTGGTGCTGGCGTGCGGCCAGGGCTGCTCTGTGCGCTTGCCTCCAGAGCTGCCATGCCTGCTTCAGGCGCAACAGTTGAAGGCTGTGTGTAGCGGCCCTGCCCTGCTGCTGCAGCAGAGCCCTGACTGCGCAGATGGAGCACCAGTGGTGCAGGACCTGCCTGCAACTGCGCTGCCTGTGTTGCCGCCTGAAGGGGAGGCAGGCACCTGTTTCACGACTGTTGTCTTGCATGCAGGTCCACAGATTTGTATGATGGAGTGCGCACCACAATGCTGATTAGATGCTCATGTGTATCAGTGGCAACATGTGGGTCACATGACCTGCTGCAGCAGAAAAGGCATTGGCCGCCATGGCCAAGACAAAAGGCTTTGATGCCCTTGCAAGAAATGCGGAAGGCATGCAAGCAAGGTACCCACAAGGTGACAGTGGCATTGCAAGGACAACACTCTCCAGGAGCAAGTTTCTTCATCACTGGTATCTTTTGCTGTTGTGCACCTAGCTTTCACACGAGTCTAAAAGTGCAGCAGGTTGTCTACCTTGAGCTGGTGATCATGGTGCCGTACATTGCCTGCTGCTTGCTGTAGCCTTTCCAGGCATGCCATACACTCTTCAGACACGCCACCTGATATGCATCTTCTGCTTGTCTCAGCAGATGGCCCATCCTGCAGAGGCATGTCTGATGTGATCAAGGATGTATCAGATAACTCACTGCGTTTTTCTGCGCAACTCTGTTGAGCATACTCAGAGTGAATGCTCGTGTATGTATGCTCACGAGATGTGTGTCTTTGCGAGGAATTGCAAGACTAGCAGTATGTTGTGGCCTCTGAGAGTGACCTTCCAGTATGCCAGGCATTGCTATCAGCACTGGTCATCAGCAGAAGGTAGTATCACCATACACTTGAATGACACAGTGATGCAGCTGCTCACTTGCTGCATACAGGTCATGTCACTGGTGAATCAGACATGACAGGATCAATTCATTGACTCCATATAGGCAGAGATGGTCTTGCCTGCTCTTTTGAACAACAGCTGCCCAGCCTTTGATGCAAGCCATTAAGACACGCCGGCTATGGCGAATCCCAAATTGCTGCAGCTTGTTTTGCTGATGCTGGCGGTGGCGACAGAAGGAGAGCCAGTGGTTGAGCAGCGCTGAGAGGTGGCGGCAGTGGCGGGCCTGGGCAAAGCGGTGGGCCAGCTGCAGGTGGATGTGACCCCACCTGGCCCTGGGGGAAGCACTGCCCTTATATGCCTGCACAATGCAGAAAAGAAAAGAAGATACTACGCCTTTCGGCGTCAATTTAATGAAGCCCAGCAGCCTGCACAGTGCACTTTAGGTTTGCACAATTCTGATGTCCCCAAGCCTTTCATGCTCTGCAGCAGCCTAGTAACCCACTAGTCTTGCTTCACTTGCTACACGCACATGGTTTTCTGTTGTGGTTCAGGCTTGATAGGCTGCATGTGCTTGTCTGATTGATAGTGGGAATGATCGCAGCAGGTGACTGTGACATGAGACAGATGGACAAACAAAATGGACCAGCAGATAGAACACCAGGCAGTTGGGCAGTTTGAGATAGACAAATGGCTGGTAGACAAACAAACAGAGGCACAAAGTATACTGACAATCATCCAGAAAGACCAAGGGTCAAACAGCAGGACAGACAGTTGGGCACTTTCTTGTCAACAGCATGCACTTAGTCATTGCACTATTGCGACAGATGCAGGCAAACCTGAAGCGCAGTATCCTGATTCACCAAGAGCTCCCTCTGCTGCCTCAGCAGTCTATCCTGCTGCAGCAGCTGCTCATGCTGCTCGCTCAAGAACAGCTCCTTCTCAGCCAGCAGCTGCTGATGTTGCTCTACCACCTGGCTTGTCACCGCCATCTCCTTCTGCTGTTGCTTCACCACACTATTGAGCCGCTGCAGGTCAGTCTGTAGCTGCAGGATGGTTTCTGACCTGGCTCTCAGTTCAGCATGCTGATCATGGATCATGTGCTGCCGTTGTTGCAGCTCTGCAGAGCGTGAGTCCAGCTCACCCTGCTTGGCCTGAGTCACCTCTTGACTACGCCCCAGCTGCTCTTGCAGCTTCTGCGCTGTTGCTGACTGCTCGGCCAGCGCATCTTGCTGCTTCTGCAACAGATGGACATGATGGCTGGCTTGCTGCTGTTGTGTGTTTACTTGCTTCTCCAGTGTACACAGCTCTTGTCTTTGTTGCTGTACCAGGGTGGTCAAGCCATGCAGCTGCTCTTTGCACTGTGACACCAGGCTGTCCTTGTGGCTCAGCTCTTGCCTCTGCTCCCGGAGGACAGCCTTCTTCAGAGTCAACTCTGCCTTCATCTGTCGCATCTGAGACTCAGCTTGCTTCAGCTGGCGCAGAGGCTGACCTGCTTCCTCAATCAGCTGAGGGTGCTGGTGCTGTTGACCATGGTGCTCAGAAACAGCAGCTTTTGCCACATTACCAATATCTTGCCTTTGTGATTGATTCACTGCAGCCACGTGGTTTGTGAGTACAGTCTGTAACTGCAGCAGCATCCTCTCAAGCCGCTCCATCCTGCTGCTATCTGCTTGTGCTGAAGCTTTGGCTGAAGCTTGTGATAGCTGCTCCTGCAGCCGTTGCAATGTGCCCTCGTGATGCATAAGCAACCGAGACTGCTGCTGCATCTCTTGCTCCTGCTGTTGCAGGAGGTCTGTCTGTGCCTGCAAGCGGTCCTCAGCTTGCTGCTGTGCAGCTCTGCCCTCTTTTGCCTGCTGTGAAGCTTCTTGCCGCAGACTTTCTTGCTCAGAGAGCTGCTGCTGCTGTTGAGCAAGCAGCATCTCCTTCTGGTCAAGTGCCTGTTGCTGCCTTTGCAGCTCTGAGTCCTGCTGACGCAGCTGCTCACGCTGCGCTGTGAGCAGTTGCTCAAGATCAGACTCCGTCTGTTGCAGCTGCTCATACTGAGAAAGCTCCACCTGGTTCTGTTGCAGCATGCTCTGCTGGAGCTGACCGCACTGTTCTGTCAAATCAGCAATGCTCTGCTCCTGCTGTCTGCTCAGCTGCTGCTGGTCATGCAGCTTCTGTTGCAGATCAGATACTACAGCCTGCTGATCATGCAGCTTCTGTTGCAGATCAGGCACTACAGCCTGCTGGTCATGCAGCTTCTGTTGCAGATCAGACACTACAGCCTGCTGGTCGTGCAGCAGTGCTTCCTGCCTGCGGCAGGTGTCTTGTTCATCGAGTAGCAACTGAGCTTGTTCACGGGATTGCTGCTGGGCTGCCAGCAGTTGACCCGTGCCATACTGATGCTGCTGCAGCTGCTCAGTCAGCTGCTGGACCTGCTGCTGAGCATCAAGCAGATGCTGACTCAGCTTCTGTACCAGCTTCTGCTGCTCTACATCTGCAGCCAAACGTAATCATGTACACAGACTTGAATGCACCAGTTACAATGTGCTCATCAGCCATTTCTTGCTGCCTGAGATTGTACGCTTGAGACAAGCCAAAAGAATAGTAAGTCTATATTGCAGAAGAAGCATGCATGTGTAAATAGTGATTTGGGTGCATTTGCATGTAGCGCACATGATGCAGAGCAAGAGGTGCTGTCCTCTTTCATTTCACAGGGGGTACAGATTACAATCAAACATGCCTTCAGCCTCTTGTCGCGCTGCTCTCTGCTGCAGCTCAGCAGCATGCTGTTGCTGCTCCCTGACGCACTCTTGCAGGCTGTTCACCTCCTGAGACTGCTGCTGCTCTTGTGCAGTCATCTGCTCATGCTGCACTTCCAGCAGCTTGCGCAGCTTCTGCACTTCTTCATCCTGCTCCTGAAGAAGCTGACTGTGCAGCTGAAGCTGTACTTTTGCGTCCTGGAGCTCCTGAGCTGTTTGCTGCTTCGTCTCAGCCACCTGCATCAGCAATAGCAAGGTACAGACACATCGAGGCAGGCAAACAGCGTATCAGGGCATTTGCCAGGGGTAGCAATATTGATCATCTGCTACAGAACAAAAGAAGCAGGGCAGATTGGCCAAGGTCAAAGCTGTAAAGGATCTCTGAACTAGTGCAGCATGAAGTTGTGGCTTTATCACCAACATTAGCAACAAGGGGTATGGCTAGTGTGAGGAGCAATGCCATGGGACCTGCAAAAGGTAGCTGTCTGACCTTTGCAGACACATCAGACCCGCGCTGCCTCAGCTCTGTTTGAGCCAGCTCAAGCTGCTGTGCAACTCTATCATGTGCCCTCTGGACAGATGCAGCTCTTGCTTCTGCTTGATCAGCTTGCCCTGTCTGCGCTTTCACCTCACGCTTGAGTTGCATGACTTGGTCCTTCTGTTCCCGCAGCTGACTTGTTGCCTGTTTGAGCTGAACATTGGAAGTCTTGAGCTGCTGTTTCAGCAACTTCAGAGCTGCCTGGCTGTACTGGTCTGCTGGTTGCTGCTCGTGTAGCTGCTGCTGCTGCTGCTGCTGCTGCTGCTGCTGCTGCTGCAGCTGTAGGTCTTGCTGCCTCAGCTGCTGTTCTTGCTTTGTCACAACAGCCCTGCAACAACCCCGACAGGATCTCAAACTCAGTGCTGGATCTGAGTGGGCAGAGAAGCAAAATGCAGACGGCTTGATCTGATGTTTGTAAGCACTGGAAATCGCAAGTCTGACAATATCTGTAGATAGAATGGCTGCAATGGCAAGTGCCGACTAAAGGCAGTGTGTGACCATGCTGTGACGCTGCAACCTACAGTGCGCTCTGAATGCAATGCTGATTTGAAGGCATACAGGGCACGCAAAGGTGCTTCTCTGCCGCTGATGACAGCTTATCCTCGATGAGGATCATGGACAACTGCAGCGCTTACACTAATGTAAAGTTTGTCTAGGCAGTGGTGCAGCAGCAGCAGGTTGAACAGACCTCAGAGTGGCTATGGTGCTCTCCACGCCCTCCACCTGGGTGTGGAGATGTCCAAGCTCATCACTTGCACCTTGGGCTGCTCCTTCAGCTTTTGGGGGCCCAGAGGGGTGCTTGCTACCAAGCCCCAGTCTAGACCAGGGCTTGGGCTCCCTCAGCTGCCTTTGTAAGTCAGCAACCTGACACATATGCAGCATGTCAATGCACATGGCACAGATTGTACCTTCACAACAGTTGTACATGATAATACAGTATGTGACGTCAGTGTAATTTCTGCTTCTGTGCGTTTCAAAATCCTTCTTGCAAGCACTTTCCTGGCCTTTGCCAGCTTCCCCGGCCTTTGTCATGATTGGAACAGGAAAAGTGCAATTAGGCTTTTAATCTGCACTGCATTGCAGCAGCAATTGCTCAACCCTCACCTGGAGATCACGTTGTTGAAGTTGTGCAGTGGTCTCAGACGCAACTTTCTGCCAATCAGCAACCTCAGTAAGAAGCTCCTTGATGTCACTCTGGCTGTCCTGCAGCTGTCTGGCCAGAACACAAGCATGTGTGCGCGCCTTTGTGAAGGACGCTGCTTGGCTGTGCTTGTTGTCATGTGTGATAGTCCTTGTTATCTGCAGGCACAAACTTGCAAAGTGGGGATGCAGAGCATCTAAGCTGATATGCAACTTTGGCTGTTACAATGCAAATCAGCCAAGTGTCTTCCAGGCGTAACAGCAGCCTGGGACGTACCGCAGGAAGGTGAGCGATGACTGTACCAGCGGTGTCCAAGCAGGCGACGTCTACCACCATCTCTGCGGCAGTGCCTCTGAGGAGCACCTGCAGCAGCATCAGCATCAGGAACACACTTCTGTAAATCGCCTGAGGTCATGTGCGACTGACTTGTGTGCCGTATGCCTGTCAGTGCTACCTGCAGGTTGAGCTCCTTTGCTGTTGGAGTGGCTTGTGTAAAACCGCATGCTTGCAAAGTAACATCCTGAATGCGGCTGTGAACAATGCTACATTCGAGCTTGAGGTCGGATGTGACACAGGACACTTTGCGTGGCACTTCCTTGAACCTCATAACAAGTGATCAACTTTGCTTGTCCGGTCAAGATCGTAGTCTTTCCGCACAAGCTGATTCAGTCAGCTGCTCAACAAAATAGCAACAAAGTGCATATGCCACTGTACGCGCCGACCCACCATGGGCAGGGCCATGCTCCTCTTGCGACTGCGTTGACTACGCTGTCTTACCTGCAGGTACTGAATTGCAATTTTAGCGATGCTGGCGTTTCAGTATATAACGTAAGGGAGCAGATGGATCGGGAATCGCAAAGCCCCGGGATTCGGACAATCCCGGATGGAAAGAAACGCCCATACTGAGCGAGTACTGAGTCAGTACTACTGACAAGCAAGCACCATCGTGTTTTGGAGA
>JAABUP010001005.1_pt1 | contig 60458 bp, 56 predicted proteins | sample 5559201 | NCBI WGS metagenome assembly JAABUP01 (sample SAMN10711887, study PRJNA513373) | rock metagenome | isolation source: Antarctica rocks | place: Antarctica | reverse complement strand
GCTAAAAATAGTACGATGTCTCATGAAACATTTGGAAAGGACGTGCACTCTGCGAGAGACAAGTCGAATTGAAAACGAATGGTTTCAAGTCCATGAACGTCTGGTGGCAGCCAGCTTGTATTAGAAGTTTGTAGTCTATGTAAAAGTGTCTAAAGAATTGAATGTTATGGAATTGGCAAGGCATATGCCAAAGTGAATTGCCCGAGTCCAAAGTCTTCCCAGCATCATACCTGATCAATGGTATGATCCCAGTGTTGGTGACACTTTGCCCTCAGCTATCGAAATTAGATGTCGACGCAGGATCGTCGATTAACGAATTAAAGGTTGTAAGTTGACTTTTGGTTTGGGGATGGCGCTCCATCACCACGGTCTATAGGGTATCTGTATCTATGTGCCGATCTTGTCGTAAATCTCGTATGGGAAGGGGCATCGTCGTTCGTAATGAGGTCATCATGATGGGGTAGGATGTAACGCCTGGACAATGCTCATAGCATCGGCGTCCGAGAGACTTGGTATCGCTCTCCTGTGAGCGGAAGTGTCAGAGACCTGGTCAGAATCGGGTGAACACGATATCAGCTTACTTTGCTGCTTTCGCAACTGAGCTTGCTGTAACATTTGATGGGAGTCGAAGATCTCCGATATCTTGAACAAGCCGACTAAAATCCATTGGTTGACTGCGCTCCTTTTTGGTCGCCGGCGCAGTATCGTTCGAGTGCTCTTCTTGAGGGATGACAAGATCCCCAAGACTGGCGCTAAGGTCTGTAATCGGTGGTCCAGCTGGTGCATTGGTGCTGACATCGCTTTGTGGTAATGGTGCTGCTTGGGTGACGGAGGTGAGGTGTGTAGCAAGCAAGGCAAGCAATGGTATCGAGAAGAGCATGGTGTGTGTGGTGTGGAGAGTGATACTTTTCTGAGTGGAGGTGATTGTTTGATACTGCTCGGTTGTGGTAGAGATGCTTAATAGTCTGTTGGTCGATCCCTCAGTCGCCACATTCCTTTATACAAATACTCCAGCCAAAGATTCTGACGTTACCGAGAGGAATTAGCACGACCTGCAGAAAGTCCCGCATTGCGACGCACGTCATGCACATGCTTGTTCCCCTGAAGAGATGGCGACATTGGTCTGTTGTGGCGCTAGAAAATGGTAGTGCTATCCGAGCGATAAATTTCATATCGATGATGTGGTGGGCGGACAGATGTCACTGGCCCAACAGTGTTCTAGCTCATAGATAGCAGGCCGTGGAAGTAGAGCGCATATGAAAGGCTTCGACAGGGTTGGAGGAGATAAAGATTTGTGCCTGGTTCATCGCTTGTCGGGTAAAATAATTGCTCATGTGGAGGGCACACCAACACCGTCAAGGCACTTCCCCCGTTATCGCTGACAATCGCTGTTCCTCACGTAGAGGCAGAGGGCAGCAGGTACCGCGAGTGGCGTTGGAGCCCTGCATGATCATCGCTGTCAAAAGAATAAGCTCTGGCAAATTCCTCGAAGGCTTGAAGCAAATTGATGCATGATGCCGCAGTTGCAGGAGCATTTAGACATGATCCACACAGCTTTTGCATCCAGATCACAAGGTCCACTAATAATCGAAGTTCTCGTAGACTACTTGCTTGCCTGATAGCCATGCTAAGAGCTCTTTGCGGAGTGTAACACCTGCACACAAGTACCACGTTGGACCGAGACCTTGCTGACCTTCGATATCGGAGGCTTGCATACGCCTGTTTGCCACTTGAGATCCCAATCTTTGAAGCTCCTCAACATGGGCTTGGGTACTGGACGACAGGAAAATTCTTGTAGACAGAGCAAGGTTGGGATGTCGCTTGAAAGTATCTAGTACAAGACCCACATCGCGGGAATTGATAGTCCAGAACAGCCTTAGACGTTTAGGGTCCAATTCAAATAAGTGGGCCAAAAGTGGTGTAATACCCATCCCACCAGCGACAAATGGCACGATCTCGTCGAGATTTTGATCGATGGTAAAAGTGCCACCGAAACCCTTGAGTGGAACCTCAAGTCCAGCTCGTATGTTTTGCTTGAATAAGAAATTAGTGGCCACCCCAACGTTCCTAATCGTAATCTCAAATTCATCGTTGGGCAGACTACCCCCGGGAGGTGATGAGACTGTAAACGTCCGTACATAGTCATCGTTCAGGCTTCTCGGATCATCATCTCGCATATGACTGTAACCCATTGAGAGTTCATCTTCAAAAGCCAAAGCAACATACTGCCCTGGGGTCCATCGCCCTCCAGCTTCAGAATCACTGACACTAAATCTGAAACGACCAATCGTGGGAGTGAGTACGTCTCTTGCCAGCAATTTTGCATAGACTACTCTGCTGTCTCTAGTCTGTGCATCAGCGAGAGCTCTTTCAGTCGGAAGATATCGGACAGGAGGGTTATAAGGTGAGAAATCGCCTTCCGCTCCACGATAGGCTAGACTTTGGCGAACGAAGCGTGCTGCAACCACATTGACTTTAACGGCCAGGTTCGAGCGTGGGAGTATTGCCGCTGCATCTTTGCCGATCAAGATTTCAGTGGTGCCTGTAAGGTAGAGAGCATCGGCCGAATCGAAATCGGGGAAAATGAGTCCGGCTTTCGGGGTCGAGTAAAGATTGCCCAACGTTTGGTAGAGCCTATTACCACTGAGCTCAGGATATACTAGCACCACCTCCGATTCGTTATTGGTGGCTACACGGACGAAGCCAGGTGAGCCGCCGCGATGATTGCTGCTCATACTAGAGCCATGATTCGATGCAGAGATGAAAAACATGTCAGCCTTCGCCAGCAGCTTCAATGCGGCGTCACATAACGGGAATGAATCAGATAAAAGAACTGGCTTAGGTACATTTGGGACTAGTCTTTTCTTGTTGATGTATTTTGGACAATTGCCTGCGTTTGGTTTAAGCTTTGAGGTCAGTGATTCAGCAAAGTCAGTACACACCTAGACTTCGATTGATAGCAAAAACGACTTGGATCTCTGCAGCACCGCTCTCGCTCTCTTCGGTTTCAGAATTGAAATCTCCTAGAGCACCAGCGACTATCCTACCAGCAAGCTTGACGCGATCTCTTGTCGCTAGATGGATTCCAAGCGCTGACATTAGTCGACCGCCTCTGCCATTTTCATGGACTTCCCCATCCTGCTTCCCGCCCACGAGAAGTTCGACCACAGGGTCATATTTCTTATCCACGATGGTCTTCACCCCAATGACGGATTGTCCGAGTGATCTCGCAAAGCCGGGTTCGCCGCCAAGAAGCGTGGTCCAAGGCCGACCTTCATCATCTAGGGTGCCCAGAGCTAGCAGGGAAGAAATGTGAAGCAAGCGTGTTGCATGGGGACTCAGGCCAGGGGTAGTAGGATTGTCCATGAAGGGAACATGAAGAAGAGATTGCATTTTTCGTTCCCCTTCGTGGAAGTCCATGGGTGATGTGTAGACGTTTGCCATAATGATTCTTTTACAGATGAGAGACGAATCAAGGTGTCAACATACATTTGCTTTTATATCAGATTACCTTTGAAGGATTGGTGATTAGATTTGCGGCGGAGTTCTAGAATATGTAGATTCCAGCCATGTCATTGGCAGCATTGGAAACAACAGTCTGTCACTACACCAGGAGGATGATGCTTACATACCATCAACAACGCTCACCTGCACTGTCAGCATTTCAAAGCTGTTCAATGATGTATTTGCGGGGTGGAAGAGTCTGGCCATTTTCCGTTTAGCGCACGCTAGTGTAGGGCTTACTTCCGACCTATTGTTCACTTTCTGACATCACTCTGCAACTCACCTGCTTTACAAGATGGCTGGTGACACGGCCGAAGAGCTTGAACGATTCCGTCAGCAATGGCAAGAAGAAGTAACGGCTCGTTCCAAGGGAGCATCATCCACCTCTACGGGCAAATCCGCAAAACCAAGACAGACCGCTCACAGAGGCAGTGTGACTAATGGACCCGAACGAGGTGCAGGCCCATCATTCCACAAGCCTTACCGAGAAACGGAGGAGAATCATTATCTGAGCGCGCATCGATGTCACGATCTAGAAGACAAAGACGAAGCACGGAAGTTGGGCGAAGATGGAGACGGTGTGCATCCAAGCAATAGAAGAGAACCAAGCTCGGCCTTGGAACACTACGAAAGAGCAGTGGAGAGGGAATCGGAAGGCAGTCTAGGTGATAGTTTGAGTCACTATCGGAAAGCATATAAACTCGATGCAGGCGTCGATCGTATCTACAAGAACAAATATTTTCCACCGTCCTCCTTCACGTCGAAACCTACCAACCCAAACCCATCCAATGCCGCAGTCACTGTTCCCAATACCGCCCACCACTCCCTAGACGGGCCCCCCGCCTCATCAATCTCACAGCTCATTACTTCTTTCTCCTCTTTGTCCATACCATCGGCCGAACCACCTACAGATGCTTCTCCTTCACCACCATGTCCCATTTCCATGGTGCCCTCCGAAATACTCATACATATTCTCTTTCAAACCGCCATCATAGACGTTGCATCCTTCGCTCGTCTCTCTCTCGTCTGCAAACGCCTTGCCTACCTCGTAGCCACTGAAGACCGAATATGGAAGCGTATCTGTCTTGGTTCGGAATTTGGGATAGCGGCCATGCTTTACAAGTGGAACTGTACCATAACAGGCAATCCCCTTCCAATGTCCGTCGGCGACCTTGATGAAGACCTATCAACAAAGCTCTCCTCCCTCGACATCAACTCCTCAACAACTCCCCCCGACCCCTTTCCGCTCTCTCAAACCTGCCAAACCTACAAACACATGTTCCACACCCGGCCCCGCCTCCGTTTCAACGGCTGCTACATCAGCACCGTCAACTACATCCGGCCCGGAGGTAATACAGCCAGCCAATCCACCTGGAACACCCCCGTCCATATCGTCACCTACTACCGCTACCTCCGCTTCTTCCGCGACGGCACCTGCGCCTCCCTTCTCACAACCACCGAACCCGTCGACGTAGTACATCACCTCACCAAAGAGAACATGCATACCCACCATGCCGGCGGTCTTCCTAGCAGCGTCATGAACAACTGCCTTCGCGGGCGCTGGAAACTCAGCGGCGACCCTTACAACTCGAAGACCCCTCCCTTAGCCACCGACTCCACCGACTGCACACCAGAAAAGGAAGAACAAGAAGAAGAAGGAACCCTCCACATCGAAACCGAAGGCGCAGACGCCAGCACCCCCAACCCAAAATACATCTACAAAATGATGCTCGGCCTAAAATCCGCGAACCGGAACCCCAACACCACACGAAACAACAAGCTAGCGTGGATGGGCTATTGGAGCTACAACAAGCTGACGGGTGATTGGGCGGAGTTCGGGCTGAGGAATGACAAGGCGTTTTTTTGGTCGAGGGTTAGGAGTTATGGGAATGGTGAATGAGGGTTTGGGATGCGAGATCGGAGATGGGGGTGATAAGGGAGTGTCCTAGACTTGAGTATTGTGGATAGAGCGCATGAGGAGGATTTCGGATACGTGTGGGGGTGATATGAACGTGCATGCGCAAGAAGCGCTTTGATGAGTTGACGGATTTAGACGATCATGATGATGTACCTTGCATCTAGAGGGATGGATATCAGACCGAATAGAGCATCTTCGATCGCCAGGGGCGCCGGAGTTGAATCTCCTCAGATCGGATGCTGCTTATTTGATAGCCCATGTAGAGCACAGGGTTTGACGAACTATGTACTTATTCCAGCCACCACGCTCTCTTTGTACTACTGCATATCTCATCCAACCCAATCCCATCTCTCGTCCAGCAGTCCTTTCATCATCTATTCGTCCCAATTCGACGCTTCGAATCATCAAAGAGAATCTAATCAGCATTTTTAAAAGCGCCAGGATATCACAACCACGAATTCCTACCCAATGAGAACGACCCCAGGTACTCCTACCCAATGAACATGAACCGGAAAATCAATCCTCCGAAGGCTCACCGTAGATCTAATTGAAAGGCTTTGTACTGTGGTCCCATAACCTGGCATCTTGGACACGGTCTTCGTCGGCCGAGATGCTGCTCGCTCGTCAATCTGTAAACGCAATCGCTACAGAAACCTGAGATACATTCCGTGCAAGCGTAGCTTTCTCGCAGTATGCTTAGTCTTCGGCACCCAGCACAGTAGATCTGGACTGATTGGCTGTTTGGATAGTGCGTTGAGGAAGCCGAATCGGTGCTGTTGGAAAGACCAGTGGATGGGATGTGAAAGTTGTGCCCGCTGCCTAATGAGGACTGTGAATTGGAAGAATCAAGCGAGGATTCAACGGAAGGAAAGGGCGCGGGTCCGGCGAGACTGTGGGCGGAAGGAGGAGTGAGGGCGTTTTGTAAGGGCGAGGCTTTGTAATTCTGATTGTGAGAGACGGAGAAAGGGGGGATAGAGGCTCGTTTGATTGATGATGGGGACTGGGGGATCTGTAGGGGTTGTTAGGAAAAGCCCTCGTGAGTATGGAGGACAGAGCTTTTACTGGAGTCAGGTCTCGATCAGAATCTGCTTCCGTTGCGGATGTCGCTGCTTCGATTAGATCCTCCCATCGTTTCCCCATGGCTGCCGCAATAGCTCCAGGGGGTTCAGCAGAAAACGCCTTCCGACCTTCGATGCTGAGCCTCCTTGACTGTTCTTTTGATTTTGTCCTCTCATGCTTCGGCTTTCTACTGTTCTGTGTGATTGAGGATTTGCGAGGTCTGGCGGGCTTGTCTCGCTTTATAGATTCTTTTCGATCCAGGGGAGGCAAGGTTGAGGAGCGGCCTGGGGGAGAATGCGCCAACACAGAGGGCAGCAGCTCTCGAGGTCTGGGAGAATGAAATGGAGGTGAAGATTGCTGGTTGACGTGATTTTGGATTGGAGGCAACTCGACCGAGGGGTGCATCCGGGGTTTGCCTTCATTTTCGGAGGCATAGTCCTAGATTAAAGCAGCGTTTAGTGACCATTGGAGCTCCTCCGAAGGATCAATTGTGGAGGGCGGGTTTTCTTACGATTTCAGAATCCCATTCAGACTCCGGCCGGTGATTGTGTAGCTGTGCTAAAGCTACAGCGGCTGTGGCTGCAGCTGGATATTGATCCTCCAAGCTTCTGGGTGGTGCTGGAGAGCTATGATTTGCAGTGTATGTTTGTCTCTCCGGCACATACGCTATTTCCTTCTCAGTAAAAGCACCCAGTTGCGCTCGAGGGACTCGCACCTGAGTTGCTCGGAGCGTTTGTAGGGGTGGGTGCTGGCGGAGGCTGTGGACGTTCGGAGGGAGGAGTATTTATCATGAGCTGGAAGCTCTCCTCTGTCGCCGGAAGCTTCGAAATGTAATGCTCTGGGTGTGCTCTTCTGATGTGCTCTTGCATTGACCGGTATCGCTTCTCCTGCGGATCGATTCATCATTAGCTTCGGATCGAGTCATAGATAATGGAGCGCTGCGATTCACGGCCGTTGCAGCAACGGCCACCACGCTTACCCCCAGACAACGTTTGCGGCAGTTGGAGCCATCATGGTTTTTCAACGGGCAGACGACTTCGTTGTTGGCGTCCGAGGCAGGAAAGGTGGGTTTCAACGAGGACGGTGGCATGGCCGGGACCGCCAAGTGTGGGGCTCCAGGGGTGGAGATGGTGCTCTGCAGCCACACGCATGGGCAAAGGACGACGACGAGCTCGATGACGGCCCCGAGCGGCGACAGGCAGCTTCCGAAGGGTCAATTGGAGGAAAAGACAGACTGGAAGGTGTAACGCTGGAGCTAAGTCTGGAATGTCTGGAATAATGCTGTGCTGTGCGAACTGGCGCTAGATGGCCCTTCGATGGAATAGAATCTAGTGGGCGGGGCTGAAGCTTGCTCTGACGACGGACGACTGCCGAAACAGCCCCTTTGAAGGCGCGAGGCTTGTGAGACAGAAGGCGTCCAGTCTCAATTGCATCAATCACCTGAAGCTATCCTGATTCCGTATATCATAAGGTATGCCAAAGGCATGCTTCTGCTAGCATTACTGGAATAATACTTTTCATTTCAAGATCCAAAGATGCATCATGCTCAAATCACTAGAACTACGGAACGCCGACTGGCTCGTGAGCTCAATCTTTCCCCCTCCCCGATCGAGTCTAAGAGTAGAGATCATCCATCATCCCAAACGCCAGACGCTAAAATGCCACATCAAGTCCTCCTTAGAGTACTTCTTTTCTTTCCCACCCGGTCGGCTTGATGCTTTCGATGCCTTTGGAAGGGTGTGGTTTGCTGGTATCCTCGTACTCGCTCACAAAGGGGTTGGGGTCGATCTTCTGCTCAAGATTGCCCAGCGTGTGATTGACCTCCCTATGCTTGGCTTCGTCTGCCCGAATGTAGAGTAGCAGATCGCGCATCGTCCGGTGCGACTCGGGCATGTTCCAGTACTTGACCGCTATCTCCGGCGCCTCTAAGGCCTGCCATTTGGGGAGTCTGCCAGCGTCGATATCCTGGATGACACGCGTGTAGGTGACCACAGCCTCTTCTTCCAGGTACCCAACAAAGCGATGACATATCCTGGGAGACATCAGGTAGGATATGAAGAAGCCGTTGTAAAAGACACCTTGGGCGCCGAGTATCATCAACCTCATGAACCAACCCGGCTCGGCCATCTTCAGGAATGTCAGAAGATGCATGCGCTCGTTGTAGGCTTCTTCGAGGAGGGTCTCGATCCTGCAGGATTTGTTAGTTGTTAACGTAGCGAATGGAGTTTCAAAACTTACCATCCGTTGTCTCTCTTCATCCGCCGTAGACTATGCAGATGCCGTACAGAAGCAGCCACCATGCCTGGAACACCAGCCACACTCTCCAAGAACAGAAATCTCATCATCCATTTCCTCTCCGTCATAGGTGATGGCCCAAACCAACTTCTGACCCTTGTAAGCCCGAGTGGCCATGCTTGTTTCTTTGCCTCCTCAGTGGGATGACTGTAACCGGTGGCGGTGTCCATCCCAAACCGCAATATTCGCAAGAACAAAAGGGCGATCCAATCGGACCATTGCTTTGACCCACGGTGGGCAACTTTGATGGCCTTCATTTGATCTTCTGTGTAGATCGGGTGATGCCATGCTGGAGGGGTGATACGAATTTTATCGGTTTGCTCGGGGGCGGGGAAGTAATCTTTCTCTGCAAAACCGCTCCGTGGTGTGGTGGTGAATGGTCGTTGGGAAGAAAGTCTAGGACGCTGGACTAGAAAGCAACTGATGCGTGGTTTCGCAGCTGCGGCAGTCGAAGTATCCAGGCCACGAATGGCTTGGGTCAGAGTCGCCGCGGCTCCCTTGCTGAAAATCGCAGTCGCTGTTGGTCTCGCCGACGCGTACATTTGTCGTTCAATGAAGAGCAGTAAGAAGACGAGTGATAGGGTATAATAAGGAAAAGTCTTGGAGGAGTGGTAGATATTGATGAATTAGAGATGTATGATGAGTAAGATGAGGGAAAGGGACAAGGGATTTTTGCCTCTTTTGTATGAATCACTGTCCGAATAAGTTTGGTTTCGGCTCCACAAAAATCGTGTCACGCGCTACACTTTGAAATGACAGGAAAGAAAAAGATTCAGTTGAAATGTAAGCAGAAGGCTCAGCTTGCTGATTCGAGTATGGGAGACTTCGCGTCGTATAAAGTAGACAGATAAAAACCCGGAATCGGGAGATTTCGGACCCTTCCGCCGCACTTGGCATGCTAGCGTCGCTTAGTAATGATCCTACATCGCATTAGTCGGCCCTTGAGTGCTTCAAGGTGTTTCTACAACTCCTCGTTTCCAAGGCTCTCCGCGAGTGTAATACTTTCTTGCTCATGGTGTGCGAAAGGCAAGACTGTCAGCCATGCACGTGATGCGCGGTATCTGAGCACACGAACAAGCGAGCTTCTCCGCATTCCGTTGGAGGCAATATCAGTGATTGCCAGAATGCCTGGAGTCGAAGTCCTTCCCAATTCAACCTCGATCAAAGCGCCTGGCTGGGCTCTCGTCCCCGATACTGGCCATGGACCGTATCAAGCAGTATCGCAGCCGACCACCAAAAGAGGTCGGGCTGCGAGAGCCTCAAATTTGGGCGCAGGTGACACCACTGCTCGGCAGCAGAACGCCGTCCTTAAGCACTTGGCAGATTTAGATAGGGATAGTCATCGAGATGTCCAGATACCTGTGCCGAAAGATCCTGCTGGGAGAGGTTGAACTTCAACGAAATGTGGTATATAGTTCATGTGCTAATGTTGTGCAGGAGCAAAGAAAACCACGCCCAATGTCCGAAGGATACTGATGTCGCAAAAGACATTTGCAAACCACCTTGCAGATGAAGAGGCAGCTCTAGCCCAGCAACAGCAAGCGGGCTCATCTGCAGCTGCACCTCGAGTCCCAACCTTGAAGGCCTCTGGTTCTGTACCAGAATTGAAGCATTCATCCACAGCCGACGCCCACTCGAGATCTGGAGCACAATCTATTGGTGCCGACGTACAGATGGTAGGAACAGCTTCTGCAGTCGACAAAGATCCTTTAGATGACGAGCCATTGCTCAAGGTCAACGTCCCTTCCGCGCCTTCAGCAGCTGAAATGAAAGCTCTCCTCTCTGCCCCTCCCTTATCCTACAATGCTGCTCGTTCAGACCCTCCACCTCCCCACAAGCCGCAAAGGCAATTCTGCGAAATCTGTGGCTATTGGGGGACGATTAAGTGCATGAAGTGCGGAGCCAGGGTGTGTGGGTTGGAGTGCAAAGGCGCCCACGACGATGGGAGGTGCCTCAAATTCTACGCATGAATTCACAGCTGTACAGAAGATATCACCATATTTCCAAAAGCCAGGTATGCGATATGCTCGATTCCGCAAACAGCAAAACATCGTTAGGAGTGCTGAGTTGGGCCATACCCAGGCCTGGTATAGGTAAAACCTGGACTTTTAGAAAGGTACGAAGCCATTTCTTTGTTGTCCAATGATACCTTTGTCTTACTTCCGAACAGTGCAGTATCCCAGAGATCGCCGAATCCGTACATCGAGGATGCAATTCTCAAGAAATTAATCTCGAGCGACCTTTGTCCATTTGTTCACCGTGCAAGCACTTCCACATCCGGAACACCAAAGCTTGCCTACATCTACCGTCTTCGCCCTCACATTCCCCCAGGATCCCAAGAATGTTGCTCACACCCACATCCTCTCAATTCGCACCTGCAACCGCCACTGCAATTTCCTCTGCCGCAACCACCACCCACAGGTGCTGGCTCCACACCTATCCAATGTCTCTCTGGCTATCCACCCCCTCAATCTCCATCGCCGACGTCCAAACCGCGCTTCTTGAAAGCGTCCAATTCCCGTCCCACTCGGCAATGTTCATATTTCTATGGACCGTCTTCGTCACCGCTGTTGTAATCCTACTCCTGGCTATCAGTGCAACATTCCGCGCTCCCAGACATGACAAGGATACGCCATTTTCGGTTTCGAGGTTCAGGTCGCCTAGCTTGTGGGCCGTGAAGTTGGGGGATGAGGAAGGTGGGGATTTGATGTTGAGGGTCGGCGTTGATGGTGCTGCTGGGGGGAAGGGTATCTAGGGGGTTCAGGGAGGAAGGTTGGATTGGTAATGCTGCTAGTATGCGGAGACTGGATCGAGTCATTTGACAACAGGGGAAGTGAGCTGGAGGGACTTGTTGTGAAGCCTGGTTAATGCATGCTTAGGCCAGGGGTCAATGAAAAGTTGTGATGGACCACGTAAGCATAACCACACAATCGAAAGGTGGCACGGACAATCTCATCAAACCTGATTCGACTAAATACCTGAGTATTGCATCAAGCATCTATCCACATCGATCAACTGAACTAAACTCCATACCGAGCATCATAAATTCAATCGTCACCCCCTTTTCCATTGACGCTTGCTCGACTAAATGCATACTCATCAAGCACATGCTGTCCAACTCCAATTCAAGTTGTCATGCCATCCAGCATCACAGAAAGTCGGGAGCCTCGATGAAATTCTTGGTACAGCCTGTAAAACAGTACCTATCCAAACCCATCCAAGTCATGCCAGCACCCGGGGTCAAAAGAAGTCGGCAGCCCTCGCAATCTTCTTAGGGCTCTTGCCACTAGGTCCGTCTGCTTTAGTGAGAGACCCAGGCCCTTTGGTCTTAGATGTCGCAACTGTCTTGGTGGGTGAAGGTGAGTCGGAAATTCCAGCTTGATCTGGCGTCGAGGTCTTTACCGCTTGCTTAGGGGGCGGGTATTGGAATTGAAACCCAGGCAGCAATGCATTACTACGCACACGTTTAGGATGTTCCGTGTGGCTGTTTGAGTGTATCCCACCAAAAGTGTTGCTGGAAAGAGGATCGATGAATAGTTTGTGTCTGTCTTGAAAGTCCTCCTCATCGGGCATAGCAGCATTAGGTGCATCTTGTCTCGCGATTGAAGGCTTGCGGACACGGATGTTGTTGTTAGCGTCTAGGTATATTCCTCCTGTCTTTGCTGTCCCAGTGGCATCGCTTGCGGATGGCACTTGGAGTGATCTGTGTATGGCTTCTTCGCGGGATTGTTTGCTCATTGTTTGCTTTCGCTTCATCAATCGTGGACGAGGGCCAACGTTTTCATTAGGCCCGGGCTTGCAGAGATTGTCAAGTGAGAGTTTTTTGCGGCCAGACAGAAGACCCTGTGATGGTAAGGTAGGGTGCTCAGTATCCATCTTGTCATTGTCCGTAATTGTGACTGGTCTGTTTTTAGGCTGGGGCTGGTTCACCTCTTGGTCTTCAGTATTGAGATTTTGGGTGCCTATCGAAGAAAGTCGCTGGGAGTCAAGGGATGGTGGATGAGGTGTCACAGTATGTGCAGCTGCATTTCGCGGTGTTTTCACCTCGTGAGACTCTTCATTACGAGAAGGTGAGCTGGATGTGTCTGCCAAGCTACCGCGAGAGAGATCGAGGAGGTACTTCGCATACTCCACTGTCTCATCTGCTTCCTGCGCCATATGTCAGCATTATTCTATCTTGAATTCATGTGTGGGAGCTTACATTCTCGGTGCTAGCCGGTCCCGACAAGGTTGAATCAGTCATGGTGCTGGGAGCATCACTTGTAGTTCGAACCCTCTTCTTTCCTTCCTTAGCAGCATGCTGATATGCCCAAGCATATTCACTATGCCGACCGGTAATTGCCTCGTTGTCTGAGATGGCAGTATGCTTTCGCTTGGATTTGTTCTTGTTGCCTAAGGAGATAGCATTGCTTGGACCGTCCATAGGATCATCATGGCTTCCCTTGACGGTTCTCGTGTTCTTTACCGAATTATTGTCTGCTTTGACTGTCTGTTTTGACATTGAAGTGGGATATACCATCGCATCATCATCGTCGGTCTCATCATCATCCATGATAGCACCTTTGCTGTCTATTTTGAGGGTTTTCCTGCCTGCTTGCATGACGTTGTTGTCTGTGAGCGCATCTTCAGCACTTCCATTCTCAATATCATCACCCCCCTCATTGTTCTCATCAACATCTTTCTCCATTGCTTGCACCGTCTTTTTGACGCGCCTCTTTCTGCCCTCCCCTACATTCTTCTTCTTTCTCAACTTGCTCTTCTCAACATCCTCGGCCTTCACAATGATCGGCTTCTGCGCGGACATTGATCCACTATTGATCAGGTGCGTTCCGTCGCCTCCCTTCTTGTTCCAACAAGGCGTGCAGCATTGCTGGCTGCAGTCAATGCAGCGGTAGATGGTAGAGGAGTTGTGATAGTTACACTCATCACATTTGGCGGTGTGAATCTTGATCTCCTTGAAAGTCGTATGCATGACCGGCTGATTTGGAGCCGCCATGGTCCGTGTAGATGTTGGATTGTGACTAAATGGAACGGGTGATGGTGCACAAGAAAATGGTCTTGTAGCTGGGAGGGGGATTGATGGGGCAAGATGGAGCAGAGAAGGAGGCCAATGAGACTTCACTTGCATGTAATGCTAAGCCGAGTGTCAAAGTGATCGGGATCGCGTGTTATCTGATGTTTGCTGAATTTTCACTACTTGACAAATGATGCCTTCGGGTGGAAAGAAAAAAAGTGAAGTTGAATGGGAATGTGATCATGATAAAGGACCGGGCAGTGCCTAGTCTGGTTGAGAAACAATGTGCGTGAAGTCCCATTCGGTGAATCGCAGGGCAGATGAATCAACACAGCGGTGTATGACCATCTGGGCTAGACCCCTTTCACTGGAAGGACAGGCACGTCATCCTTGTCATACATGAGCTCCCAGCACTCTATAGCCAGTCTGACTACCATTCAGGGAGATGCTCTGACCATTGTCAGTGAAAGGAATGAATCCAACGGTAAGCCCTAATGAAAGCGGCCGTACACCTATCTGCCGGCAGAGTCACTGGTTTTCTAGATGGTCGAGATGTAGAATGTTGCTCATTGTGGAACTTTTGCAAAAAGTGCTTCCCTGTACTGTCTCCGGAGCAGAAGCTCATTTACAACCTGCAGCTCTAAAGTCATTGCTCATTTGAAGCTGAACATCACTTCATCTTCCTTGTTGAAAAGCTTCCATGGCCTCGCTTCCATGACCTCGAAATGGCTAGTTTCGTTGGCGAGGCATGCTTCATAGCTACTGAGGCGGCAATGGGACTGTTTGATCTCCTCTGTTCATGTCAGGCTAAAGCAGTATTCGGATTCTAAAGGTCACAAGAGACCGTTCAGATACCAGAATATGCCCTGTCTCTCCGCTTGATGTCCTCCGCTACTTCTTAGCCGTATCTATTTGTGCGCTGTACGATTCGTGAGATGTGATCAATGAATGCCTTGATGTCTTCGACTCACGAATTCCTTCCTCAACTTCAGGCTTGATCCCAACTTCCTCGGCCGCTAGCTTCTTCGCCTGACCCTGCTCCTCCTTCATGAATGGGAAAGCAAGAACCTCTTTGATGCTGTAGTGATTGGTCAAGAACATGACGAGACGGTCTATGCCCATGCCCCAGCCTCCCGTAGGGGGTAAGCCATATTCTAAGCTTGTACAGAAGGTCTCGTCGACCATTTGAGCCTCGTCATCGCCTTGGGCTTTTTGACGTCCTTGCTCTTCGAAGCGCAACCGCTGATCGAAGGGATCGTTGAGTTCGGTATAGGCGTTCACGATTTCCTTCTTACAGACGAATGCTTCGAAACGTTCACACAGACCGGGGCTTGTACGGTGGGATTTGGCCAAGGGTGACATCATCTGGGGGTGGCCGGTGATGAAAGTAGGATTGACGCACTTCTCTTCAATGAACTCCCCAACGAGTTTGTCAAGCATTCGAGCATTGGTTTGTGGCGGTGAGCACTCAACGTTCGTTTTCTTCAGCATGCGCTTAAGAAAATCGTTGGTGCTGGCTGTATGCAGCTCTTCTCCCGGTGGAAATTTCTCACCGCAGGCTTCTTCCAGGGCTGGGATCATCGCGACACGCTTCCAAGGCTTAGCCCAGTTGACATCGAATTTCTCCCCGGTCTGTGTAATATAGCTTGTCTCATGTCCACCAGTAATGTGCTTCACCAGTCCAGACACTAAATCTTCAGTGATTTCCATTACATCATACACATCCGCATATGCCATGTAAAATTCGCATGTGGTGAACTCGGGGTTATGTGTCAGATCGATGCCTTCGTTCCTGAACAGCCTTCCCAACTCATACACTCGCTCCAGACCGCCTACTATCAGCTGCTTGAGATAGAGCTCGGGAGCAACGCGCATGAAAAGATCCATGTTGAGGTCGTTGTGGTGTGTAACAAAAGGTTTGGCCGTTGCGCCCCCAGCAACGGCGTTCATCATAGGGGTCTCAACCTCGATGAAGTCTTTCTCATCAAAGAATCGCCGTATGTATGAGATCATTTTAGAACGTGTGACAAAGACATTTCGAGAGTTGTCATTCATAATCAAGTCCAAGTATCTCTGACGATATCGCTGCTCTTGGTCTTTGAAGCCGTAATGTTCCGAGGGAATCTGATGTAGGCATGGCGTGAGTAGAATGATCTCACGAGCAAATATAGATAGCTCGCCCTCAGGTCGATTCCGTGGAGCAGTCCGTCCTGGATAGCCAATCACGCCTATTATGTCACCCCTTCGAAGATGTTCGTGCTGCTCCTCAAATGGACCTGATGCCTCTTGAGCCTGGCACATTATCTGGACCTTCACCCCTTCCGCGCGTAGATCATAGAAAACCAGCTTCGCCCCAGCTGCCCGCTTGGTGTATATTCGACCGCCCAGTCTGACCTCCACATCTTTGAGGTGCTCACCAGTCTTGATCTTTTCGTGATCTCGGAGGAAATCTCGTAAATCTGTTGTCACCTGGAATTTGTGCGGATAAGGATTAGGCTGGTGACTCTTGCGTAATTCCTGAATCTTGCGTGACCGTATTTCGAAGTATTGCTGAAGGTTAAGTTAGAAATGCGACTAAATAGACAATGGATCCGGACGTACATTGGGTGTCAATTCGGCCTCCTGCTCTTCGGCTGAGACATCCTTAGTCTTTTTCTCCGCTTTGGGAGGTGCTGCAGCGGCTTTTGCTCGTTTCTTCTCCTCGAGTTCGCTATGCTTCTGACGTTTCTTCAATTCGCTTTTGCTATGGTATCGTGAGTAGAAGCTCCAAATCGCTGTCTTCCAACTTACCTGACCATCTCCCCGGTAGCCTCATCTAAGTGCATATTGGCCATCTGGCCACTAGGCGCATCGTCCGCCATGTTTGCGTTATGGTGATGAACTTTGGGTTGTGTCGTAGTGAAAGGTACCTGCGGCCGCGGGAACGCGAGATTGGCTCGCGTAGGTCCTGACGAAATGGCTCCACCATACCAACTCACAAAATACGTGACTAGGTGACTACAGCTTGATAGAAGTTTCGAGAGCCTTGATTTGGTTGGCAAGCAATGGAGCTTGCTTCGTTATCTCCTCTCCTGTGCTCAGATCGCAAGTCTGATATTATTGAAGCAGTGCTTGTATTCCTTCCAGGAGGATTCCTACATTGACTTTGAAGACTACAAATTCATGCGACTGACTGTCAATGAAGGCTGATTTACATACTGAGCTGATGAATCTCTCCAACGCTGTAGTACTCCCTTCGAGTCTGATCCTTTCAGTATTTCGTGATCAACCCTCTCATTCATACCAATAGCCCAAGTTCGATCCAAACAATATTTATCCTACGCTCCGCGATATGAGCTCACAGTTGAAGGGAACGATGCCGGTCTTTCATTGAACGTCCTCCTCGAGTATTCCTGCCAAAGTATGTTCCTATCACATGTCATCTGTCAGACCCTCCAAGCGTGCTTGAGCTTTGGCAATGGTATCCTTCTCTTTCTTCAGCTGTGCACGGCGTTGCTCTTGGGCCGGATTTGCGGCAAGCAATTTGGCAAGACGCTCCCCAGCTAAGGCAGAGTTAGACATGACACTCTAATAGCGCACTGGAAGACATACCAAGTGGATCACTTAGATCGAAAACGGTTCTCATCTCTTTGACAATGTCGTCACGACATTTCGTAAATAATTCACAATGAACGCTAGCGCAGACGACGTCCACGAAACGGAAATAGGCGCACTCGTAGTATGCCTTGACAGTCTGCTCTCATGATTAGGCGCAATCAACGAACACAAGATATGGTGACTTACCGTCATCGCCTCGATTTCCTTTTTGTAGGGGTCTGGACCAAGCTGAGAATCTGTAACTTTGGCAAGCTTGTCAACCCGAGCCTGTCCACTTGAAGGCTTCCCTAATCTGGCCTCCTGTTCATTTAGGTAGGCTGTAGCACGAGTCTCGCGACGCTTTGTTTCGAGTAAGGTAAATGCTTTAGACTGAGCTAAATTGATAGCTTCGTCATTGCAGGTCATTGGTCTCGACTGTTCCCATTCGAGAATACGCATAAGAAGCTGCGTCTGCTCGGTGAAAGCCTTATCAAAGAACGTCTCGCAGATTTGTCGGATTTGCTCATAATATTGGGTTTCTGAATATTTGGCATACACGTCCTGGATCTGCTGGAAGACCATCACTTCGCAGAGCTTGCGCGTTTGAGCTAGGAACTGACTCAGTGGGTGTTCCCAGTGCTCCATACTCAATCTAATCATTTTCTCAATCGCTTTCGGGTCAATCAGGTTATGAAGCCCGATGTAGGCATCCTGGAGGATATTCCGAATCTCCTGGAGCGAGAATTTCTTAGATGACACCGTCTTGGGTTTCTTTGAAGCAGAGAATTCAGCAGTCGCGCGCTGTAACTTCTTCGGAGTCGTGTATGCCGACACGACTGGCCTCTTCTGGCCGACACGTGGAGGGAGTGGGCTCAGCTTAGAAGGACTCTCCATATTGTCGGGATTATCGGACTCGTCCGAGTCGATGGAGATGGCAGCTGAGTTCTTGATCACCGGAGTTGGTGTGCCAAATAAGTTTTGGTTACCATTTGGTGATTGACTATGCACAGGTACCTGAAGACCTTGATATAACAAAGTTGGGCGCGTCTCGGCCAGATCCTGACGAAACCTGAGTGCCCATTGGTTCCATTCCTTGTGAAAAGAATTGGTCTTTTGTCCCCCGTCGATGCTCTCTTTAAGTTGTCGCTCAAATTGCAATAGTTCCACCATAACGCTGAGGGCAAGGTTGCTGTCAAGTGGCTCTGGGAGCTCCTTGAGCCTTGCATCAATATTTTCAGCTTTCTGCTGTACTTGCTCGGTTATACGTGGTAGACTAGGATACCTTCTATCAGTAGAGTACGAAAAGGACATATTAAGAGATTGCCAATGTCAACAGTAGCTAGAACTAACCTCTTTCGAATCTGTGCGGTAAGCCTCTGGGAGAGGACTGTCTGTAACTGCAATGTCCCAAACCGGCTGGCGTAGCAATTCAACGTTGTGGCCCATGGTGCTTCGAGGCTAAAGAAACTCTTTTCTTCTATTCTAGCAATAGAATGGCTTACTCGAACATCAGGATTATTCATCACGACATGATATCCAAATCCGAGCTGGAAGCGCTGGCCGTTGAGAACCTGAGTCCATTGCTCTAATGATTCGCTCTGTTGAATTCTGTCTGGTTTTGTCAGGCAGCCGAGTGTTCTAGCTTCTGCTTTAACCTCGCGAATGAGTCTGGAAGCACTCGAATTCGCGGGATCATCGCTCATTGGCAAGGCGAGGAGGTTAATACAGTCCTCTGCTCCGATGTACTCTTTAACAAGATTCTTCACTAGATCGACAAGGTATGCTTCCTCTGCAACCTCTGATACGTTGATGACCCCTGGTAAATCGTAAAAGGACAAATTGGGCAGGTTGGGTCCAGAGATATGGAGACGTACAACATTTGGTGAGAACTTCACTTGATGATCTTGCTCTTCCTTCCGCTGAGAGTTTCCTGGCAGGTACTTCTCGTAATTGTTCCTGGGATTCAGAGTAGCCAACTGAGCAAGATATATAGCATTGGCTACCTCCTTCTTATCAGTCACAGTGGCAAACGCGTAATCCTCGGCATCCTGCAACGTCCACGGACCTAAAGGCCGAGAGCGTGTAGCTCCTTCCAGTTTGGCAGCAGTTTTTCCAAGAGTGCGACCCATGCCCTGGCTCCCATCGTAGATATACTTTTTGTAAAGAGAGATCTTGCAACTCCAAGGAGTGGGACTCTCGGCGATGTTGATCTCCATAGGGCATCTTGTGCAAGTCCCAGCGGAGCGTGGGACCTTGATCTCGCTGATGCCTTCGATGAGAGAGCTCTTTCCCGTGCTTTGGTCACCTACAACAACAATTTTGGGAAGGGGAAGATCTAGATCTTCTACTCCAAGGTGACGCAGTGCTTGTACAGCTTGTACAAGCTTTTTCACACCTCGTCCAAGGACTTGGAGACCATCATCCGCATTACGAGACTCGTCATTTGAGCGGCGTTCGTCCTCAGCAGTCACAGGTGATATTGTAGCTGGAGTAGAGAAGACTCAATCAGTTATCTGATCCTGAATTGTTCTGCGAATTGATGGACTCACTGAACGCCTTGTGCTGATGGTTAGTCTCGTAGCCCTCATCGACCATTGTGACATCCGAATCAATCAATATAGTGTCTCCAGAGCTCACAGGAGCATAGTGTTGTGTTTCAGACAACTTGTTCGAAAGCTCTCGCTTAAGAGACTTGCGAGCCATGGTTGAACGGCGAAGATCTCAAATGCTTACTTTGGGGATAGTGAGGCGTATTTGAAGGTGTGATGGTAAGATCAAAGCTACTGTTACACATCAGCGAGGAACAATCGTGTCAAAAGCAGAGTAATAGCTGAAAAGATGAGAGAATCTCAAACAAGAAGCGAAATGCCATTTGTGGCACTAGCTGGGCCGTGAGAGATAGAGAGGGAAGAACGCACATAGTGACTGTTTTCCAGCGGATCTGCTAACAATAGCGATAAACACAAAGCATGTGTAGCTGCTCTCATGTCACAGCGATGATCGGGGAAATGACGATGATCTTGCGCTTGAAGCGAGCAATCAAAGTGTACACTGCACACGCGGTGGTGGATGATGGATAGTACAAAACGTATCAGCCGCAATGTTGGGTGATGAGGAGGTGTTGTAGCAAGCGAAGGACGGAGGTGAGGTGAGGTTTCAAAGGAGGATGGATTCACTCCAAAGACTCAATGCGGAAAAGAAACCCGCACACACCTGACCACTCCGTGATCTCCGACCTTTTGACGAGGGAGTGTTCAATGTAGACAGGATCTTTCGTGAGATGAAAATCTGCAGACTTCTGTCCTTATGTAGCCAGGCTCTGCCCTTCATCCTACCTCTACGATGTACCCGATTACGGCCGTACCTGATGTCCATTGCGACCATTGCTCACACTACGACGTCAATCAACGCGTCCTCAAGTACTCTAATCAGAGCGGAGCACCAATAGCAGCCCGTGCGAGAATGGAAGTGAAGTCACGAACGCCGTAGAACAAAGGTCCCCAGATCGACGTAAGCGAGATGCCAAGACCCACCTTAAACATAGGTTCAGTCAAGTCTCCTTTACACACTTACTGGTGACAGTGTGACTCGGCGTAGGGCTGTACAATGTGATTAGCAAAGTACTCGCATAAGCTGATACAAAGGTGGGGTCTGAGCGGCAAATGTCATTTTACGGCTTTGTACAGTGGTGCCTAACGATTATGGCAGAGTAGGGTGTTCGCTCTTGTGTTTACGATGATTTGATGCCGAACCCAGACACCAAACAAGCGATACCAACGAGATGGCTCATGCATCCATCCTTTCCCATACCGCCGATCGACAGAGCCTAGAATCCTCTTCGAGGAATAAATCTCTTCGAGGAATAAATCTTAGAGCCGTCTGGAAACACCTTCCCTCTGCGCTAGCCGTGTCTCTTCTGAGGTCAGATCCGAAGGCTCCGCGCCTCACGCATCGCACGAGTGCGATCATTGTAGTCCCATGCTCGATGCCCGACAGCTAGGTCTCGGCATTCCGCAACCGTCAACCTTCCGCAACGGGAGCAACGGCTGGTATCGTTTGATTACCTAGATTGCAGCCTTGGAGTCGCCTTCAGCGTGTTTCTCTCAGTATGAATTGGGTTTATGACTGCGTTCTTCTTTGGGCCCATGCCAGCCGCAGCGAATTGATCAGCAAGCAATTTTGAGACCCTTCGATTTGGGAGCCAGGTCCTGTTTCCAAGGACGAGGACATAGGATAGCAGTGCCAGGGCACCCGCTTGATGTGCTGACGCCAGAGGTAGAGGCACCAGATAGATTAGAGTGCTAATTCCAAGGACCACTTGGAGCCCTACGAAGCCTACTACACCATGTACACCTTTCCGACACCCAATAGGCAGAAGCTTCTTGATTTTTGGAGAAAATCCGGAATAGGCCCATAGAGCCATGACCGAAGAAAATGTGGTAGTTGCTAGAATCCTGTGATCTAATTGCACAAGCGAGGGATTTTCTAAAGGATTCCGCCACCACATGTCGCTGTTATCCATAGTATGCGAGTAGAAGTCGGAAAACAACTCGGATTTTGGGGGAGTCAGTCCAAGGCCCATGTATGGAAATTCGTTATAAATGAGGCCAGCATCGAGACCCGCAACGAGGCCACCTGACATGGCAGTAACGAAGACAAGGAGAGCTAAAGCACCCACGGAGCTTCGGAAGAGTCTCATTCTGGGGTTACGCAGCCTGGCCAGATTGTTCTCTGCAGATTGAAGATTCCCAAGAAGCTTGTGAGTCCGTAGGATAGACAGGCCATTCCAAAGCATAGCCGAATAGCACAGAAATGCCGTGCCTAGATGTGCTGCCAATCGATATTGGCTGACGCGAGGGTGACTTCCTGGTGCAAAAAGATCATCCTTGAGCCCTGACTTGACCATCCACCAACCCAGCACTCCTTGAAACCCTATGAGACCTCCTATGCCTGCAATTCTGCGCGCCATTGGCGCTGAAACCTTTCGTCGAGCGATAAGATAGATCGCCGGGAGGACAAAGGATATTCCAACAATACGACCCCAAAGTCGGTGTGTCCACTCCATGTAATAGATCGACTTGAAATCGGAGAGGGTCATATGTGGATTGAGAAGCTTGAATTCAGGAGATGCGCGATATAAGTTGAACTCTGAGTCCCAGTCCTCTGCACTCGTAGGCGGCAGGCTTCCAGTGACTGGCTTCCATTCCGTGATGCTCAAGCTTTGCACGATTAGCAACTACTGGTACAGCGCTAGAAAGAAGCCATACCCGGATTCTGTCAGTCGTGTCAGACCTCCGAAGACTACAATCCCAAAGACGCTGGCCGCACTTCCTAGCAACCAATACGCCACAATTTTCTCACTCGTCTTGGGAAAGAATCCTGCCTTCGCTGCCTTCTCATCTTGGCTGACTGTTTTACTCACGGGAAGAACAGGAGAAGAGCGTTGATCTAGTCTCATGCCATTCTCGACCGCCTGCGAGATTCCTCGTGCACTGGTCTTGGAGGACCTGATCAATTTGGGCGAAGCTTGCGGGATTGCGTGGCGAAGGTTTCGAGTGTGCTGGGAAAACGTGGAGGAATGTCGATGGGAGCATTCAAATAGCTGTCTTGTCAGCCTTGGAGCAGCTTGTCTCAAGGCCGGCAATATAGAAGCCATGTCTAGATGTTTGTATCCTCTTCGCCTCCAATACTCTAATGCCGTAGGAAAGCCGGCCTCTGGGCGGCAGGAATTCTTGGCAACTCTCTGTGCTAAAGCCGAGGATAGCCGTATCTACAGTAAATTGTAGAGCTTCTTCCCCCAATTCCTCTTCCTCTTCTCAAGAATTTGTGGGGTCTCGTGTCGAGTATGGAATCATTTCGGTGATTATGGGCCTGCGCATTGCCATTAGGCCTTCGAAGCAATATGCTCTATCAAGGAAAGTCACAGCTGCACGGGCATATTCAACCAACCCGCCAAAGGCGCGCCTAAACATCCCAATTGAGTATTCATCCCATCCCCTTTTACACCACACGTCTTCTTCCCTACAGTCGCCTGCCTCGTATCCAAAGGGATCCGCGGCGACTCGTCAGAACCTTTTCCAGGCGATTAACGGTGCACTGTCCTACGCCCTTCGTACCGACGAGCGTACCCTTATATTCGGCGAAGATGTTGCGTTTGGTGGTGTCTTCCGCTGCAGTATGGGTCTTCTCGGTGACTTTGGCCCAGAACGAGTATTCAATACACCTCTCAGTGAGCAAGGCATTGTCGGGTTCGCCATCGGATGCGCTGCACAAGGAATGAAGCCTATTGCTGAGATACAATTCGCCGATTATGTCTACCCGGCTTTCGATCAGCTTGTCAATGAGGCAGCAAAGTGGAGGTACCGGGAGGGCGACACTGGTGGGAACATTGGAGGTCTGGTCATCAGGATGCCTTGTGGTAGTGTAGGGCACGGCGCTCTGTATGTAGCCACTCTATGTCGTAGCGTGCTAGGATTCGCTGATAAAGCCGCAAGATATCATTCCCAATCACCAGAATCCTTGTTCACACACATTCCCGGCTTACGTGTTGTAATGCCTCGCTCCCCATCACAAGCCAAAGGGTTGTTGCTTGCCTCGATTACATGCAGTGACCCTGTCATCTTCCTAGAGCCAAAAGTTTTATATCGTGCGGCTGTGGAACAAGTGCCAATGGAACCATACGAGATTCCTCTCTCCACAGCCGAAGTTGTAAAAGAAGGTAAGGACCTGACCATTATATCTTATGGACAGCCGCTTTATCTATGCTCCTCAGCCATCGCAGCTGCTGAGAAAGACTTCGGTATTACCATTGAGCTTTTAGATCTGAGGACATTGTATCCATGGGATCGGGAGGCCGTAATGAAAAGCGTGCGGAAGACAGGCCGGGCACTTGTGGTTCATGAAAGCATGATCAATGCAGGTGTTGGCGCTGAGGTCGCGGCTTCGATACAGGAGGCAGCATTCTTGCATCTCGAGGCGCCTGTACAGAGGCTTGGGAGCTGGGCTACGCATATGGGGCTACCGTTTGAGAGATTCAACCTGCCAGACGTAACGCGTAAGTCTTTCTCACCTCCTCAAAACCCGCACGCTGATTTCAAAAGGAATTTACGATGCAATAAAGCGGACAAAAGACTATTAAATAGTGATTCCGCGCAGGCGTCCGCAACGATATCAAAATGTGATAGGCGTTATGCTGCCATCACTACAGATCTAGGTCTTGCTTAGTTTCTTCACTCCTGCGACAAACGTGGCGCTCACAAGGCTAGATGACAGGCCAGAGAAGGCCGTAACCGTATGGGTTTTGTCCATCAGTACCTACTGAGATAAAGGGACCATTGCTGGGAGAATGAGATTGGATGAGTATCGTTCCTCGTAACAAAGAAGCCACTCTCTTGACCATTGGAACAAAGGGGTCTACGGACGAGCAATGGTCCGCTTGTCCGCTTGCAAACAGGGAGCCGGAGCTTGAAGGTACAAGAAAGCGGTATGCAAGGGAGCTTGAGCAGTCCATGTTGGCTTTGATTCTTCGTGATGCTACCATCGTACATGGCTGAGAGCTTGCCATACCACTTCAACAAACCTCGTCACCGTTTAACTTCGATTAGCGACTTTGACAAGAGCCCAATCAGTCACGATAACAGGCTGAGGTAACCGATGTCAAGCGAACCGACATGGAAATTTGATAAAAGACTTCATTGAGAACCAAAGAAATTCAAATCTTAGGTCTACCAAAAATGCCTGTTCCACTGAAATATGAATACCAAAAAAGAAGAAGCGCAATTTCATCAGCCATAACCTTTATTGCAACCCCTTTCAGTGCATTTACTGTTAGGAACAATGACTTTTGCATTGTTCCGTTCCTTGAAATATCGACAGTATTGTCTTCCATCCCACTTGTAACAGCATCTCATAACATTTCGCTCATGAGCGAGAAACCACGGCTCTCCCGTTACGTCCTCTAAAAAAATTGATTTGTATCAGCGCATGACCCCCTAGCCATCGAGCATGACAAACGCGCTCATCTGCTTGGTGTTTCTTGTAAGTCAGCCTATTCGATCTGCTACAAGAAAACCCTGGGAGAGCTGACCAATATCACTAGCTTCTTACGAGCTATATACTATGGATGTGTGTCGACCATCTTCGTAAACGAGCAAACAACGTCACCCAATTCATCACAACATGAGCAAACTCCTCTCCACTTGAAGAATGAAGGCCGCAAGGACTTCGGATCCATCGTAGACTTCACACAAGAGAAACATGACAACGAAGAAATGGGCGGAGACCACAATGGCAGGGCCATTGCCGTCAATTCAGGATGGCAACTTGATCGCAATGATCAAATCAGATGTAATGATTCCGCTTGCTCAGAGAAACTCAAAGCTACGGTCAATGCTTATGAAGATAAAATAAGCAATCTAGACAGGGTATTTTCTGACGAGCGGAGGGCATTGAAGAAGGCTTATACCGACTGCCAAAGGCTACGGGCCACCAAGTCCTCAAATCAGGACACACAAATCCGAACGTTGCAGGCTTCACTTTTGGATACTGAAACCAAGTTGCAGAAATCTCAGGAGACCATTCCAGCCCTCCAACAACGCTGCCAGGGGTTGATTGAGAAATTTGCATGTCGCGCCTCAGAGCTTCAGGTAACGAAAGTACAGCTTAAAAAGTCTGAGGGGACAGCGAAGGAGAATTGTGATCGACTGAGGGTACTCGTTGAAGAGAACACCAAGCTGACCGCGGACTTAGCGAAGCAAACGGAGGAGCACACCCAGGAGAGAGAAAGATTAAAGGCTGAAATCGAGAGGCAACGCATTGAGTTAGCGTCTAGATCCACATTCGGGAACATGACTTGGGAAGACTCAAGAGACGAGCAAGACACATTTACCATGCGCTCCAATGTCTCGGCAGATGTGTCGATGATGGATGCCCCTTCCAATCTCGTGAATATCAATGTTCCTCCAGTCTCTCAAATTGGGCAAGAAAATTTGAAACTCCGCCAAGATATTCAACACCTCACCCAAACCATCGAAAGGACTAAGATTGCCGCCACTTCTGCCTGCGAGCAAGCGAGTAATAAAGCAGCCCAACACCGCTTTCTATTTGAGACTGCAAAAAAAGAATTGACGGGCGTCAAGAGCCAGCTTGAAGATGTTCGGGAGGATTATAACAGCGCCATGGTGATTATTCAAATGGACGACCCTTCGTCTCTATATCATCCCCTCTACAAGAAGATGGCCGATCTTAGACAAAGCATCAAGCAGGTGAAGAAGAAGAACACGCATTTGAAAGAACAATTATTGGAGGCTAGGGCTCTCTCGTGGGATCGGCGGACTAGCATGGTGGAGGACTGTGTTCCATTAACATAACATATGTCACAAGGACGTAGATTAACATGTGTTTCAAGAGAGAATAACAGAGCATAAAGACAATAGAAATGACTAGAAACGCTTGAAGGTGGCAAAAATGGCGGACAATGGGTTTCAGATTACCCCCCTTGACATGGCAGAAGTGAAGTATCGGACATGATTCCCAACACGTAGCCAGCCCCCTTATTACTTACGATGTAATCCCGACTCTCGCCCACTCTTCTCCCTCCAAGTCACACCACACATAAGCTTCTTCTCAGAACACTTGTTCACGCACAGCATTTCCAAACCTCCACGCAAACCTTGTATACATACATACTCCGTACCTCTGATATCCTGATGATTCGCTTCCCCTCACTGAACCGATCTCACGGCGTGTTTGACACACAACACTGAACCCTTCTTTCCGACCTCCCAAAGATACCTCAACTCGCGGACATCGACCCCACTCAACTTAAACATTCATGGCGTCAATCACCTGGAACTGGGCTTCGTTTGAGCCCATGTCCGTAGGAGAAAAGCTCTGCGAAACTTGGGTGCCTTGCACCAACCTGAGCATACCGGATGTGGATTCAACACTGCAGTTGCATAGCTTTCTCTTGGTATGTTCGCTCGTCTTCATCAGACGTCCAAACTGATCAGCCATAGAGCAACTTGTTCTGGGTTCTCGTTGTCTTGGTCGGGTGGTCCACGTTTTTTCTTTTGGCCGGGGGAAGATTAACTCATTGTTACATGAAGAAGTCTGAGAGTGCTCGATGGCATCAGCACGGGGTTCAGTACCGTCAAGCAAATGAGCTAAGAGAGACAGGACTGCTGGGGAGGATCCTTGAGTTAGAAGGAGATTTGATCGCATCTGCGGCACGAGAGTCTGCATCTGAGGCAAGAGAGCAGGAGCAACGCTTTCGAATTTCCCAACTGGAGAATCAAGCACGAAGAGTCAAAAGGAGAGAAGCCAATCTTGAAGCACATTGCAAGGCGCTCGACACTGCCGATAAGGTACAATATGACCGTATCAGGGATCTAGAAGAATGGATCGAGACAGCTTCAAGATCACATCAGCAAGAATCTAGCGAAATGGACAAGCAGCTTTCAGAAGCAGCCAATCGCATACATTGCCTACTCGAAATTCAAGATGGAAAGCAAGCAAAGCTGAAAGAGCTCGACAGGGACTTCGAAATCCTAAAGGACCAGCATCAGAAAATCAAACGAAGCAACGAATCACAAGCTTTAGAGCTGACCAGATTTCACAGGGATGCAAGAGATCGGAGAACGAAACCCATGTCACAGGCAAATAAGAACAAGCATCACGAACAAGAGCTCAGCGACATTGGGAAAGCATGTCGAGACAAGATTCAACGCTTGGAGCAGAGTCACAAGAAAGAGTGTGATGATATAAATACAAAACATACAAATACTATACAGCAATTCTTCGACTCCCACGATCGAGACATAGCTGAAATGAAGAAAAGCAACGCTGAATTGAGGAAAGCGAACACAAATCTGAAGCAAGTCAATAAAGATCTAGACGCAAGCGTTATGGAGTCGAAGATGAATCTGGGCTGGCAGGTCCTAGAGAGAGACATGGACATAGAGGATTTGGACCACAAGTGCGAGCGGCTTGAGGCAATCAAGACCAAAGCTTTAACTCAAGAGAGGCGCAAAGTGGATAAGCAAATGGAGAGACAAGCAAGGACGGCCAGGACTGCCGCACGATTAGCGGTAGTATATCGCCGCTTGCAAACCCAGCACAACGACCTAGTCGCAATCCATGCTCACTGCCGACCATCTTTACAGCCCTCTCCAAATACCGATCAACAGGTCAACCAGCCGACTGACGCCCAGAATGAAATGGACGTCGACATCCATCAGCGTGCAACAACCGAGCACGAAGACGAGACAATGAATGATGCACAGGTCCAAGGCGAGCCTAGTGAAAGCATGAATGTCGACGACCCAGATCAGATGCTCTTAGATCGACTCCGGACAGAGAACGAGGAACTTCGCGAGAATTTGCGTAAAAAGGCGGACTCGGTGATGGAATCCGCCCCAACAGCGGAGGTGCAAGAACACCTCCGAAGAGAGATTCGGAATGATTTGCTTCAGGAGCAAGGAAGCCTGCGTAGTCTAAGTCAATCGCAGGATAGCGAAATCCAACGACTAAAGCAGGCCTTGGCATCAGCGAACACCTCGCAGACCAACCGCACACTCCTCGACAAGCAATTGAAAGAGGCCAGTGAGCTCGATTACAAGCTTGGAATGAGAGAGCGAAACCTACAAGCACGAGAAGAGGCTTCAGCGAGGGGGCGGTTGAGCAGTGCGCGCATACAGCAAACTGTGCCTAAACCTACTCAGGACACAGCAAATGGCGTGAACTCCGATGAGGTCGTAAACAATCTGAATCGAGACCTGAAGAGGGCGAAAATCGACTATAAGAAGCTCAAAAAGGCGCTCGATGATGAGAAAGATGCTTATAATAGGCTCAATGGGTTGCTCTATAAGCACAACCCTCAATTTTCAGAGGAGCATCGCTCCACAAGGAGGGACCTGGACGAATCACGAGCCACAATTGAGAGGCTCGAGGAGAGGATACAAGAGCTGGAGGCAGAGCTCGTGACAACCACTTCACGACAAGAAACAAATAGAGCCCCAACAGTACCAAGCCAGGAGAGTCCCTCGACCAACCAGTCGGCATCGCCATCAAGCATCCCGTCAGGTCCTACTATGAACCCTAGCAAGAAGAGAGACCGTAACGAGATGGACGACGAGAATGATGGGGCGAACGGCGTTGAGAAGAAATTGAGAACGCACGAGCCACCATCTAGCATGCTCGACCGCTCTGACGAGGTGAGCGCCGAAGAGCCTGTGCTTGCCATTCCTGCCAGCCCTCCTGCCGTTGTGACTCCTTCCGCCCTGGTTTCAGAACATGTTGATCCAGGCCTGCAGACGACAAGACAAGCGGAAAATACTAGGACGGCTAGAGAGAGAGTATGAGCTTCGGCAGGCCAGAGATGGAAAGAAGAGGGTGTAGGGGGGTAGAGCCCAAGGCAAGGGGCCTTTCGATATTGACTGACTTCGGTGCGCATGTCTATCGTTTGGTACTCTACTTGATCATGGTTCAACATTTTCTTGCAACAGGGTGAGAATTTTGCAGTGTTGACTGACTTCGGTGCACATGTCTACTGGTAATGCTCGCTCGGTCAAGAGGAGGTGTGGCGAACGAAGGGTCTGGAGTCGTCTCATGGGTATTCAATTCTAGCTAATCAGGGTCGAGCCTTCACGGGTTCAGGAGTTTGCCGTACAATGCAAAGTGGGAAATCGCATGGGTTCCAATAGCAGCTGAGAGGATTTATTTTATGTTTTACAGTGCGAGAGATCGCAAGGATTTCGTATGTATATAAGTGGACGTCTAATGCGCGCAAGCTGCAAGCGCTGACCTCCCGCGGACCAATCCGTCGCCACAAGCCATACCTCTCCCCTTCAGATCTGAAACTCGTGGAGTATGAGACGAGGCTCGCAATAGCCAGTCTTTTCTTCACCACACTCATTCATTATTGCTCTTCTAACTGTCGACCCTGTCGACCATCGTTGCAGAATCCTTACATTTCTCCCTAGCGTATCGTCAACATTCCTTAAGAGTGCCTCCCCAGCCTTCAGTCTGCATCTATTTTGGGATTATCTCGCATAATCAACTTGACTCTCGTATAACACGATCTGGAAGAGACATCCAATACTCCACAACGCAGTCATTGCAAAGACGTTCTTTATCGTTCTCGCTGGTGGCGCTTGGCCAGTAGAACAAAGGGTTTCGGATATGGCTTGACTGCAACGATGCGACAGCAGCAACCACTCCCTCCCACAACACCACTACGTGCTTTGTCCTTGGTCGTTCGTCTCGCATAGACCCTCTAATCTATTAAATGCCATTGGAACCCGTCCTGGGTACCTCCAATCCAATTCGTGACTTGATCTTAGGCTTCTTGGGCTGGCCCAGAAGCATCCACTCCTTCCGACATGGGCTGCTGCGGTGCGCGCGAGAAGTTTGATAATCCTGATAATGAACAGAAATGGGATTACATAGTAGGTCAAACCGCTTTCCTATCTCTACAGCATATGAACACACGCTGATTAATACGCCACAGAACCTGTCCGACTTCCGCTCCTCGTCCTGCCTTACTCCCTTGTCTTACGGGATTCTCTACATTTTTCTCCTGATAAGCGTTGCAGTGTACGCAGTCGACCTCTTCACCTGTGTCAATCTGCTGTTTTTCGACAAATGGTCCGGCCAGGTCAAGCCTGCAATACCATTCGAGATCTCTAGATGGATCTTCACTGCATGCATCATACTATCCTACATTCTTCTTGCATTCAGGTGGTGGAGGGCCATCAGGGCCATGAAGACTGGGGTGGTTGCTGCTAGCTACCTTGATCCCCTTGCAGTCAGGGTGCAAAGTGTACGCGTGGGCGCGAATGGCCGAGGATGGAGGAGATTCCTTGTCTTCGCTGCCCTGACTAAAGGAAGAAAAGGTGCCGAGTACGTGGCTTTGTTCACGTATTTCTCTTTCGAAGGTGAGCCGAGTAGTCACCGATATAATATTACATTCTGACATTCACTAGCATGGCTACGGATTTGCTTTGCCGAGGGTCCTCGACAGGTCATCAACGCCTTGACGCTTTATTCGGTCATGCAGGCAGACCTTGTACCAACCGGACAACACGCGGCCAAAGACGGCCATTCGCCAGTAGCGCAGTTCTTCGTTAACCTTCAGATATTGGCCGACAAGAATAACGAGCAAGCGGCGATTCTGTTCGGGATGCTTTTCACACTAATCATCTGGATCTTCTCTGCTCTGAGTCTCTTCATGGCCGCCATATTCTACATTACCTTCCTTTGGCACCACATCCGGGACGGCAGCCTTTCGCGATATTGTCGAAGGAAGATTGATACACGCCTACACAAGATCGTGATGGTCCGAGTCAATAGGGCGTTAGAAAAAGACAGTATGAAGCGCGCGAAGCAAGAGGCCAGAGGCGTTAGAGTTGGCACTCCTCAAGGCGACTTCAAGCGCCAGCCCACAGTACCAGTTCTGGCCACCGAAGCTCCTCAAAAGGTTGAGCCGTTATCGAAGCAGACAACCCAGACAAACCCATCTCTCCCTGATTCCGATCGCCCTACACGCGCCAATTCAATCGACGATTTGCATAGAGAACCAACCGTCCCCGACGTTTTCGTAGGAACTCAACGACCACAGCCACCATCGCGCTCCACTACACAGAGCTCCGCACAATCAAATTTTAGCTATGCGGATAATGCACCTCTCATGAGCTCAGCTGCGCCGTTGGGCTACGGTCCTCCTGGGTCCCGTCGTACGCCTGCGAGGACGAATTCCGACCACCAGTCACAAAATTACAGACCTCCAGACCGTGGTGGGATAGGAACGTCGCAGGGGACGCAAAGATCGTCTGCTTCGTCAGCCTCTCAAGCAGGTCCTCTGTCGCGCCAAAATACGGACCTAAGTGGAGAAACAATGTCAGGCTTTCTCCCTCCCAAACCACCGCAAGCCCGAAAACCTATCCCACAGAACACGTCCTTTGATTCGGGACGTCCGCCAGGCCAACCTGGGATTAATCGAAGACCAATACAGGAGTACGAGATGCAATCTCAGCACCCTGGCGCTGGGATGAAGCGACCACCACCCAGGAATGGCGGCTATGTTGCATTCAACCCAAACGATCAAAGTCGTGGAGCTCTAGCCCTGTCCGGCTCTCTTCCTGCAAGGAACTTCACGCAACCTCCAAGACCACCGGCGTTCAATCATTTCGGCTCTAATCCAGGGCCGCCTCAACGCTCTGGGACAGCGCCTATACAACAAGCCCCATTGTACAACAACGATGATCTATACGATGCTTACGGAGGCTCTTGGCAAGAGCCCCAGGCAAACCCAATACCTCCAAGACCAGCCACGGCTGGTCCAGGTGGTTGGAATGGGCCACGGAGACCTATGCCTCCCCGCTACTGAGCAATGCTAGATCTTGTATTTTTATATGTGCAGATGATACCCTTTAACGAAGTCTACGAAAAAGCGGTACTATTGGAAATTAGGGTCTCCCGGTGGGTGGCATCGCGTTACTTTTCATGTTGGCTCAGTATCTACGAGTGAAGTGGAATATCTATGTCCAGATCTTCGCTTGCGGGCAAGGTCGGATTCTCCGTAGCCCATGAGGTGCAATATCATGCAAGTGCATGAGACATCATCATAGAATAGACTATAAATTTTTGTGACGAACACAGCAATCAAAAGCGCTTGAGTCTCCAAGTGGCAATTGGGTACCTATCACCATCCGCGTCATACTGCATAGCCTGCGTACGAGAACAGCTGAATTTGGCACCTTAGCGCCTAAACTGACGCCGTTCCTGGCATTTCCAGCCACCGTAGCCACCACGCGACAAAGTCCAATGAGGTCTTCAAACGCGAGGGTGGTCCAGTATGATGGCGTGCGCTATTTGCAGACCTCTCCAGGATTCAAGTCAGGTCATTTGAGCCCAATGCAGGCTCGCCCGACCTGTGATGGTGGAGAGGCCCGCCTCGGCCCAAAGCGAATCTGGGCAGCGGAGGCGAATCGCAGTGCGACAACGAATCTCCCGAGCCACCAAATGAATATCAAGACTCATGCCGTTGATTCCATGACAGCGGCTCAGGAATATCTTCGTGATGTCCCATCCTACTTCTGTCCCGCAGTTGCTTTTGTGGTTGTTCGCTGAACGAACAATTTGAACGAACAATCTGAACGAACAATCTGAACGAACAATGGCTCGTTGATCTAAGCATTTCTCTTGTCGCCTTTGTGGATCTGTTGATTGTCTCCAGATTGCTTTCCTTCGGTCCACTTGCAGAATCGATATTCTCTAAAGAACTGACATAGCAAAGAGGCCTGGAGCAGAGCAGAAAAAGCAATTCCTCCCGAAAGAACGTCGATACCGACCTTTACAACCAAGTCGCAGCCAAAAATAACTAAGCAGCATGGCGGCATTTGTGCAGACAATAGCAATTGTGGATAAGTCTGGGAAGGCAGTGAGCACCGTATGATCGACACTGTCACCTCTCATTGGCCCCAACAGCTAACGTGTGAGCAACAGAGCAAGCATCTCGTCAACGTCTTCAAAGAGGCCAAAGCCGCATATCTGGAGAGGAAGGCAGAGATAGTCGCTGGCCGACACTATGAATTCGAAGAGAAGAAGCAGCGCAAGGCGCTGAAAGCAGCCATGAGTGACGATAAGAGCTCTGCGGCTTCCCGAACCCACTCCCGATCGCATCATGGCAGTAGCAGACCTTCGACGCATCACCGACACTCTGGAAGCTCCGTCGGGAGCGATGCAAAAACCATCTATCCTGCTTCAAACAATCGCCACTCCCAAGATCCCAGCTCTCCACGCTCTCCAACTTTCCAGGCTGGACCCCTTACAAGAAGACACTCTGCCCGGGAGGACGACTACGAAATGCACCCCTCCCGACCACTCGCCGTACGATCCATGACCTCACCGGTGTCCCCTTTACCTCACATAGACATGGATCTCGCATATGGACCGATACCACCGCCTCTTCCGGTAGCTCGCAGAGGAGCCGATGAAGAAGAATTCAGGGGTCACGTACAGAAAGTGAAACGCATATTGGAAGAAGCAGACTGCTTGCAATACTCGGCATCAGCAATCATTGCCACCCTCCAAAAGAATCCAGATGCCATGGCCGCAGTTGCCCTCACATTAGCGGAACTCAGCAACATCTTGACGAAGATGGCACCTGGCGTACTGACTGCCATGAAAGCCAGCTCGCCAGCAGTCTTTGCTCTACTAGCGAGCCCTCAGTTCCTGATCGCCGGCGGTGTGGCCGTCGGCGTCACCATTGTCGCATTTGGCGGCTTCAAGATCATCAAGAAAATTCGAAGCAAGCAGGCTGTGGAAGTTCCTGGCATGGATGAGATGATGGAGATTGGCGGAGATGTCAACCGCATTGATAATTGGAGGCGAGGCATTGCGGAGGAGCAAGAATATAGTGTGGGAACGAGCGTCGAAGGCGAATTTATCACACCGCAGGCTGCTGCGCTCTCGAAGCTGAATCTGAATGAGGTGAGAGCTTCTGAGATTCGGCGAAAGGAGGTCGGGAGTGAGAGTAGGAAGACGAGTAGTAGTAGGAGTGGAAGTGAGAAGGCGTCGAAGACGAGCTCGAAGGCTAGCTCGAAGGATTCTTCGAAAGCGAGTTCGAAGAGGACGAGGAAGGAGAAGGTCAAGAAGCCATCTCCCCTACGATTAATGTTTACTTGAGCCTCTGATTCTGGCTATGTCGTGTATTTTAGCGATGATGCATATATCCCTCTTGCATACCATATAACGAAGTTGCTTATAGAATATGCACTGCACGATTTGATTTGTGATTGCTCCTCTTCCTCTCACTCCAGAGGTTTTGTAGGCTTCGCCATGTACAAGAAGCGGCGTCAGGGAAAATCAATCTTCTCTGCATGTTTATATCAGAACGTGTTCGAAAGAGAACTCAACTGGAAACACTTTCATCCATTTATTATGATAGTCGTTTGGGTCTCGACCTCTCCATATCTTCGTTCAGGAGGTCGGCTACCATATATCAGATAAAGTATTTAAGTAAGCCCCCCTTACGTCCCTAGACTGCCAAGATATCAAACCCCTAAGAACTATAAGTAGAGAGGTTTCGAGGGTATCAGGTTTAAGATCCCCAAGGATTGATTCCATATGTAGATGAAATAAGGGGCCGTCATCAATGCCCAGCGGAGGAACGATGAGTAAATGATCTATCTTTCCTCTAAGTAAGAGGCTCGTCTCTATGCACACAGATAGAGAAATCTTTTTAATGCCTAACTTGCGCCTCGGTTTCTCTAGTCCGGCCCTCTAACAAGTGACTATATAAGTGTTATCTCCTCACAATTAAAGAACTTGCTGGGAGGTTTTGCTAAATGGTGTTATTAAATTCGTAGGAACCCTCGGACTATTCTTCTTTCATAGGTTTAATCCCCTGGATATTATTGATTTCGTAGAACGGCGTGCGGGTTATCTGGTGGTTCGGGGCTATAGAGGTGATTAATGTAATTAGAAAAGGAATATATTCTATTGGAACCATTCGTGTTATGGTTCAGCGAGCATATGATGCAATGAAATGAGGGTTGTAGAGGTGATGAGTGCAAGGATGAATGGGCGGAAACCCCTCGCAAATGATATCAAATGGGTAAAATATAAGTAGTGGAAACAAGCACTTTGGCGAGCTTAATCTCAACATCCTACTCTATGATTTACATCCTTCAATTCAAAGAGATATAAATATAGAATTTCTGAAAGCTTTAGAAAGAAAATCCATAGCATGGCTCTTTGATATTACTTTAAATTGTAGCAACGCAAATCTTGATGTGTCACGCACAATTACTGGTGCTGCTAGCGTACATTGGTGATAATTTTATTCATTCATGACACTCCCATTTCTGCCTTGTCCCTCCCTCGATCACTTACCGCATTGATATAACCTACTTGCAACGTACTTTGATATCACTAGCAGACATCATGGAGAAGATAAAGATAAGCGAGAAGTTCCTCGTCCAGTTCGATAGTAAGTCAAACTCAAACAAAACTCAACTCACGTGTGGTCCTGACCCCCAATGCTATCGCAAAGGGCAGCAACTTATCAGGCTGATCGTACACAATGTGTCGGTCAAGACTAAGACCCACATGGCCCAGATGAGCAAAGAAGAAGCCATCACTCGCATACTCGGGGGAACTAATGCCCGAGCGCACCTCCTGGACATACACACCGACATAGTTCTCAAGATTGCCTCTTACCTTTACGAGAATGACAAGAATCAAGTCTATCAGTTTGAGAAACTCGCAGATGAAGATTGGGTTCTGCATATTCGCACTTCCAACGTACAATACACAAGCAGCAACACGCCTAGAAGATGTGGTTGCCGAATCGCGTTCCCAATTCGTCCGCTATACCAAACAACCGCCCTCACAGCCCTCAAAGTAGCAGTTCCCCGCTTTGCCGAGTGTTTGGAGCATTCAAGACCAGCCCAACGACCACCAAAGCCGGTGGAGCCGGAGCGTGTGACAGTATATGTGGAGAAATATGGACCAGGGACAGTGAAACAGTGGGTGAAGGTGGACGGCCAGTTCTGGCTTAAGGAAGCTAAGGGCTATGGACCTGAGTATGAAGGATGGGGCTTTATTTGGAAGGAGGGCGGGAGGCGCGAAGAGTGGCCTGAGAGTTTACCGCGAAGCGAGGCGTCCAGTCCTGTGGAAGGATCGGAAGACAGAAGTCTGGGGTATTTTTTTTAATGATGTTCGATGCGATAGGTCTTTTCGTCGAGAGCTTGTCTAGAGACAAAGAGAAGGGACTTGTGGATCAGAAGGAGACGATTCATTTGATTGCAATGGGAAGAAGGCTCTTTTCTCTAGAAGGAGACGGACATGGATTCTATGATGGAGACGAGCCTCTATTGCTTCGTTTGCTCACAGCGCTGGCGCACTGTATGATCACAACCATCATCTTAATCAAGAAACAGCATGCATAGATACCAGAACCTGACCTACACCATCAAACGAAATCATTCTGCATTTGCCCGCTCACATTTTCCTCTGTCCCTCTTTACAGTCATCCCAGTCCATACTGTCAATGTGGGAGTTGGTCACACTCATCAAATATTATGGATCACTTTCCGTGTCAGGAGGCCATCGGTCACTGTATCGATCAGATACCTGAATGAGAGAGGACTTAGACCTTACGCTCAAGGTTTTAGCGGCTAAAGGTCAATTGGAACAGGTGTGGCAGTGAGCAGCAGGCAGACATTACGCACTTTCATCCGGATATCCTACCTGGCTTTGGAGACTCCATACTTGCATATGGCAGTATCACGTAAGCAGCTGAGAGCCTGGGTTCATTTGCAAAGAAGGGCATGTTCATGACCTCACGATAGAGACCAAGAGAGTCTGCAAATTGAGGAAGTCATAGCAAAACAAGTGTAGTCAAATGGGTAATCTTCGGGCGGACTCAATTCCGTTGAACCTTGTTCAATTCTTCATTACAGCGATAAGGTAGAGAACCTCACAAAAAGAATTCTACTATATTTCTTGATATTGCTCAGCAACAGCAACAGTAACATCGCTTTGAGCTCAATGTCAAGTACCAAGCTCTTTCTGATCCTGAGGAGTGTGTACCTCCCTTCAAAACTTCTGCTTCAGAGACAGTTCAATAGATCACTCAGTGACCCCTGTGAATTCATGCTTGACATGCTCAGCAATTCATCACACCTCAAGCTTTGACCTTGATGATCAAGAATATGTGCTCTGACTCTTTTCACCATTGAACGTGTGACTGACACGATGCAAGTTGCACTTTGAGAAGAGATCAAAGAAATTTTCAGTCTCATTTCCCCTCTTTCGTATTCTAGAGAATGCGTCGAGTGTGATGCCATGTGTTCTTTTCAAATTCGTCGAATCTCATGTCTCTTATATAAGCATCATTGATCATTGATAAACTTCTTACTTCGGGCAGATGTAAATTGTGTACTGCTCCGCTTCTAGACTAGGTGTCCTTTTATCGATATATTCATATATGATATGAACCTAGAAAGGTGGATGTTAGCTGAAAATTCTCTGGCTGCTGCCATGGTAAAATTGCAGAGGTAAGGGTTCCAACAATAGCGGGTGGTGCTGCCTACAGGATCGCTTTGCTCACTCACAAAGTTGTAGCAGTTCCGCAGCCTTCCTTCAGAAGAAAGCGCATGGAGTGCGAATGCGGAGGAGGGTATCCGTCAAATGACGCCGGTATTCTCCGAGCTTGAGATGGTAATGACACTGCTTCACTTCTTACTTTTCAGCCGCTGCTGAAAGGCACTCAGTCCCTGGACAGTGGCAGGATTATGTCAAGTCGTTCGCGAAAGATAGACTACACCTACACTGTCGAGCTTCAAACACACGATACGCCGACCATAATGCTTCGCTAAATGCACTGAACTGACTATAGGCTGCAAGGTCACCATATCCTTTTCGCAACCATGCTATACCGACTGACTCCACCGTACGATTCCCCGCCCTCCTTCTCCACCCGCTTCTCCTTCTCACTGATCTCCCTTTCCCTCTCCCTCAACCTCCTCGCACCCTCCGGATCATCCTGATAGATCCATCTCCTCTTATCCTCATCGACCTCAACAACGCCCCACCCTCCCACGCGTCTCCCCTCCGCATGTACCGACGTATTCTCTCTGACCTTCATACCCTTGTAACGGCTTCGAGCAAAGGAGAGCAAGATCATCCCTAGCACTAGTTTCAAAGCTAGCAGGACAAAGAATAGGACGAGAAAGAAAACTACCATGGTGACGAATGCGATTATGTCGTCCAGATTCCAGAGATAAGTGCTTGTGGGGGCGAGAGTAGGGTCCCCAGCGCCGAAAGTAGAGCGGCCGAGAGCACGTCGAAAGATGTGATCGATATGCTGTAGCGCAGCTGTGGTAGCGGGCGATGCTGTTGCCGACTCGAGAGAGATGGATGTGGCGGTTGATGGGAGAGAGAGTGGCACGTGTGTAGCTAGAAACATGTGGTATGTCTGTACTGAGGCACGGATGAAGAGGCAAGCAAGGGGAATGACTGGAAGCCCTAGGCGGCGAGTGAGGTTCTGGTCAGCGAAGGCATTAGAGTAGTAGTCCTTTGCCAAGACGTCAAGAAATCGACCGTAGATCGCAGGCTTGGTGTTGTTGAATTTAGTGATATACGCATGTTTGATCCAGTCAACAAGCATCTCACTGCCGAGGACAAGGAAGAAAGGACCCATCACTTGCCCCGTCCATTGTGGAAAGATGGTAAAGCTTTTAGGCAGGATGCCCGTCGCTCCAAAAGTAGAGCTTGAGCCTAAGTCTCCGCCTGCACTGCTACCCGAAGAACCGAGACTCAAGCCTCCTGTCTCTATGATGTTACGCGATGCAATTATCATCAACATCAGCCATAGTTGAAAGCGTTCGACAACATCGGCACAGGTCAGCTGGAAAAGGTTTTCCTTCTCAAACTTTTTGAAGACCGTAGACTTGATCTCGACGAATTGGTTGGACATCAAAAGCGTTAAAAGTGCATTCGAGTAAGAGTTCACTGCCACATTTAGGGTGATGACCTGGTAGAATAATGCTGTCGAATGCACCAAATTGTAGCAGAGAGCTAACATGAACAGCCAGAATGGCCTCCAGACCTTGCTCCGGCCATCAGGCTTGCGCTCGAGGGCCTCCTTCGAGAAGAGACACTCGAGGACATCCTGACCGATGGCAGAGAAGAGGCGATCGCAGACTTCGAGGACATTGTAAATTACATAAAGCTTGATCGCAGCCTGTCCACGGATTCCGTGATACATTCTGCTGGCATCGAAGTACATCAATATGACGGAGCTGATCAAGATGAGGAGGCCTTTCAGTATATCTGCTTTGTGATCTGCAGACAGAGTTGAAGGTATGGATATGGTTCTTCGGTGATCGTGAGTCGAAGATCTGCGAGCTTTGCGATTTGTCGTCGCTTGAGGGGCGACAGGCTTCTGATCATGTTCTAGCTTAATTCTAGGTCCGGCCGTAGAAGCTTCTACAGTGGCCGAACCAGAGCTGCTCTCTTGACGCCGTCTTCTACGCCACATTCTACCCAAACCATTGTAAAGAAACTCTGCAACGAATCGAGCGTCTTGTATGATACATTGCGCCCAGAAGTGACCTAAGATTGATAATGCTTTGAGGAATCGTAACGGTAGTATTGTGAAGGAATACAGCCAAGCGTCAAGACAAGCAAGTGCTCCAAACCATAGAATCTGTTCGAGCTGAGGAGGTAGGAAGAGAAAATTTTTAAGCCGATCTATCTTAACACGTGATGACTCGTAAGGAAAGTCGCTGGTAATGGACCGATGTATATACAGAGGTGAAGGTCGTTGAGAAGAGAGCTCAAGTTGGAGGTATGTAGGCAGGGAGAGTGGTGGTGCTGGTATTGAAGGAGGCATTGGGGATGGTTCAGGGTCTTCGATCGCCCCTAGTCTCCTACTGATTTTGTCATCAAACCGGAGTGGCAGGGGAGTGACCTTGGACTGTCTTGTGGACGATACGTGGTGAGGTTTCGACGAGCCGGTGCCTTTGGACAAAGACATTCTTCTTCGCAGTAAGGGAGTAGAGGTGGTGCCAGTATTAGGTTGTGGCCTTTCACCATGGAATAAATCCTTGCTCGGGGGTGGAAGCGACGTGAAAGGAGTTTCCTCCATACTGGACGTAGGAGTGGCCACTTCGCTAGTAGATTGGCTTCTGTCTTTTGCTCTTTCCCCATCCAGTAGCCTTCTATGCGACACATCAGAATTTGCCCATCGCTCTTGGTCCTTCGACACATCATCAACAATTCGAGCATCGAGATCCTCGACAGACTTGCGCATCGGCAGCCATTTCGGTGATGAAGTGAGCTCATATAATCTCGCGGGTGACAGCCTCAATACAGCCTCTTTCCCTTCTCCTTGACCAACATTATTTCCCCTAAATATGGCCCCAGTCTCCTCAGTTTCCTCAGCTTCATTTTGGCTACCAAAAGAATTGTCATTTGAGCTCTGCACGTCATAATCTTCACCGGTCACACCGTTCTGCAGATTTTCTGGCTCTCCTGCTTGTTGGGCATATCTTTTATCCAGCTTCATTGACATTGCCCGTTCTCCCTCATTATGGCCGCTCGTTGGCTGAACAGATTTGCAGTATGCGTCTGTCGGAGATGTCTCCTGTGACCAACTTCTGGCGAGAAAATGCCATGAGTCTGATCTCGGTCGGACGCCATTCGGCTGATGCACATGAGGAAGGACGGCAGCCATGAGCTACGAGGTGGAGCATTTTTGCCCCAATTAGAAGCCAATTCCAAGAGTTGTCAAAGGCTCGCCGGAGATGAATTTGACAATCTCTTTGTGATGTTCTAGGAGATTCATCAACCTGAGGGCTTTTGTACCGAGGAAATTCACCGAAGTAAAGCCGAACGGCGCAAGTCTAGCGGTGAAACTTCTTGTGTGAAGATGAATGTGAGTGCACACAAGAGGTCTGGAGGAATGATGCGGCATGCACTTCAACTTCTGGTAAAGGGATCAGGTGATAGCAAGGGACACCACGCGAACCACGCAGCTAGATTGACTTCCACGCCAAGACCCAAGCTACTGTAACATCCACTAGCTTAGGACCTAAGGAAGCTGTCTCATGGCATCTCAATGTCCAACGTCGGGGGTAGATGGAAAGAGAAACGAAATCGCCACTGTGAACGGCAGATTCGACGCTGTCTCTGATGCTGAAGGCCATGAGGGTGCACATGCGGCTTCTGTAATCATCCCAGATCCCACCCTCTTCCATAAGATCAAGGACCAGAAATCAATCCTTACTCTTCTGGTCGCAGATTCAAAAATATTCGCAGGGACACAAAGTGGAGATCTGCTTGTATGGTCACTCGAGACTTTCGAGTTTCTTGCCAACGTACACGCACATAGAGGAAGCGTTCTCTGTCTCTGCCTGTCAGCGGACAAGAAGCTTCTCTTTTCCAGTGCTGGCGACGCTATCGTGAATGTCTGGTGCACAAGCAGCCTCACCCGGCAGTACTCAATTTACTCCAAGTACGATGTCGGTGACGTCTTTTGCGTTGTCTACTCAACGGACTTGCAAACAGTCTACCTTGGAGCACAGAACACCAGCATACAAGTAGGGATATCGGCATCGGGCTTGTAGTGTCAATTTGAAATCTGACCTGACAAATAGTGGTATGATCTTTCACAGAAAGACTCCAGACCTCCACCAGACCCCATATCGCATCCTTCTTACCGGAATCATCGCTTCTTCGATTCCAAAGGTCCCACCGGAATTTCTACACCTCGACCGCCATCATCGTCCGGATCTCGTGTTGTCGGAGGGCAAGATCTAGAAATAGACAAAGATCACATCATTCATTACGCTCATTACGGCTATGTTTATTGTATGCTTCTTGCAAGAGGTCTCGGTGACGACTCGAGAGCGGAAACACTAATATCTGGTGGGGGTGATGGCACGATCAAATTATGGTCCCTAGACTGTGGTAAAAATACCGGTCCAAGAAAGCCGGCATCACTCGAACATGGCGATAATTCGATTCTGGCCTTGGCGCTTGAAGGCACTGTCCTTTACAGTGGACGCCTAGAAGGAGACATTGATGTTTGGGATCTCGACACTCGACAATTAATACGGGTAGTGAAGGTCCATAGCGCTGATGTTCTGACATTAGCTGTGGGCCACGGGCTTCTATTCAGTGGAGCTGCGAACGGGACCGCTAAGGTTCTATCTCGAATTTGCGTACTAGCTAGATACATATACTAATAGCTCCCTAGATACTCAATTCACGACACGAGAGCACTAGCAGGTGGAGGGCCCATGACCACCTCGTTTTAGCTTCTTCCGTTACTTCGCTTCATCACAGGGAGTTTTACATCACCGGGGGAAATGATGGTTGTATTGCTGTCTGGGACATCAGGGAATGCGTCGACAGGCCCGGAAAAGCTTCGGTGATCGGTAACGGTTAGCGTTCTCTCCGTCATCAATCGTACGATTCTGACAAGTAGCCCATAGAGCAACTTGTTCTGTCTTTAGAGAAGCTAATCTCATACCGGACCGTATCCTCGAAATCGGAGTATGCTCAAGATTGCCGCCGTGGGGCTTCATACTTGAGAAACCTGTTCAAAGAATTCGGTGCTGCAACCGAGCTGTTCAATACCGGAGGTGACAGTAATCCTGTGGTCTTTGCCCGCTTCAAAGGCAAGCATCAATCTCAGGTTAAGAAGGGCAAGACCATCCTCTTTTACGGGCATTATGACGTTGTTGCAGCAGAGAATTGGGAGCATCGATGGCACGTTAACCCTTTCGAAATGCAAGGCCTGAACGGGTACCTTTATGGTCGAGGCGTTTCTGACAACAAGGGTCCAATCATGGCGGCTTTGTACGCTGTTGCTGACATTGTCGCTGAAAAGCAGCTGCGCTCAGATATCGTATTCTTGATCGAAGGGGAGGAAGAGTCTGGTTCTCGAGGCTTCCAGCAAGCGATAAAAGAGAATAAGAATCTTATAGGTGAAATCGATTGGATTCTGTTAGCGAACAGCTACTGGCTCAACGATGACATTCCGTGTCTTACATATGGTTTACGGGGAGTCATTCGTGCAACCGTCGAAGTAGGGAGTGAGCGTCCCGACCTGCACAGTGGTGTCGACGGCAGTCGATTAATCAGTGAGGCACTAAAGGATCTTATTTCTGTACTAGCAAGCTTGACGGGTCCCGAGGGAGAGGTCAATCTTCCAGGTTTCTATAAAGATATACCACCTATCTCCCATGAAGAGCAAGGGAGCTATCAAGCTATCAGCGAATTGCTTGTACGAGATGATCCAGGTCTCGGAGACGCTAAGGTTTTGGCAGACTCATTCAAAGCTAGATGGCAACAACCATCGCTTACAATTCATCGAATCAAGAATTCCGGCCCTGGTAACACTACAATAATATCGCGAGTTGCAATAGCTGATCTTTCAATTCGGCTAGTACCAAATCAGACCACGGCAGAGGTTCAGAAGACGTTACAAAACGCTTTGGAGAAAACGTTCGAAAGACTAGACTCAGAGAATGAGCTTAGCATCAAATTCGAACATCGTGCTGAACCATGGCTCGGGGATCCTAGCAATGAGATCTTTCAAACGCTAGAAAAGGCGGTGACGGAGGTCTGGGGGCTTTCTGCCAATCAAAGGAGGAAATCCTTGCCAAGCAGCAGGAAGTCATCCAAAGACCTGTCAAACGGGCTGAAGAGCCCAAAGCTGGCTCCAGCAACATCTTCTACGCTGTCCATGACTAACAACAATTCATTCCCGTTGCCTGCAGGAAAAGGCTGGAATGGATCATTGAGCAATACGAAAGCCTCACCGCAAAAACCCCTATACATTCGTGAAGGCGGATCTATCCCAGCTATTCGTTTTCTCGAGCAAGAGTTTGATGCTCCTGCGGCGCACTTGCCGTGCGGTCAAGCCAGCGATAGCGCCCATCTGGATAACGAACGACTGCGGTTGTTGAATTTGTACAACAGCTGCGAAATTTTTAGGAAGGTCTTTCAGGAACTGCCATTCAAAACATAGGAAACTGGAAGCTTTGGATTGCACTGTTTGGATGTTCCGTGTAGATACCCCTTTAGCAATATGAGTGTATTTGATGACTGTAAATCGCATTTTTGTTTCGAGAACACCTGAACACGCTCTATTGGCCTACGATTCATAGTAATTTAGAGCGGCTGTAGCGTAATCTTAGCCGGATTCCAGTCACAAGCATTGGTGACCTAGATGTACTCTACGAATTCTTCGCTCAGATGTGACCCTGAAGCGCAGTCTCCTTGGCCCTAACCCCATTGTCAGGCATCTTCTCCTCTTGACCCTCGGTCGAAATGAAGGTGTAATCCAATTCATTCTTATCCTGTCATATCCTGACAGACCCAAGAAAGATTACATCCGCACGTCCACTATGTCAGCTTCCATGGTCAAACCTTGCCTCATCATCCATGGTGGCGCTGGCAATATCACTCGTGAGAATCTTTCGCCAGAGTCTTACGCCAGATACGCCGCCACTCTACGAAGCATCTACCGATCGACATCGAAGCTGCTAGAGAAGGGTGCTACAGCATTAGATGTGGCTACGCAAGCTGTTGCGATGTTCGAGGATTGTCCGCTTTTTAATTGCGGGAAAGGTGCTGTAAGGATGTCCTACCGGCTTAGGAGCCGCCAGAATGAAGATTTTCAGATAGTGCTCATACTGCTCGTATCTTAGGTCTTTACAAGAAAAGGCACAATTGAGTTAGAAGCGTCGGTAGGATTGATCTTTACTATTTGTCTCCTTGGTTGTAAAAGGAATTTCTGCAACGAGAACTATCTCGATTTGTTTTCTCTCTACTTTTCTGTCCCAATTCAATTACTACAAAGCTACATGAAATGACCGAATGTAGGTAATGGTGTCCCGCGGCTACCGGAAAAGAGCCTGTGGAGTCGTCCTCGTCAAAAGAGTCAGGAATCCCATCAAATTAGCACGTGAGATGCTTGTCCGAGGCGAGACCGACGGGACGGGGGGCGGAAATGGCGGAGGTGGCGACCCCAGTGGAGGCTCAGGAGGCGCGCAGGGTCATTGCTGTCTAGGTGGCGAGACGATCGAAAGACTGGCGGAGGAGTGGGGCCTCGACATGGTCGATGAGGACTATTTCTGGACAAAGAAACGATGGGATGAGCACAAAAAGGGCCTTGAGGTAGACAAAAATGGGTCTGGAGAGTTTGAGGAAGCGCATCACTACTATTATCCCGGAGATAGCGGATGGGATGGCAAGGAGTATCTTCCACAGGGAACTGTGGGCTGCGTAGCCTTAGACCAATATGGCACATTATGTGTGGCGACGAGTACCGGAGGTTTGACCAACAAGCTCCCTTGCAGAATCGGTGATACACCCACAATCGGCGCAGGATTTTGGGCAGAAGAATGGGACCAATCACCACTTGAGCGGGAGGTGAGATTTCAAGAGAGCCTTGAATACGCAAATCCCTTCCTTGACGGTCTACGAAATATACTGGGTGACTGTCTACCAAATCCTTTCCGCTATCAACAAATCCCTACATCCCAACCCGTCATATCTGAGAAAAGACAGCGTTCAAGCGACATCAGGGCTGTAGCCATGTCCGGCACTGGGAATGGAGACAGCTTCCTCCGTCTGGCTGCTGCTCGGACTGCAGGCGCCATCGTCCGTTTCTCTCCCGACCGCTCTCTTGCATCAGCGGTCAGCCAGATTGCAGGCCCATTCGGAGAACTGCAGCGGTCCGCTGGGAATCGGTGGGGTGAGACTGGTGAGGGGGAAGGTGGCATTATTGGCATCGAACTGGTTGATGGGAAAGGAGAGGTGGTGTTTGACTTCAATTGTGGAGGTATGTTCAGGTGTTGGCGTGATGAGATGGGCGAGGAAAGAGTGATGGTTTTTAGGGACGAGTATTGAAAGCGAACGCAAGAGATGGATTGAGGAATTTATGCCCGGTGTCTAGAGTTCCAAAGGTAATAGCTCGCAACGAGGATGATGCTGAAACAACATAGAGATGCTTCAGTAATGAAACCCGAAGATAGACGATCGTACCTACATTATTTGTTGCATGGGTGATAGCCTCATCATTCAACCTAGCTGAGACATATCAACTTAGATTGGAGTCACTCATTCCATGATCTCAGGCCAATACGCGTGAGGTAATCGAAATTGGGCTTCTGACTTACTTGTCCCTATCAAATGGCTCGCTGCTTCAACATCACTTGTCACACAGGCGATTATGCGCTCAAAAACTCCTACCTCTCATCGCTTCGTGCGTCGATTTCAGCTTACTGTTCCCATTGGACCAACCCCTTTTCCTCCGAGCCACATCTCACTTCACAAAAGCTTCCATCTACACCTCAATACTTGGACCTCAGGACTGCCATCCCCGTCCTTGTCACCACATCTAATACTCATCCTCCACAAGCGCTCGGCAGCCAGCCCAAAGATTACTTCTCGGGACTTGCTTCAGAGCTTCTACTCAAAGTATTTGAGTCACTTGACAGCCACCAAGAAATCACGGCTTTAAACATCACCTCTGTCAGGTTCCATGACATCTGGTATCTTCACACTGCTTCAATTTCGACAGCAGTCCTCAGCCGGTCCATTGACTGCTTTGACGATGCACAAGAATTGTTAAAGATGAAGAAAAAGGCCACCCCCCATGACGGGGACCTGCCCCGGCGCCAGATCATCCTCCAGCGCAACAGAATTCTTGTCACAAACGCCAACTTGGCATCTTTGGCAGAATCAGAGATCGGTAGGAATGTTCTTGATCGCGGCGAGAAAATTTTGAATAAGCGTTTATTCAATGATATCTACACCGAGAGTAATCGACCAGCTCAATGTACATCGGAGCGTAAAGTGTTCATATACATTTACTACCGTCTGTGGATAGCTGCCATGCTAGCCTCCAAGCCTCTGGAACAATGGGATCATCTAGAGGCTGTGAGCCATGAGGAGCTGCGAGGGATGGATAGGATGGCATTGTGTCTAGGCAAACAGTATTGTTCTTTCGGGAACACGCGGCTACCTTCGCTGGAGTGGATATGTCTCAAAGTGAGGATTGAGAGGGTTGCAACAGCAAAGAGGATTCTCAAATTGTAGGTCCCGCGGTGGCGTGAGAGGAAACGGCCTGACCACTCACAAATACAACCTCTATACAAACATAGCAGCGATTCTCCGTCTGATCGAAGCAGAGCATTCTGGCAGGGCCGCGTTGCATTCAAAAAAGGTATGAATTTCCAAAAATTGGAAATTTTGACCTCTTTATGATGGAGGTGAATCTCAGGCATCACCGTCCGTGTCTTCAAACCCGAGGCAATGGTCAAAAATTCAGGAAAGAGGAAGTAGTTTTTAAATCAACATGGGTGACGAGCTCAGAGCATACAGAGAATGGTCTTAAAAAGGTCTTACAATTGATGGCTCGATTCTTTTCATGGAGATCAAGCCTCCAGAAATTACCAAAGCCATTGCAAGCTGACTTCAATAATGCCGATTTCTTCTTCATTTCCTTAAAAAAATGTCCAATCTGATGTTGGAAGGCTTCTGCAAATGAGTGCTGCCGCGAGTAAATGTCAATGTTGCGTGTCTTAAGAGATTAGGTAAATGATGCCGTGCGATTGGCTGTCTTGGCTCTCGCATATCCAGGTATCGGAGAGGTCCATCAAAGCTGGCTAGAATCTCATTCAGGCTGGGATCCTATAGCGACGATGAAATTCGCTACCCTACCAAAACCAAGTCAGCGATCGTGCGTAGTACAGCAGATTGAGAGCTGTACGAAGTTTGAAGATACTTGTGACATTCTTTGCGGAGTGGTTTCCATGATGAGATATTCGACAAGGGCCTCCTAAATCTTCATCCCTTATGAAGGATCCATTCCCAAAAAGACTTTGCCTTTTCACTCGACACCATCGACATCCATCTTCGCTGCAGCATCCTCTGCTAAGTCTTGTTTCTTATCCCCTCTCCCCCGCTTCATGTCGTCCACATCCTTTATAATCACCTCCCCAGCCTCCTGCATTTCCCGCTTCTTCGCATACCCAATCTTCTTGTCTACCTTCCTCGCCTTCTTTCTCGACAGCGGCGCCGCTTTCCTGATGGCCTGACTCGTCCGAGGTGTAGGTTTTGTAATCTTGTTCGCGGCAAGGCGCTGAGTGTTCTGCCGCTTGCTCTTGAGTGTGCGGGCAGTCTTGGGCTTGCGCGAAGAGGGGGTATTGGGGTTTGAGCGGGACGGCATCAGGATTCAATGCGAAGTGACAACAGAAATTGGATTGTTGAAGAGGGCATCCTCCGACCTGTGCGAGCCTGTGCGCCAAGGCCGACGAATCTCCCGCTTCCCGTACCGAGAATCCGGCACGACTTCCCTTCTACCTTACCTTAGACTTTCTTACGACAGATCATTCGTCAGCAAATTTGAGTACGATCTTCATTTCAATGCCTAGAAGGGTCAATCGTGAGATCACAGACGGAATCCGCAGGTCAGTGTTGGTCACGACCTAGGCTGATATCCTAATTGGTCGAATATGGATTCAGAAAGAGCGCTATGCAAGGAATTTTGCTACTTGATGCCCCTTACACTAGGCCGGCATACGTCTGTGCGTCAGCAATATCGCCATCTGCATAGTGACGTCCTGTAGATCCTGATATTCCCGACTGTTTCAAGCGGCCAATTGGTGCCGACTTTGCTGCACCCTTATCTTTCACAGCGCAGAGGGATGATCCTAATGGGGAATCAAAACCGACCAGATCCAGAACGAGAGGAACATGCATGTTGCTGCATGTCGACAAAGCCTATTCGTCGAGGGAGCCTATCATAAGTGTTAGAGCTTTATGTCTACCGAGGCACCGCGATCACCAAGCCTCTTGAAATTCCGTAGGAAACGTCTGTGGCTTTCCTTGCTTTCTCAACCAACATGTCCAGCAAAATGTCGTCTTCCTCTTTGACCTTTCATGCTGCTGAGACAGCATGGATGTCTCTGAGAGCTCAATAGCTAGAGCCAGCCAGGATTCTTTGTATCACGATGTCGATGAGAAAGTTGTCTCAATCTCGGCGATTCCCACCAGCGATGAGATCTCTCAAATCCCAGCTTCAGTCGCCAGCATGTATCCAGGGATGCTCTCGGTGGAGTCAGTGAAGAGACTGGGACACGATGTAAGATAATAGCATTGTGCCTTGTTTCCGCCGTCGTATCCTACTGAAATGTACTCTGCTATGACTAGAGAAAAGGATTGTCACAAGATCCTTGCGCTTCAGAGCTTGCAATCGATCCCTTTGGTGCATCAGAATATCAAATAGACTCGTTAGCTCCAAGAGACGACATAGATCTCCTCAAGTCATGGAAACGTTCCATATACTTTCTCTCGTCCTTCTTAGCAGTGGCCGCCTTTCTGACCTACATCTTCTACTTCGGTCTTAGAATTCACTTCACCCTCGCTGCTCAGCAAGCAGATAGGAAAATATACCCGGCAGCCTGGGTCTTCGTAGTCGTCGAACTAGGCGTGGCTACCCCTGTGCTTTTTCATTCACTGTGGTCTGTTTTCGTCCTCAAATCCCGAGGTCGACAGAAGCTACGGTTGAAGGGCGATTTTGTCCCTACTGTCGACGTACTGATCACATGCTGTGGTGAAGATGAGGACTTGATATTGAACACAGCTCGGGCTGCATGTTCCATAGACTATCCGAAGGATCGGTTCCGCGTGGTTGTCTTGGATGACGGTCGATCACGATCCTTGTTTCGCTCTGTGGCTGCGTTGAACGAGCAGTACTCAAACCTTTATTACCGAACGCGGGAGAAGCGTTTTGGGATACCGCATCACTTCAAAGCTGGGAATCTGAATTTTGGTATTGGGGAGACTTTGACACTGAAAGGGGAGCCGGGAGAATTCTTTGCCGCACTTGACGCAGACATGATTCCCCAGCCAGAGTGGCTGAGAGCACTGCTCCCACACATGATTCTCGACAAAGATTGCGGCTTGGCTTGCCCTCCTCAGGTAGGGCTTTAGAATCTTCCTTTGTACTGTGCTAATACGTGGAAGCTGTTTTACAACGTTCCGCCGAACGACCCCCTTTACCAGGGACTCGACTTTTTCGTTCATATCTCAGAGCCTATCAAAGACGCCTTGGGGGTTGCGTGGTGCACCGGCTCCGGCTATATTGTCCGGCGCAGCGCCCTCAACGAGATTGGTCAAATCCCCACTGGATCGGTAGCCGAAGATGTTCTGACCTCTACCCTTCTCCTTGGAGAAGGATGGCGGACTGCATATATCCATGAGCCGCTCCAGTGGGGCACTGTACCGGATGACTATGGAGGTCATATCAAGCAAAGAACAAGATGGGTATGCAGGCAGTTCCCCCTGCCTCGATCTACGTGCTGACATCGCGGTAGACTGTTGGTACGATGCAAACTGCGGGGCGCCTTCGATTCTCTCTCTTTGGACACGAGATCCGCAATCTGACAATAGCTCAACGCCTCTCTGGTTTGATGTATGCCATCACCTGCTTGTTCAACGTCGTCCTAACAGCATCCCTGTTCTCTATGCCGGCAGTCCTTGTCTCAGGGGGAAGGATGGTGGCGTATGCGAACGAGTCTCAGCTCCGGTGGCTCATTAGATCGTGTTGGCTTGCATTCACAGTGAACCGCATCTGCGAACTTTCTCTGTTCATGCCATCGGGTTACCGGAATGGGCAGAGAGGGAGCAGGGCAATATTGTGGATGGCACCATGTAAGCTTGATCTATTGTGAGCGCCTCTTTATTACAGCTGATCCCACCACATTAGATCATTCAATCACCATGCTTCGAGTCTTCGTACTCCCATCGTGGTTCGGCGGTCAAACGACATCGTTCAAGCCCACAGGGAGCTTGTCCTCCGAGCTCAAAGAACGACACCCGCGGCATCGAGCCCCTCTCTTCCGAAGGCTGAAGGTCATTCTTTGGAATTACTTTGGAGTTTTTCACCTTCTCTATGTGCTTTTCGTTCTCGCAGCTGTGGCAAAAAGTTCTTCCAAGTGTGGGGTACAGCCTAGCCTCAACGACCGCTTAATATGTTTGCTCACGCACGCTTTCTGGCCGCCCGTATCTTGGCTGGTGTTTGTTGCAGCTGTTTGGACGCCGATCATCTACGCTGTGAACCCGCCTAACATGCCCGACAACGAGGATTTGCTCGATCGAGATGAGAAGACCAATGTGGCTTATCCGAAGGAAGAGTCGAAGCGCATCAGGAACAAGGCTTCCAATATATACTTCGAATTTCAGTATATGTGCATGACGATATTTGTGACTACGATCTTCATCGGATCATGGCTGTACTAGAAGGATTTATATGGATAGATTAGACAGATCTCATATACCTCGAGCTGCAACCCTTCACCTCACCTCATCAACCTCCTGAGTCTTTTGCATGGGCGTGTACGCCTGACCTTGGAAACCTGGAACTTCTTCCCGTCGATCGTTGATTGGTCCGCTCGTGACCGGCTCGACCGGATGATGGTTTAGCCGTCTTCCGACGGCACGTACGATCAAAATACGAGCCGAGGCAATTCCTCAAGGGTCGAAGGCAACAACATTTGACTTCGTTGACATGGGCCACTTTGCTCTATGGCTTGCTTGCTGTGAGACATTGATGTTGCGAAAGATCCTCTTGAGACTTGTTTCGCTCACGGTTTGACAAAGCGGTAGACCGTCTATGAAATGGACTTCTCTACTCTTGACATCACCACTATTGTACACAATCACATCTCGATTGTTTAGATTTCGGACGAGGAACAAGCTCGGAAAATCTCGCTTGACCACAATGGATTTGCCTTGGGCACAGATTGCTCTAAGCTCTATCGTGGGCTCGTTCTGCTTGGTTCAGTTTGCCCCTCACTATTCTTTGCGGGAGTCCTATCTAGGGACGTTTTCCGTCTTAATTTTGGTTCTGATATGCCTTGGTGTCGCATGGAAAGTGATATTATGGCCAAAACTCTTTAGCCCACTTCGACACTTGCCTCATCCAACCGTGCGCTCCATTCCACGACTTGCGCTGATTATGTACTGATAGAGTCTCAAGGACGGATCGTTTCTGAACGGGCAATTCAAACGCATATCGAAAGAGCCGTCCGGTGTTCCTCATCAAGACTGGATCAACAACATACCCAATGACGGGCTAATCTACTACACCAACATACTCAACGCCGAGAGATTACTTCTTACAAGCCCTCAAGCATTGGCCGAGGTTTTGACCACGAAGAGCTATGACTTCGTCAAACCTGAGCTGCTCCGACACGGCTTAGGGAGAGTTCTGGGAAATGGACTTATTTTGGCAGAAGGCGATGAGCATAAGGTTTGATGGCATGGAAAAAATGAACCTGGTCTGCTAATGCTAACGACAAGGCCTAGATACAACGCAAAAATCTCGCGCCAGCTTTCGCTTACCGTCATACCAAAGATTTGTACCCCGTATTCTGGGAGAAATCTCGTAAGCTGGTCAATGCTCTGATGTCTGTCGTACAAAGAGAAGGCAAAGAATCGGTCGAGAGCATCAAAGGTGCATCCGTTACCGAAATAGGTGGATGGGGAAGCCGGGCAGCTCTCGACATTATTGGTGTTGCGGGGATGGGCCAAGATTTCGACGCTATTGACAATCCAGACACAGAGCTCAATGCGACATATCGTAAAGTATTCCAGCCGTCCCGCCAACAGCAAATCATGGGCTTGCTAGGAATGTTCTTGCCTCAATGGTTTCTTCGAGCCTTGCCGCTAAGGCACAATAACAACATCGTCGAGGCTTCTGAGACGATCAAGAAGATTTGTCGGCAGCTCATTCGTCAGAAGCAACTTAAGCTTGACCGTAAGGAGAAGCCCGCTGAGATGGACATTATTTCCGTGGCGCTGGAATCTGGCGGTTTCTCTGAAGAAGGATTGGTGAACCAGATGATGACCTTCCTAGCCGCTGGCCACGAGACGACCGCCACGTCCATAACCTGGGCGATATACCTTCTTTGCAAACACCCCGAAATTCAATCTCGTCTGCGTGACGAAGTCCGCTCGAATCTGCCGTCCATCGGTAACGACACAACGAACATTACTTCGGAACAGTTAGACAGACTTGCCTATCTTCAAGCCGTCTGCAGCGAGACTCTGCGCCTTTACGCCCCGGTCCCAGGAACCATCCGAGAAGCAGCCCACGCGACTACCATCCTGGGACACTACGTCCCCGCTGGCACCAAAATTCTTCTCTCGGCGTGGGCGGTCAATACCAGCACCGCACTATGGGGCCCAGATGCTGCTGAGTTCAAACCGGAACGATGGTTAGGACCGGGCAGAGCCAATACTGGTGGCGCGACGAGCAACTACGCTTTCCTGACGTTCCTGCACGGTCCTAGGAGTTGCATTGGCCAAGCTTTTGCGAAAGCTGAATTTGCCTGTCTAGTGGCAGCTTTGGTCGGGCGGTTCGAGTGGGCTCTCGAGGATGAAGACAGAAAGATTGAGATAAAAGGCGGAATCACGGCAAGGCCTGCAGGTGGGTTGAATGTGAGATTTAGACCGCTCGAGGGGTGGTGACTTGAGCATGTTTTGCTCAGAGTGTGGGTATGTAATATATCTCGGTGGTCTTTCGGGAGCTTGTCGTGTCTATGAGTTGATGATATACTGCTGGCGTTGGCTTCTTGCCGGTGTTATCGGGCCTCTAGACCTTTTGTCACCTTACATACTTTGGACTGGGAGAGGATGTGTATAGGTCCGCAGAAGATTGCCTGCATTGTATATGTTGATAGAAGCCTATTTCAATTTTCCATAATATCTTTCAGCTTGAAACAGCGTTGGCCGACTACTCCGGGTATTGATAATAGAAAATCAGTCCCATATACATTGGACTTGCAACAGTGTAAACATCCAACTCACACATTGCATACTTGGCTCGCCGATGCTTGAGACTAGAAGATTTGACGAAATTATCAGAGCAGGGAGCAGAGCTAGTGTTCATATCACAATAAGTGGAGGCGGGCTCGACGGGGCTTGAGGTCGTAATATCAATCATTCTCGCCCAAAGCAGGGCTACTGAGTCGTCATAGTAGGAGCGTCACAGCGCCCATACATGTCTCGAGATCTTCTCACAAAGTCCACCTGGCTGTTTTTAATGCTCCTGGCATCACACCCGTTACAGATAAAGCGCTGACTGTCTCTGACGCCTTTATCAGAGTGCATCAAGAGTTTCCTGATTAGAAACGCGGTCTGGACCTTCAACTAAGGCAGCGAAGGATTCGCCTTGCAGAATCCGCCTTGCAGAAACGAGCTTTGGTCAAACCAAGCAGTGTTAGTCCTATGACTCGACTATCGTCTCTCGTCTTAAGTGACCTCACGTGGCAATGATGGGCATGCTCCCGGAGATGATAACTACCTTTGCTAAGCCGCCGTAGTGGTCTCATTGGTCGTCACATCACCACTAATGCACGTTCTCAGAACTGGCTGAAAATGGAGCAGAACACGCGGGGTACATGCACGACACTTCAAAAGGAAAGAAAGGCTTGAAGAATCCTCAGCTGTCATGGCGGTGAGAGTATCTAAAGCACTACGGAGTCTACACTCTAAAGCTCAATCAAATCTCTCCTGTTCCCTGTTTTCTTTTCATCTTCGTTTTGTTCTCTAAGATCGACTCTGGGCACTGAATCTTGTAGCTCGAACTACCCACTTTCTAGCAGCGCCCGTTGAGCCTCAATCTTTCAATTTCTCCCCTGTTTCTGCCTTTGAGATAGCTGTTGTGTCTCTGTCTCTCTACATTTCAAAGATGTCTGAATCGAAGGTGCCTCGTCTGTCTAATGAAGAGACGAGAGAGCGTATTGAGGTAGAGATACATGCGCTTGGCGAGGGAGGCTCGATTGAGAGCAAGTTTATGGGTACCGAGGCCGACCGTCATGACATGACTGTCCTAGGAAGGAGGCAGGTCTTGCGAGTACGTTGACCATCGTGGATCAGTCATTGGCGAGAACGAGATTTTTGACTGACAGATCGTCCCCAGCGGAACTTCCAACTTCTGTCTATGGTGGGCTCTGCTGCTGTTCTGATTGCTACTTGGGAGCTGCTATTCGCGTACGTAGATTCAATATTACAATACTTCCTTACTCATTACTGACTTGTCTTTCGATGATAGCAATCTACTTTTCACCTTGACAGATGGCGGGACTGCAGGCATCTTCTGGGGCTACACTGTAACCGTCATTGCCAGCGTCTTCATCTATCTCAGTATTGGAGAAATGGCTTCAATGTCGCCAACAGCAGGCGGACAGTATCACTGGGTCTCTGAATTCTCCCCACCGTGGTGTCAGAAGTATCTCAGCTACATTACAGGTACTGCTTTTTTGGGGTCTTGTCGCGCCTGAGTTCCTACTGTTCGTTACTTATTGCTATTGCAGGCTGGATCCTAGCTACAGGTTGGCAGGGTTCTGTCGTGGGACTGTCTTTTGCAGCAGGGACCATTGTAAGTATTTTCGAATTCTTCTTTTGGATCGAGTCTCTCACGCAATATAAAAAAGCCTTCCTGCTAAGAAAGCCGAAAGCCCGGAGTTGTAATGTTTATACGATGCTGATTCCGTAATCTTCCTCAGATCCAAGGCCTTATCACTTTGAACGACAGTAGCTATGTACCTCGAGCATGGCATGGTACGCTCCTCGTCATTGCTGTGGTAGCATTTACCATCATCTTCAATACATCCATGGCCAAGCAACTGCCGATTGTGGAAATTGTTATACTGGTCGTCCACATTGTTGGCCTCTTCGCTATCATCATACCACTTCTAGTAATGGCGCCTTCACGTAACAGCGGCCAAGTAGCTCTCCTTGATTTCTACAACGGTGGCAACTGGCCGACTGTCGGTCTCGCGACCATGATCGGTCTGCTTACACCTTTAGGATCAATGCTTGGCTTCGACTGTGCTGTACACATGGGTAAGTCCTGAAACGTAGTTAAAGTCGAGAATGTATGGCTGATTATCTACAGCGGAGGAAATTAGGGACGCATCAGATACCCTTCCAAAATCGATCTTCTGGGGTGTGGTTCTCAACATCATACTGGGATATCTGGCAGTCTTGTGCGTAGTTCATGCCTTCCCTAAACGGCAATCTCTGATTTCTGAGATTACAGTAATCTTCCTTTCGGTCTTCAATGCTGACTCCAATGTGTCAGCACCCTTTGCTTCACAATCACCGATCCATCCTCGATACTCGATACACCTACCAAGTATCCATTCATTCAGCTATTCTACAACGTAACGAACAGCCTCGCAGGCACCAACATCATGGTAGCCATCATAATCATCACATTAGTCTGTGCCGTCATCAGTGAAATCGCAACCGCCTCTCGTCAAATCTGGTCATTTGCCCGCGACAAGGGCCTACCCTTCTCATCCTTTCTCTCCAAGGTGCGTATCCCACACCTCCATCTCCTCACTCGGCGAAAACCAAAACCCTCCCTGGTAGCAATACTCACCCACTTACCACCACCAACAGGTCTCCCCCTCCTTCCCCATCCCCCTAAACGCCGTCATCGTCTCCTTCCTCTGCGGCATAACAATCTCCCTCATCAACCTCGGCTCCTCCGTCGCCCTCAACGCCATCGTCTCCCTCACCCTCTCCGCCCTCCTCGCCTCCTACATCCTCTCCATCGGCTGCATCCTCTCCAAGCGCCTGCGCCAGGAACCCCTACCCCCAGCGCGCTGGTCCCTAGGCCGAGCCGGCACCGCTATAAATACCATCGCTCTGGTTTTCTTGGTCCCGTTTTTTATCTTTTGCTTTTTCCCGACCGCGACGCCGGTGCGGCCGGATACGATGAATTGGAACATCGTCATGTTTGGGGGGATGTTTTTGTGGGCGACGGCGTTTTATGTCGTTAAGGGGAGGAAGGTGTATATCCCACCTGTAAGGATTGTCAAGAGGGATGTCTAAGCAAGGTAGGAGGGGGAAGTGGCTGGATGTGCTAGAGTATGTGCAACTTACCTAGAATGTACGGTGGGTCTTCGTCCTTTGTATTGTAAGGTAGAGGGTCCGGCTACGAAAAGACTACCTCGGAATTCCGAAAGCAAGTACAGTCTTCACTTGGCTGGTATCAACATGTCAACTACGCCTTTCACCACTGGACTCATTGTTGCTAATCTGAAATCAACGAGAGCGCCGGCCTGAAGTCAGTAAGTTTTCGAGGTACCAAGTCAGCGGCAGTGTCCACTATTGGGAGTGCTTGAGCCACGAAGTTAGCAGACCTGGTGATAAAATCAGTTCTGCAGAATCTCCTGTGAGTCTACACTACTTGGCAATCATGATATAGGCGTGTTCTTTCGTGGGATCTAGCAAGTATAAGAGGTGTGTGATGTTGCATTCATAATCATTCAATGCCACCCTACAATGCCACCCTACTACAAAAGTCTATACACCGTTCAGCTTTATAGCGATGAGACTTTGTACACATGACGCCCCTAATGCCGTGTCTTTGCCTTCCAGGAGCACAAGACTTTTCTCTTTATACACATCGCATACAGGTCGATACCCGTCCGCCTTACATCTCGATTTCGCGAATAGGACCGTGGTAGTAATGTCTCGCACGGATCATGTACCAAAAGGCGCAAAACAGCATGGCGGTCCCCCACACCAAACAAGCCCAATTCATGTCCTTGGCGCCAACCTCCTTGGTCGGAGGCCAGAAGGAGAAGAAGAATGCGATGCAAGCGTATATGATACCGATAACGTTGAGGACAGGCGCAATGCGACCCAATTTCCACGGACCCAGACGGAAGGGTTCCCTGAGGATACGTTTGCGTAGGATCAAACAGATGGGAACTATGTATGAAGCGAGCACACTGGCAACGCTGAGGGAGACGATGGCATTGAAGGCTGTGGTGGAGCCGATGTTGATGAGAGCGAGGAGGAGACTGATTACGACAGTGATACCGATCGAATAGAGGGGGAGAGCCGAGCGAGGTTCGACCTTATCCCAGGAAGGTGATCAGCAAAGTCCTTGCGAATTGACGACAAATTGCCAAAAACATCTAGAACATACCTTGGCGAGCCACCTCGATCCGGGAAGGCCGTTGTCACGAGCAAAGGCCCAGGTCATGCGGGAAGCCGTCGCGATGAGGCCAATCGTTGCGAAAAAGACCAGGGCCAAAATGACACAGACCATGGCCGTAGCTCCGCCTGTGGAATTCGTCGCTTGATAGAAGATCTCAATGAATGGATAGCCAGTGGGACTTTTGAGGGCAGCCTCGATATCTCCCGCACAAAAGAGGATAGCCATGAGAGCCGCAAAGCCGAGTATGCCGTTCAGAATGGTGGTCGCCACCATCGTTCGCGGAACTACAGTCGAAGCATCTTGGATTTCCTCCGCTGTAAATCAATAGTCAGCTCTGGCTTCGAACACCCACGAAGCCAAAGAACGTACCCATGTGGCAAGCACTGTCGGCACCTGTAGATTTCCAAATGTTAGCACTGAGATACCCAAGCTAGGATTTGCGGGTGAATGCTGACCGAGAAAGGCATAAACACCAGTCACAATACCAACGAAGAACGAAAGGCCTTGGGTGGGCCAATCACCACCATTCGCAAACGTTGTGAAGACGTCCTTTGTAGTGCCGTGAGGCGCCAGGTATACCAACGGTATCATCACCCCAAAGAAGCCAGCCACGTGGATAATCAAGACTAAGCCTTCGATTTTTGGGAGGTATCTCACCAACCACGTGTTGAAGATTACGCTGACGAGAATCACGGCATAGAACAAAAGCGTGCCTTGCCACCTTTGGGGAGTGTAAGTAGGGTTGTTGAGGACGATTAGGCCTTGAATCATGGTTCCTCCCAAATACGCACCACTAGCGGTCGCTGCTTGCCATCCGAGGCAGGTGAGCCAGCCTACCGAAAATGAGTAAAGCCATTGGACCCCACAAGCACTTTGGCTTACCAGTTATGTAGCTCAGAAAATTCGTGGTCCCGGCTGGAGCATATTCCGAGACCATTGAGTACTGCCCACCAGCCAGTGGAACACTATTGTTCTGATATGAGCTCTGCCCAGAAACCCCGTCATATCAAGGACTCACGCAGACGCCATCTCCGCGAGCGAGCAGAACAGGCAAACAGTGCCAATCCAGCAAATGATGAAGCCGTAAACGAGCCCAGCGGGACCACCATTGCCCAGGCCCAGTGAGAAGACACTATGGTTCCCCGTCAGTACATGTCGGCTCTCAGTTGAAAGAAACTTCCGTCCAGCAAGACTCACGAAAAGAGACCTTCCCAGGTTGCCATCAGTGTACATGTCAGACCGACCATGGAAATAAAACCGAATTTTCGCTGCGACCGGATTTAGCCAAAACCAATGGCATTGGATCAACGTACCTTCAGCTGTGGCCGCTTCCCGAAGACAGCCAGATCATTGGCGTCTCGGTCACCCTTTGATTCGGATGAGGGTTCCTTGTCGTTCAATCCCCCATTGGCCACATACGGACCCATGGTCTCCATCGTATACTCGCCTTTGCTCATGGCTGGAGAGATGGCAGATGGACACGACGACAAGGCGAAGAAGAAATTACAACGGTTTTACTATTCGCAGAAGGTTTACGG